>ERZ772955.2166-NODE-2166-length-10966-cov-2.779305_pt1 | contig 10966 bp, 10 predicted proteins | sample MGYA00511133_ERZ772955 | MGnify/ENA primary metagenome ERZ772955 (study PRJEB29015, sample SAMEA2737914) | human oral metagenome | biome: human oral; feature: human-associated habitat; material: dental | place: China | collected 2149 ... | reverse complement strand
CAAGTTATGATTTTAAGAAAAATAATTTTTTAGATATGATAAAATTTTTTGAATTAAAAAAAATAAAGGAGAAAATATTATTAAGTAAAGAAATACATTATATTGGAGATGGAATAACAAGTAGTGAATTAATATTTTTAGGAAAAGAGGGATTTATCCCGTTGGAAATACGGGAATCAGAAAGTTTAATCTTTTCCTAAGTATAGTAAACCATGAGTTTTTGTATATTTTATTGATACGTTTATATAGAATTCTTTTTGTTAAAGGAAAATGTAGATAACAAAAACACTATACTTTATCAAATAGAATATGAAGTTATAATATGTTATATATTTTCTTATATCTAATTATTTCGACTATCTGTTTTCATTTACTCTATTCAGATAGGCGGTATGGAAATGCATGGCTTATAGGAATTTTGTTGATATTAGCCCTTGTGGTTGGTTTAGGTGATATGTTGGGGGGGTATGACCGCTATATCTATTGTGATTTATTTGACGGTAATGCAGATCGTATTCGTGGGGGAGGCCCATTTTTGAATCCAACAAGTCCACTTATGGGGTATCGTAAAGAGATGTCTTATGTGATATGGAATTGTTTATTGGCATACATAACTCCTAATCGATACATTTATATACTATTGACAACATTGTTTATCTATGTACTCTTATTTATTTCACTTAAAGATATTTTCAAGAAATACCCTATCTCTATTTTAATATTTATGGGATTATGGTTTTTCTTTACCTTTACCTATTTACGTCAGGTTATGGCTGTAAGTTGTGCTTGGCTATCTTATCGATATGTGATAAAAAGAAAGATAATACCATTTTTAATCCTTGGGTTCATTGCCTATAAGTTTCATAATTCTGCTATTATATTTTCCATATTCTATTTCTTACCGCGTAAGAAGTGGGAAAAGTCTACAATAATAGCAGTATTCATTCTATCCTTTATCATAGGTGTATCAGGTATCCCAATGACGGTCTATAATCTCTATGACGATGCCTTAGACACTCAAAGAGCTTCAAGTTATGCTATTGATTTGCCAGGTGTACGGTATGAATATATTCTTGAGGTGATTGTTATGATGACTTTGATATTTAATCGTTATGATAGAATACCAGAAGATAAGGAACATTTGGTATATCTTAATGGGGCTTTGATGTTTTGCATTATCTTACTTTTATTTCTTCATTCTTCTAACGCCGGCAGACAAAGTTGGTATTATATGCTGGGTATAATATATACCCTTTCATTTTTATCAACAAGAAAAATGGCTTTCGATGATTATTCAAAAATTGTTTATCTTTTGGCATCAGTCCTCTTTTTACGCTTTATCTTTGGTTGGGGTATACTTATAAACCCATATAAAACATTCCTTACGAGTGGACATCGTCAAAATGATCCTATTTATCTCAATTTTGAGTATGACGATGAATATGATAATGATAAATTCTATAGACCGGCAATTAATGTCTACATTCCATGAATATTGATGTTTAGTATTATGTGACATTTCTTTCTTTTTTATAAGGAGAAATAATTTTAGTTTTTTTATCGCAATTCTCACCAGAGATAAAGTGGAATGAAAATATAGTCAACATACAGAATTGCTCTATACATAAAGATACAAGGTAGACTTGTTTCTATGTTCACTTAATTCATGACTTTGAGTTTTCTAATGCTAAGTCGGTATAGAAGATTAAGGAGATAGAAAAATGGATAAAATAACATCACAAACCATTAATTTCCTTAGGTTTCCTTTAATTATATGTGTGGTTTCTATCTATACAGTCTTTATAGTGCCTGGAAATTTAAGAGGATATGAGGTTTTTAAATACATTTTGGGATGTTTTACTGGACTTGCAGTTCCTATGTTTTTTATTATTTCGTCCTTTTTGTTCTTTTATGATATGAAAGAATTTGATACTCAAAAATGGTGTGTGAAGTTGAAGAAGCGTATTAGAACATTGTTAATGCCTTATTTATTTTGGAACTTATGCTACTTACTTTTTATGTTGATAGTTCAGCTTTCTTTCCCAAATATAGTGTGGGAAAGAAAATTGATATATAATTATTCTTTTTTTGAGCTAATAAATTCTTTTTGGAATTTTGGAGGAATGTATTATGAAATGCCGATATTATATTCATTTTGGTTTATATAAGAAATCTTATGGTTTTAAATCTTTTTGCTCCTATATTCTATTTCTTTCTTAAGAAAACACCTGTCATATCTATTGTGATATGCTTGATATTTTTCATCTTTAATCCATTTAATTTCACAGCAACAAATATGGATTGGATAAAATCTATCTTATTTTATAGTATTGGTGCTTTTTGTGCAATTCATGCAATTGATTTTACTGATTCCAGAAATTTATTTTATCCCTTTTCCATATTTTTTATCTTATCTGTGGTCTTGGCTTATTTTACACCAAATTTTATACGTTTTTGTTGGAGCCAGATACTGCTGATTTTAGGCTCATTTAGTATTCCTACTATTATACGCAGAGGGATTTTAAGTAAAAAAATACAGGTAAATAAGTTTTTGGTAGCCTCTTCCTTTTTTGTCTATGCTTTCCATTTATTCATAATAATACCTTTTAATAGACTTTGGACAACAATATTGCAATAAATAGTTGGATTGCCTCTATAATGTTAATCGTAGTACCTGTTTTTGTAGTTTTTATTAGTGTGTGTATCTATTATTTACTTAAAGTATATTTCCCAAAGTTTACAGAATTAATTATAGGTGGTAGATAAATCTCGAAATTATGGATAAAAATAGTTTTAAATACTCTGTCGCTATTCGCACCGTTGGGAAAGCAGGCGACAAGTTTATTCAAGAGTTAGAATCACTTCATACACAAACCATAAAGCCGAGCCATATCTATGTGCATCTTGCTCATGGATTTGAGCGTCCTAAGGAGCAAGTCGGTATGGAAGAATATATTGATACTCCGAAAGGCTTGGTGCATCAACGGGCTGCAGCCAATATGGTTGAAGAGGAGTATGTATTGATTATTGATGATGATGTATATTTCCCAAAGGATGCTGTAGAAAAGATGTATCAAGCGTTAGTGGAACACAATGCCGACGGAATTGCTCCAGATACTTTCCCCTCGCAGGATTTGAGTTTGGTCTCTAAAATAGGTGCTTATGTCTCAAATACTGTTAGAGAGCGAAAGAATGATGGTTGGGCAATCCGTATACAGCGCTCCGGAGCGTTCTCATTCAATGGTAAACCTGAAAAGGGGGCTATTTATCCAACCGAGAGTGCTGCCGGAACTGCTGTGTTTATGAAAACATCGGTGTGGAAAGCTATTCATTATGAGCAAGAGACATGGATTGATCAGTTCCCTGCCGGCACCTTTGGTGAAGATCAGCTGATGTATCAAAAGATAATAGAGAATGGTTATAAACTCTTGATGTGGTATGACTCAGGGGTGCTTCATTTAGATGCGAATAGCAATAAGGCAAGTCAGAAGACTTATGACAAGATTTATTATCGGGCTATGGCACAATATCTGACGTGGTATCGTTGTGTCTATGATTTGCCAAGGAATACGGGAATGGATAGGATAAAAGACAAATGGGCTTATGGCTATCGGTTTGTATTGAGTTGTGGGGTACGGTCTCTTTATTCTGTCTTGCGATTTTCACCACGGTTTTTGGTGGCCCATATAAAAGGAAATATCGCTGCGCGTAATTTTGTTAAGAGCAAAAAATATCTCAGTTTACCCAAGTTTGTTCTTTCAACTGATGAATGAAAACTTATTTTCAATCCTTATAAATGAAAATAGAAACACCGAAATTCAGTATAATTGTTCCTGTATACAATGTAAAAAAGTATCTCCGCAAGTGTATAGAATCTCTACTTCGACAAGGAATAGATAATGTTGAAATTTTGTTAGTGAATGATGGTAGCACAGACTCTTCTTCAGAAATCTGTCAGGAGTATATAGATAACTATTCGAATATTAAATTACTTCATCAAGACAATCAAGGGGTATGTGCTGCAAGGAATAATGGTATTGTGCATGCCACTGGCGAATGGATTGTTTTAGTGGATGCCGATGATTATCTGTTGGATAATGGATTAAAGGCTGCTTTTGAAGCGGTCTGTTCTCCTGATTCATTTGATGTGATACAATATGGTAGTAGTTATGACTTCTGGCCTAAAAGGAAATTGTCTTCAGAACTTGTGTTTAAAGGAAGTGGGCATGAGTATATTTTGAAGTATGGGTTTGTGTCATTCTGTTGGTTGTGTTTCTACAGGAGAGAATTCCTACGAACGAACGATATTCGATTTCATGATCATTATATTGTCGGCGAAGATCAGCTGTTTGTAGCGAATGTGTTCCTGCATAACCCGAGAATAGCCGCAGTCTCTACGGATCTATATCGCTATGTCGTTCATGACGACAGTGCCACGACAAAGCGTGATATTTCTCATACCAGAAGATGTGTTGATGATTATCTGCTTTCTTATCATGATATCTGTATGCTTGCAGAAGATCTGACGGTTGATAACAAAGTTCGGACATCAGTTTATAAGGCTTTGAATGGAAAAAAATGTTTGGTTACAGTAGGATGTTGTCAGCCCAATATGACTATCATATGTTTTGTAAAGTTTCAAAAAGGGCTCGACAATACAGGTTTTATCCTATAATGCCGGTTGGTCATGGACTGAAAGGAAAGGTTGTGAGTATACTCATGAATCTGACTATCAAGTATTTTGTTTTCTATAAATTGGCCTGTTGGGTATTTAATGGGATTATTTCCAAAAGTGTATTGCCAAGATTAAGAATGAACTTGAAAGATGGAAAATAAGACAATCACAGTTGTTACTCCTACTTATAATCGGGCTGACAAGCTGCATAGATTATTTCAGAGCTTGTGCGGTCAAACATCCAAAGATTTCAAGTGGCTTTGCATTGACGATGGAAGTACGGATGGCACAGAGCAACTGATAATGAATCTTATTCGTGAGCAACGAGACGTAGAGAATGGTATTCAGATTAGATATATAAAGAAAGAGAATGGTGGTAAGCATTCTGCCTTGAATGTTGCCTTTAGGGAGGTTGATACCGAACTACTCTTCATAGTTGATTCCGATGATGTATTGACAGATGATGCAATAGAAACGATCTGTACGGATTGGAGTCGGCTTATCAATCGTGATAAACTTTGTGGTATAGGCTATCTCCGTGGTTATTCAGAATATTCTCGAATAGGAGATGCCTATTCTGCTGATTGGTTTTTAAGTAATTTCATCACAGAGCGTTATAATAAGGGAGTAGATGGAGATAAGGCAGAAGTGTGGGTCACAGAGAAATTGCGTGGCTTCCAATATCCAGAAGTAGAGGGGGAAAAGTTTATCTCCGAGTCGGTTGCATGGATTTGGTTGGCAGAACAATATGATATGTACTTTGTTAATAAGATTATCTACATCACAGAGTATCTCGTTGGAGGGCTGTCTGATGCGGGTAGGATTTTGCGATTTAAGTGTCCTCATCTGATGGCTTATGGTTCGTTGATGACAATGTCAAGTGCTTTTTCTGTTAAGATACGTGTAAAAGAGACTCTGCTATATATAGTCTATTCTTTATTTGGAAAGCAGACTATGAGGGAAATAGTTTGTTGCAGATATCATATACTCGTTCTCTTGAATATCATCCCGGGCTATCTACTTTATCGGTTTTGGAAAAGGAAGTATCTTTTATAAAAAATAAAGTTATGATTTCTATATTAATTCCAGTTTATAATACAGCTTCTTACTTGGCAGATTGTTTTAACAGTGTCATAAACCAGTCATACCAAGATTTTGAGGTTATAGTCATTGACGATGGGAGTACCGACGAGTCTGCCCAAATTTGTGATGAATGGGCAAAGAAGTATGCCCAAATTAAAGTGTTCCACCAAGAAAATCAAGGACTGATTGCTGCCCGTCGGGAAGGTTGGAAACATGCTGCCGGTGAATGGATGATGTTTCTGGACTCTGATGATATGTTGCCAAAGGACTCTTTGAAAACGCTTCATGCAGCTGCGGAGCACACCGACATGGTTATTGGTGCTTGCGGTGGGGGGTATGTGTTGCCCCAGTGAACTCATTGCATGCCTTCAGACAACAGAGTATCACGGGAGGTAATTGGCCTATATCAGTTTGGGGTAAATTATATCGTAAGAGTTTGTTTGAAGATGCTGTGTTTGATGTGCCTCGCGAATGTTATAAAGGGGAAGATATGCTGCTGAATATTAAAGTGGCATTTCGGATTAATCGCCTGCCCCATTTTGTCAATGCTGATGTGTACACTTATCGTCTCAGGCAGGACAGCATTACCCACACGTCTTCGGCCAGTCTGGATTATGAGGCGCTTTTTGACAAGTATCGGATAGCCTCCATTCCTAAACCTTTTCTGTCTGAATACATGAATGATATTCTTCTGTCACGTCTCAATGGTCTTAACGAAGTTGCCGTTTCCGATACTTACTCATTAACAATGAAATATCCATTTGTGAAACGCATATGCGATGATGCTGAGCAAGCAGGCTTCCGGCTGCCTTGGATTTATGTTGTTTTGTTAAGACCCAATGTTTTTTGGGTGAAACGGAGTATTGGTTTCTATTTCCGACTCCGGAATTTTATGAGGTTTAGGTGGAGACGGCTTTGTCAACGTTTCATTTCTAAACAATAGTGCAGACTATTGGATTTAGGCTTTGTCTGATTTATATGTGGATTCGGTTCGAAAGTTTGTTTAAGTTTCAGTGGGGTGACGGAGGTGAAAAAATGACCGTCCGAGGCCTCGGATGAGTGGGAAACTGAAAAAATAGCTTTCCAACCCCTTGGAAGTAGAAAGATAGATACTTAAACCGAGTTCGCGTAATTTATAGAAACTGTTCATGATGAGAATACTACAAGTCGTTACGTCTTTGGAAATGGGAGGAGCAGAGATGTTGATCGTTAATATGATTCCAAGATTGCAGTCCTTAGGGCATATCGTGGATTTATGTGTCTTTAATGGTGTGGAAACTCCATTGATGCAAAGGTTAAGGCGAGAGAGTCCACAGACAAAGATATATGCATTGGGGCGTGGAGTTTATAATCCTTTATATATCTTGAAATTGATAAAGATAATGCGGGGATATGATATCGTTCATACACATAATTCTTCCCCACAGCTTTTCGCTGCTGTTGCTAAAGTGTTATGCTCGGTGGAGCTTGTCTCCACCGAGCATACCACTTCCAATCGCAAACGCGATTGGAAGTGGTATGCTCCTATAGAGAGTTGGATGTATGGGCAATATGCTCATGTGGCCTGTATCAGTAAAGTTGCAGAAAAGAAGTTACGGGAGTATATCGGGGGGAGATGGTTAGATAAATCTTCTGATCGATATCATCGTATCTCTACGATTAATAATGGTATAGATGTAAAGAGTATCAGTGAGGCAGCTCCCGATGCAGAATTGTTGTCTTTGAAAGAGCATAGAAAGGCGATCTTGATGGTTGCAGGATTTAGAGAGGCAAAGGATCAAGATACTGTCGTTAAGGCTTTGAGTTTATTGGATAGGAATAAGTTTGAAGTATGGTTTGCAGGTATTGGCGTACGCCAGAATATTGTAAAGCATTTAGTTGATACACTTGGTGTTAGTGACAGAGTGAGATTTCTGGGCCTACGTATGGACATACAGAATGTGCTCAGAGCTGCGGATATGATTGTGATGTCAAGCCATTGGGAAGGATTATCATTGTCGAATATTGAAGGTATGAGTGCACATAAGCCTTTCATCGCAAGTAAGGTGAATGGTTTAAGAGAAGTGACAGAAGGCTATGGACTTCTTTTTCCACATGAAGATGCTAAAACTTTAGCAGAGGAAATTCGGCATTTAGCAACCGATGATACATATTATAATGAGTTAGCAATTCGCTGTTATGAACGTGCATCAAATTTTGATATTTCAACAACAGTGAGCGAATATAATGCTGTCTATCAAAATGTTCTGAACTGTGGTAAGTAACAGGATTGAAAGCTTGGATTTTGTTAAGTTTGTTGCAATACTTTTGGTTTGCATTGGGCATTGTTATGCGAAAGTACCTGCTTTAGAAAGCTCACTTCATTCAATTATTTATTCTTTTCATATGCCGCTTTTTATGTTAGTTTGCGGTTATTTCTCTGTTAGGAGTTTGGAACTTTCTATGGTGGAACTTTTTTTGAAAAAGGGGAAGCAATTAATTATTCCTACATTGTCTTGCACTTTTGTGACTCTTTGCTTATATGGGGGAGGGTTAGAAGTCATTGGTTGTGTATGGTTTCTTAAGGTTCTTTTTGCATGTTATCTGATTGCACGTGGATGCAAATTAACGGGATTACCTGTAGAAATGGCATATATTATTTCGTGGATAGTTTTATTACTTATACCTTACGGTAGTACTTTACAGATGAATTTTCTGTATTTCTATTTTATAGTTGGTTATTTGTTTCATAAGTGGCAAAGTAGGATAATGAAGTTTAGATTGGGCATTTTTGTTATTTCTTTATTGTTTTTTATTTATTCAATTAATTGCCATTGGGCTATTCCATGTAAGAGGGTTGATTTAATGTTTTTGCTACAGTCACCTCAATTATTTGTAATTTAGCTATTTACAGGACTTTGTGGTTCTCTTACAATTGTGGGTGTTTGTTCATTAATTGATAAATTTGTGAAATCGAATAGTTTTGGTCATGAAATCATTTTGGGATTAAGTTTAATAGGTAGATATACTTTAGGGATATACGTTGTCCAGACATTCCTTTTAGAGAGAAGTTTGCCTACGTTCAATGAAGGCCTTTCTTTTATAAACTCAGGTCTAATGGATTATTTGTTTATACCGTTGGTTGGCTTTGTTATTTGTATTGTGTGCTATTTTATTGTCCGTTTTACACAACAGGTTAAGTTGATTAACACCCTTTTTTATGGTGGAATGAAATATTAATATATGAAAGGAAGAATTTACATAGTTAAGCTCATTGATTACTTTTATCGTGAACCTTTGATGAAATTGAGAATAGCTAAAGAAAAGAAAATAATATTCATCGATAGGAATAAGAGGCAGTCATACATATTTATGGTTGATGGTAGGATACATCATGGGGGAATGTTCGATAGGTTAAAAGGTATAATTACAATATATGCTATTGCAAAAACATTAGAGAGAGAGTTTCGTATTGATTGGACTTACCCTTTTGTCTTAAGCAAATACCTCATTCCATCGAAATATGATTGGATGGTAGATGAAACAGAAATGAATTTTGGTATCTTATCATATAGCAATATCATTGCTTATGGAGAGTTTGCAAGACCATATCGTTTAATGAAGAAACGGACAAAAGAAACTCATTTTTATTATGGTTATGATTCTCTAAATGAGGTTAATAAGGTTTTTGGAACAAATTATTCTTGGGGGAAATTGTACCGTGAATTATTTCGACCGTCACCATACCTCCTACAATATCTTGATCGATATCAAGCTGAAATAGGAAAAGAATATATTGCTATCCATACTCGTTTCATGAATCTATTGGGTGATAAGACGGAAACTGATATTAACCCGGAACTGGTTTCTATAAAAGAGAAAGAAACATTAATTAGCTTAGCTATAGAGGCCGTACGTCGGGTGTCTTCTAAGCATCCTGACATGCGGATTATGATGGCCTCAGATTCTATGATGTTTATCAATCGGATAAAAGTTGTTTTTCCTAAAGCATATATCGTTCCAGGTACGATCAAACACATTGATACAGCTGGTGAAACAGATGATTCTGAAAATATCAAAATGTTTACAGATTATTATCTTATTAGTCGTGCTCAAAAGGTTTACAGTTTGTGGCACGAAGGAATGTGGAAAAGTGCTTTCCCTGAATATGCTGCATTGATAGGTGGTGTGCCTTTTGAACGGATTGTATTTTAGTTTATGAAGAAGAAACTGATTAGAGTAACAACAGCAGATATCTCTTTAGATGGTCTGCTGAAAGGTCAGCTGAAATACTTAAATCAATATTTTGAAGTTGTTGGAGTTGCAAAAGATACAGGCGTATTAGAGGAAGTCGGGAAGCGTGAGGGAATACGGGTTATTGATGCTCCTTTAGAAAGGCCGATAAGCTTAATAAAAGATATAAGAGCTTTGTGGTTTCTATACAGGTTGTTCCGTAAAGAAAAACCTTGGTGTGTGCATGCCAATACTCCCAAAGGTAGTTTGCTGTCTATGATAACAGGCTTCTTTGCACGTGTCCCTCATCGCATCTACACAGTTACTGGATTACGCTATCAAGGTGCATCCGGATTATTGCGCTCTGTTCTTAAGATGATGGAACGAGTTACATGTTTATGTGCAACAAACGTAATTCCCGAAGGGCATGGCGTACTTCATTGTTTGCAGGCTGATGGTATTACTCATAAGCCGTTACGGGTGATATACAATGGAAATATAAATGGAGTTGACACCGAGTTTTTCAAGAAAGAGGAAAGCATACCACATGAAAGTTATACTTTTATATTTGTTGGCCGCATCGTACGGGATAAGGGAATAGCAGAACTTGTGTCGGCTATGAAGCGGCTTCCCGAGGCTCGCTTATTGCTTGTCGGATCTTTTGAAAAAGGAGACCCTATTGCCGTTTCGGATAAAGATTATCTTATGAACTCTTCTCAAGTGACTTTTGTAGGCTGGCAGAGTGATGTGCGTCCTTATATGTTACAAGCAGACTGTCTGGTTTTCCCCAGCTATAGGGAGGGATTTCCGAATGTGCCCTTGCAGGCAGGTTGTATGGAATTACCAAGTATCGTAACCAATATCAATGGTTGCAATGAAATTGTCAAAGATGGTTTGAATGGCAAGATTATCCGGCCACATGATGCAGATGCCTTGTATATGACGATGAAGTGGATGCTGGAGCATAAGGAAGAAGGTCTGAGAATGGGATGTAAT
>ERZ772955.2164-NODE-2164-length-10969-cov-2.432014_pt1 | contig 10969 bp, 8 predicted proteins | sample MGYA00511133_ERZ772955 | MGnify/ENA primary metagenome ERZ772955 (study PRJEB29015, sample SAMEA2737914) | human oral metagenome | biome: human oral; feature: human-associated habitat; material: dental | place: China | collected 2149 ... | reverse complement strand
CGTGTGCCTTCGCTAGATCCACTACACTGATGTAGTCACGGATGCACGAGCCATCGGGCGTATTGTAGTCGTCACCGAAGACACTGAGCTCTTGGCGAATACCTGCTGCCGTCTGCGTAAGATAGGGAATAAGGTTCTGAGGCACCCCTAGTGGGAGCTCACCAATCAGAGCGGAGGGATGCGCCCCAATCGGGTTGAAGTAGCGTAGGCGAATGACCTTGTATGAGGCGCCAGCATAGACTGCATCACGCAGGATTTCTTCATTGATCTGCTTTGTATTACCGTAGGGTGAAAGAGCCACCTGGATAGGGGCATCCTCTGTCACAGGCAGTATCTCGGGCTGTCCGTAGACCGTACAGGACGATGAGAAGACAATCCCCTTCGTGCCATGGCGTTGCATCGCCTCAAGCAGGACGATGAGCGAGAGGAGGTTGTTCTTATAGTAATGGAGTGGCTTGTGCACCGACTCACCTACAGCCTTGCTCGCTGCGAAGTGAATAACCCCCTGGATCCCGGGGTGCGTCTTGAAGATGTGCTCGATGACCGCCTCGTCGTTGCAGTCTGCTTCGTAGAAGATCGGGCGAATACCCGTAATTGCCTCGATCCCATCGAGGACTTCTATGTTGGAGTTGGAGAGGTTATCGATGCTGATGACTTGGTAGCCTGCTTGGATAAGCTCTACCGTGGTATGGGAGCCGATGTAGCCGGTACCACCTGTTACGAGAATGATTCCTTTCATGATCTTCTTTGAGTGATCTATTATAGGGTAGTGTTAATGCCTTCGATGTAGCTAAGCAGTTCGTCCCGCCCGAGTTGTTGCTCCGAGGAGGTGACGAAGATCGGGGGAAGCTCCTCCCATTCCTCTAGGAGGCGAGCTTTGTAGGCTTCGAGGTTCGCCGCAAGACGTCCCTTAGTGAGCTTATCGGCCTTAGTGAAGACGAGGGCAAAGGGTACACCCTCCTCCCCCAGCCATTGGATGAACTCTAGGTCGATCTTCTGTGGCTCATGACGGGAGTCAACGAGTACGAAGAGACAGATGAGCTCCTTCCGCTCCAGCGTATAGTCTTCGATCATCGTCTTGAGCTTCTCCCTGCCGTCCTTGCTCAGGCGGGCGTAGCCATAGCCGGGCAGGTCCACCAGGTACCAAGCCCCATTGATGATGAAGTGATTGATGAGCTGGGTCTTCCCTGGCTTCTGCGAGGTCATCGCCAGACCTTTCTTCCCCGTGAGCATATTGATCAGAGAGGACTTCCCCACATTGGAGCGCCCGATGAAGGCATACTCAGGAAGTCCCGTCGTGGGGCACTTACTGACCTGACTATTGCTGATGACGAACTCTGCCGACTTGATGACCATAAGCTACTGACTATACGATAGGATGCACAAAGATAAGGCTTCGGAGGCAAATAGCCTCCGAAGCCTTATCTGACGTCGTGCTGATGGGTAAAAACTGTGACCTATAGTGGATCGCTAAAACGACCTACTGTGGATCGGTTCGCCGACCTACCGTAGGTTTTTTCGGCGACCTACCGTAGGTCTCTTTTTGAGCCCTTCTTGACGACCTCCAGACGGTCGCCTGACTTCAGCTGAGGAAGGTGCAGACGCCCCGCACGGAGAAGTGCCTTCGGAGCGAGCGCACGACCATTGAGGCGAAGCTCATAGCCCAGCCCATCCTTGGGTAGGAGAAGGACGTGGCGGTAGGGACTTCCCGCTACGAGCTCCAGACGCTCCAGCTCCCCATCTCTCCAAGCAAGGGAGCAGACAGCATTCCCCACGACACGTAGGCCTTCGATCTGACCCGTCTGCCATGCCTTCGGTAGGGCAGGTAGCGGATGAAGGACACCCGCCTCACTGCTGAGGAGCATCTCCATGATCCCTGAGGCGCCACCGAAATTACCATCGATCTGGAAGGGGGGATGCGAACTGAAGAGATTGGGATGTGTACCGCTTCCATAGGGATGATTCGTCTTTGGATCAATGGCCCCCACAGGGCGAAGGAGCATATTCAGTACGTCGTACGCACCCGAAGCATCCCCAAGGCGTGCGTGGAAGTTGACCTTCCAGCCCATCGACCAGCTAGTACTGCTCGAACCACGAGCCTCTAGGGTCTTCCGTGCCCCTTCAGCGAGCTCAGGCGTCCCACTCGGCGTGATCTCACTGGCGGGGAAGAGCCCATAGAGATGGGAGACATGACGGTGGTGCGGGTCGACTTCCTTGAAGTCTTCCATCCACTCCATAATGCGCCCGTCAGGGCCAAGCGTCGTAGGCTTCAGCGAGCGAAGAGCCGTAGCAAGGCTGTCGACGAAGGTGCGGTCTCGCTTGAGGAGGAGCGCTGCCTCACGGGTGTTCGTGAAGAGCTCTCGGAGGATCTGATTATCCATGGTCGAGCCCGCAGCGACTGCTACCTCCTGCCCCTCAGGCGTGTAGTAGCTATTCTCAGGAGAAGTGGTCGGTACATTGACCAGGTACTGAGTCTTCGGATCTCGGACGAGGGTCGTGAGGAAGAAGCGAGCAGCGCCCTGCATCACGGGATAGATTCGCTCGAGATAAGAGCGATCTTGGCTGTAGCGGTAGTGGTTGAATAGGTGCTCACAGAGCCAAGCCGCGGAGGTATTCGTAGCGCCCCAACTAGGGTGCTCCCCAGGGGCGGTGAACTGCCATACATTGCCCAGCACGTGTGTCACCCAGCCCTTAGCGCCGTAGAAGGTACGGGCGGTCTTCTCTCCCGAGGGGACGATACGCTCGATCCAGTCGGTCAGCGGACTGACGGTCTCAGGGAGGGCTCCCTTCTCTGCAGGCCAATAGTTCATCTGCAGGTTGATATTCAGATGATAGTCGCCGTTCCATGGAGCTTGGATCGTCTCTGTCCAGAGACCTTGCAGGTTGGGTGGCAGAGCTCCGGGACGGGTGCTGGAGAGGAGGAGGTAGCGCCCCAGCTGGAGGTAGAGACTCGCTAGGGCAGGGTCTGCCTCAGGGCGCTCGTGGTAGGCTGAGAGGCGCTGATCTATGGGAAGACCCAGGCGAGAAGCATCCCCGCCATCGAGGTGGATCTTCACCCGATCCATACGGGCGGAGAACTGGCGCTTATGCTCTTCGAAGAGCTTCGACTCACCGCCTTGGGCTTCGGCTTCGAGGAGTTGCTCCACGCCGAGGGCTACGAGTCCAGAGCGCTTATTATAGTAGTTGGTATTGTGTGCGATGTAGAGGTCGACCTGAGGCGCATCGACGATGAGCAGTTCGCTCTCCCGAGCGATGAGCTTCCCCCCTTGGGGCAGGATGGGGCGCACGACGATGGCGTAGCGAAGGCCCTTACCCCCACGCCCGTCGGGGAGCTGTCCTGTGAGCATCAGATAGCCCGCTCCTACACGAGAGCGCCCGTGCTCGGGTCGGTCCAGGGTGAGGCGAAGGGTATCACGTCTGGACTCATCGCTGTGGTTAGTGAGGCTCACGACCTGCACGTCTCGGCCGAAGGCGCTGTAGAGGCGCTTGGTGCGATAGGGCTGTGCACCGACGTCGAAGGTCTCCTCACTCACCCCTTCGGTGAGACTGAGGCTTCGGCGGTAGCGACTAGGCGAAGGCACCTTCCCCCACCCTAGTCGAAGGAAGCCCCCGACTTGGTAGCTCCCATAGGGGACATTCGCCCCATTCCCACGACCACTCCCCTCTCCTCCGCAGACGAAGGTGCGGTAGATCAGGTCTTCGGCCTCCTTGGGCTTGCCTGAGAGCAGAAGCTGACGGATGGCGGAGAGGTGCTTGACGGCTTCGGGATTCCACGCGGTCGAATCCACTGAACCGCTCCACATCGAACTCTCGTTGAGCGTGATCGTTTGGGTCTGAATCCCGCCGTCAGAGAGCATCCCAAGGCGCCCATTGCCCAAGGGGAACTCCTCCATCATATCCCGAGCGGGACGATCGAAGAAATACGTGAATGCCCGTCGGTAGCCACTATCGGGACGAAGGGTGAGCTTCGTCCGAAGGGCTGAAGTCGAGCCAGCAAAGAGTTCGCCACTAAGCAGGAGCGCCACGGGCAGAGCCCAGCGCAAGGAAGTCATGAATCGCATCTCAATAGCTTAATATGTATGGGGGCAAAGATACGGCAATTCTATAGCCCGACTAACTGCTTTAAGGTCTCAAAATCCTGTGTCTGGTTTGACTTCATTGGCTTAAAGGTACAGTTGAGATTTACTATACGTTGCTTCAAGCGCTCTATCTCAGGATTATTCTTTGAACTCGGTATGCTTTTAGCAACTAAGCATGCAACTCGTTTTTCGTTTGAAGTATAAGGTTTAAAAAGGGGATGCAACAAGGTAGCCTCTAACTGCTTCAATCCATGCTTTGCATCCGTGCCCTTCAATTCAATAAAGACATGAATCCACTTCGTTTCCGAGACACGGATGAGCAAAAGATGATCACACTTTGGATTATCAGTATCAACCTTAGGTATAAGCCCGCCATCCACTTGATAGTCTACATTCTCACACTCCCCTAGTTTTTCTAGCCTATAGCATGCAGTTTTCTCCTTAACGCTGAATATATCCCGTCGCTTGAGGATATGATCCAAATCAGGGAACTCTTCCTGCAAGCGTTCGTGTGTCGTCTTGGCTTCTCGGTTTTTAGCGCCCATAAGCTATCTGATAGATTTCATTGGTATAGTCTTCCACCCAGTCCGAGACGCCATCGAGATCAACGCCACTCACCATTGGGAAACCTGGGTCGATCAGATTCTTTAAAGTCCCATCCTCTTCGACAAAGTAAGCAGCATATTCATCGCTCGTAAGATCAATGTCATCCAGCTTGTACTTCTGCTGTAGTGCATCTAGTTCCGCCAGACGCTTCTCTTGTTCTTCTCCGCTCAGTCCTTCTGAGTTATCTAGAAGATCCATCCTTGCTCTTACCACAGCAAGCTGTGTATTGATCACAGAGAGCATGTAGGGGCTATGAGTCGTAAAGACAAGGCTACTCGAGTGAGGTTTAGATCCAGCGTCAGTCTCTTTCTTCTTGACGGTACTCATCATTTGAAGCAGACGAAGGGTCAAGTCTCTCTGAGAGGCTGGGAATAGATTTTGCTCTGGCTCCTCTATGTAGAGTTGCATGGAGCTATAAACTAGGCGTACTAGCTCGAGGACTTGGTCCACCTCCTCTCCAGTATACTCAGAAATCTGTTTATTAGGGAACAAGCCTTTGAGAAGAGTGAGCAACTCGCCAACAGAAAGGGAGGACCGCTCTCCAACTTGCTTATAGAGATATGCAGAAAACACATCTATGGGGAAAGCTGATTGAATCCCACTTGCTGCATAAAAAGCCTCCATGGAAATCCCTTGTTGCTCATGCCAAATTAAATCGGCTCCTTGCTGATTGTAATAAGACAAATGGGGGGCAACCGAAAGTGACAACTTATGTTCAGCATCATATCCCTGCTTGGCCTCATCGAACTCGAAGATAAAGTTGAAAAGGACGTCTCGCTCATTAGATCGATAGCTCTTATCAACATTCGGCACAGCAGAAATCAGATTACGTTCTGCTGGGAGGAACGCAATCTTGGGAATATGTCGGAGGCGTTCCTTCTCTCCTTTTCGGTACAAAGTAATGGAGCAACCATCCTGCTGTGACCAATCAATTTCCAATATATCTCCCTTGTAAATGATATGGCTCTGCTCACTAAAGAAGCTCTTATCAAAGCGGTAGAAGATCCTCAACTCATCAATGAAATAATCCCCTGTGCTGTATGCCCGTAAGCCCTTAGGATCTTTCATGATGACCTTCTCAACCCAACGGCAATAGCAGAGGATTTTCATCAGGGTACTCTTCCCTACGCCCTGAGGGCCTAGTATGAGTGTCACACGCTTGACTAAGACCTCTCCGGTGTCCGTTAGAGCTCCTATATGCTGAATCTGTATTGTCGCCATACTTATACAATCTACTTTGCTTCCTCGCAAAGGTAGCAAACACCATGGATTTAAGCGAACACTCCTTCGTACAGGAAGCAATGCTTCCACAAGCCCCACAACAATCCAACCCCTAATCTTACCTCAAAGGCTAGCTCCTCCCAAGGGGGGGCTCAGTGGGGCGATGAAGAGGGGTGCTCGGGGAGGGGAAAAAACGACCTACGGTAGGTCGTCGAAAAAACCTACTGTGGGTCGCATCGACGACCTACCGTGGGTCGGTAAGGCGACCTACCGTAGGTCGTTTTTCTACTCCGTGGAGAAGGGGCGAGGAAGGGCGCTGGGAAGCGGCCTTTCGACGAGTCGAAGGGCTGGACAGAAAAGTAGCAGAAGCCCCGACATCCGAGAGCGGATATCGGGGCTTCCGAAGAGGCGTGGAAGAGGAAGGGAAAAGCTACTTCATCAGGAGGTCGTAGAGGCGACGCATTCCTTCGGTCGCTCCCGTCTCGAAGTGGATGAGATCGGGGCGGTAACTACTTCGCACGGGCTTGGGGTCGATGCAGTAGACAGGCGCACGATGAGGCACGTAGCCTAGGAGCCCCGCCGCTGGATAGACCTCCAGCGAAGTACCGACGACCAAGAAGAGATCCGCCCGCTCCGTAGCTTCAATCGCTGGGATCATCTCGGGAACCTCTTCGCCAAACCACACGATGAAGGGGCGGAGCTGATAGCCGTCAGGGGCTAGGTCTCCCACATGAAGCTCCAGCGTCGCTCCCTCGGCGGGATAGGTCACTCGAGCATTGCGCACGGAGCGGTTCTTCATCAGCTCGCCGTGGAGGTGGATGACATGGGTACTTCCGGCCCGCTCATGTAGGTCGTCGACATTCTGCGTCACGATGGTCACCCGATAGCGACGCTCCAGCTCGGCCAGGAGGCGATGCCCTTCGTTGGGCTCAGCCCCGACGAACTCCCGACGGCGCATATTGTAGAAGTCGAGCACCCGCTGGGGATCTTGCTCCCAGCCCTCGATGCTGGCTACCTCCTGGACATTGTGCCCGGCCCAGAGGCCGTCGCTATCTCGGAAGGTCGAGAGACCACTCTCGGCACTCATCCCCGCCCCAGAGAGGACGACAAGATGAGGGCGCTGGTCGTGAGAGGCATTCATCGCCGTGAGACGAGCGAGAGCTCGTCGATAAGACGAGGACACTCACCGAGCTGGTCGATGAGCAGAAGCACGTAGCGGATGTCGCAGATGATACTGCGCTGATAGGAGGGCAGGTACTGGATGTCGCCACCGACACCCTCCCAGTTGCGGTCGAAATTGATCCCTATGAGGTCGCCGTACTTATTGAAGACGGGGCTACCGGAGTTCCCTCCCGTGGTGTGGGTAGTAGCGACGAAGTTCACGGGCATCTCATAGCCACCAGCAGCGTTCTTGAAGGCCCAGCGCTGACCAGCACCATAGAGCTGCTTAGCGTAAATCTCCTTGAGGCGGGCTGGGACGGCAAACTCCCAAGAAGTGGGATCTTCCTTCTCCATCACCCCACGGAGCGTCGTGGGTACCTGGTATTCCACCCCGTCGACGGGCGAATAGCCACGGACGTTCCCGAAGGTGAAGCGCAGGGTGCTATTGGCATCGGGCCAGAGGTTGTCTGCCCCACGCTGTGCTAGGATACCACCGACATAGGTGCGACGAGCCAGATCAATAGGATTGTCAAAGGCACGGAGCGCCTTGGTAAGTTGCTCCCTCTTGGTGCGCACCGAAGCAGCAAAGCGAGACATCAGGTCAGTAGTGAGGACGACCTGTTGTTCCTTAGGACTTAGCTTCTTGAAGGCTTCGAAGCCTTCGGGGGTGGTGAAGGTAGACTGAGCGAACATCACATCGACATAGGACTCTACCGAGCCGAACTGATCTATCCCGTCGGCGATCGCTTCGGGCCAGTCCTTGCGGTCGATCTGGCGGGTATATTCGGCGAGCTCTGCCTTAGCGATCTTGGCGTCGAGGGCAGGGAGGTAGTCCTTGTTATTATAGGCAAGGAAGGCCCTATCTGTAGCGGTCAGAGGATCATCTGCTCCAGGGGCACGAGTGGCTTCGATGGCCTGCCAGAGACCTTCATCCAGATACCAGAACTGACGGCGCATATCCCTGCGTCCAGCGATCGCCTTGTCGATGGTAGCGATGGCATCTGCATAGGATCGGTAGGACTTAGGAGCGTTCGTCTTAGACCATTCGAGTAGCGACTCCATCTCCTGCTGCTTAGTGGCCTTGAAGTTGTTCTTCTCGATCCCGAAGTTCGCTCCGATCGCACGCTTGTAGGCATTCTGCGAGCGGGCATACTTAGCAGCATACATGATGTTCACCTTCGGATCGGCTAGCATATCCTTGAGCATGACCTCCTGACGGATCTGACGCATGCGTATGCGGATATCGTTGTCGATCGTCTTCCATTCCTCGACTTCCGATGGGAGGAAGAAGTGGTTCGTACGCCCAGGGAAGCCCATGATCATCGCTAGGTCTTCCTTCTGGACCCCGTCGGTAGAGATGTTGAACCAGCGCTTAGGCTTCAGGGGCACATTACTCTTGGAGTAAGGGGCGGGATTGCCGTTGGCATCGGCGTAGATGCGGAAGATGGAGATATCGCCTGCATGGCGGGGATACTTCCAGTTGTCCGTGTCAGCACCGAACTTACCCACAGCGCTGGGAGGCGCTCCTACGAAGCGGATATCCGAGTAGACCTTGTTAGTAAACATCAGATACTTATTGCCGTTGTAGAAGGGGCGGATCTCTACCGTCGTCCCAGGGTGGGCCTTGAGATAAGCCTCGCCGACACGCTGGCGAGCAAGGCCGTCGAGGTAGTGGCGGGAGAGGTATTCCATACCCGTACCCTTACGGATCTTCTTTAGCTCGGCCTGGACATAAGCCGTGACATCCTCGATCTTGTCCACGAAGGAGACGACGACACCTTCGGCAGGAAGCTCTTCAGCGAAGCTCTTCGCCCAATAGCCATCCTCTAGGTAGTTGTGCTCGACACTACTGAGCTTCTGGATAGCATCGTAGCCACAGTGGTGGTTGGTCAGGACTAGGCCTTGGGAGGAGATCACCTCGCCCGTACAGCCTCCGTCGAAGTGTACGACGGCGTCCTTGAGCGAGGTGCCGTTGGGGTTGTAGAGATCGTACTCCTGCATAGCTAGTCCACGCTTGACGAGCTCAGGATACTTCTTGGAGAGTTGCTCCAGAAGCCACATCCCTTCGTCAGCTCGTGCTAGGGCACTTATCCCAAGAGCCACGAGAAGGGCAAAGAGAGACTTACGCATAGTCATTGGTATATTAGAGTGATTAGTTAGGATCGTGAAGGGGGGTATATCGGGGATGCTCTAAGCAGAGGGATTGCTTAGGGATGCACCCCGTAGGTGAAGAGATAGTCGGGGCGAAGTTGGTAACCGATCCTTAGCTGGGTACCGGCCTGTGGGTAGGCTAGGATCAGCTCGTCGGGACGGAGCTCCGTAGCGGTGAAGCTGAGAAGAGAAGCCCCAGGAGGATTGAAGACCTTGTAGGCCGTCTCCTTGGCGGACCAGAGGAGGGAGCGTAGCTGTAGTTCGGTAAGGGGTGAGGTAGCTTGTACCCGCTCCCACTCGTCAGGATGGAGGTAGCGTGAGGCTACGTCGTAGAGCTGAGGGCGGTAGGTCTCGATATCTACCCCAGGTGTGCCGCCAGCCGAAGGTGTAAGGAGCACGGCTGCATGCCCCTCGGTATGACTGATGCTGAGGGATCGGTCGGGATGATCCAGCAGAATAGGTCTTCCGAGGGGATCGTAGCCTCGGCGTGGTGTGGATTCGCCTAAGAGCTCCGAGAGGATCAGCTCGACAGCCCTCTGCTCTACACTCCTGCGCTCCGATCGGGGTACTGGCGGGAAGTGACAAAGACAAAGGGCTACCCCAAGGGGCAACCCTTCGATATGCTCAAGTATCATACTTCGCCCTCAGTAGAGGTGGCAGGTGGCGTGACCTTCACCTCGGTGATACGGAACTTCTCCAGCCCCGTGACTCGGAAGCTCCAGCCACCAGCAGTCACTAGATCGCCCTTGCGTGGTAGGTCTTGCTTGAGCTCAAGCACAAGACCTCCGAGGGTATCCACTTGGTCCTCGACCTTGCCGAAGATCCCAGGCTCGAGGTCCAGAGCACGGAGGACATCATTCAGAGGCGTCCCTCCTTCGAAGAGGTAACTCCCGTCGGGTAGGCGCTTGTAGGGTAGTTCCTCCTCATCATACTCATCTGAGATCTCCCCGACGATCTCCTCCAGCAGATCTTCCATCGTGACGATACCGCTCGTACCGCCATATTCGTCGACGACGACAGCGATGTGCTTCTTCGTGCTACGGAACTCCTCAAGGAGATCATCCAAAGGCTTATTCTCGGGGATGAAAAGCGCTTCGCGGATCAGCTTCTTCCAGTCAAAATCTGCTCCTTCGTCCTTATAGGGGATGAGGTCCTTGAGGTATAGGATACCTCGGATATTGTCCTCCGAATCTTCGTAGACGGGAGTAGCCCGAGTCCAGAGCGAAGTGGAGCATCCTGTGGAAGTCCCACGAGATATCTATATCCACCATATCTACTCGGGGCACCATGATCTCGGAGGCCGTCTTGCTGTGGAAGTTGATGATGTCTTCGAAGAGCTCCTTCTCTTCAGGTTCGTGCCCTTCGAGGAGGTCGACGGCTTGCGATAGCTCATCGACAGAGAGGTCATAGCGCTTCGGTTGCATACGCCGTGTCAGGAGACTTGTCGAGCGCAGGAGGAAGGAGGAGAACGGATGTAGGAGACTCGAGACCAGACGCATCTTACCAGCGGAGAAGCGACTGAAGGCAAGAGGCCGTGCTTGGGCATATACCTTCGGGATGATCTCACCGAAGAGCAGCAAGAGGAGCGTCAGGATGACCGTCTGGAAGATGAAGCCCAGGGCGGGAGCATGCGTGAAGTCGAAGATCTGCGCAAAGGCATAGCCGGTCAAGATGACGATAGCCACGTTGACCAGATTATTGCCGATGAGGATCGTCGCCAGTAGGCGCTCCGAATCCTTGAGCAGCTCTAC
>ERZ772955.2159-NODE-2159-length-10983-cov-8.464769_pt1 | contig 10983 bp, 9 predicted proteins | sample MGYA00511133_ERZ772955 | MGnify/ENA primary metagenome ERZ772955 (study PRJEB29015, sample SAMEA2737914) | human oral metagenome | biome: human oral; feature: human-associated habitat; material: dental | place: China | collected 2149 ... | reverse complement strand
GCGCGGTCAAAAACAGACCGCCGCTGGCACCGCGACGGGCTGCGCGGTCAAAAACGCGGCGCCTTTTTTACAGTTCTTGGGTGCGCGGTGAAAAACGGCGGCCCGTTTTTCACCTTTCTTTACTGCGCGGTGAAAAAGGCGGCGCCGAAAGCACTGCGACGGGCTGCGCGGTGAAAAAGGCGGGGACATACACAACTAAAAAGACGGGGAGCACAGGGCAAAGATCGTGCCCCGACTTCCCGTCCTGTCGTTTGGTGGTTCACTCCCACTCGATCGTCGCGGGCGGCTTGGAACTGATGTCGTAGACGACGCGATTGACGCCCTTCACCTTGTTGATGATCTCGTTCGAGACCTTGGCCAGGAAGTCGTAGGGCAGTTGCGCCCAGTCGGCCGTCATGGCGTCGGTGGAGGTGACGGCGCGCAGGGCGATGGTGTTCTCATACGTCCGCTCGTCGCCCATCACGCCGACGGAGCGGATCGGCAGCAGGATGGTGCCGGCCTGCCAAACCTCGTCGTAGAGCCCCCACTCGCGGAGGAGGGAGATGTAGATGTCGTCGGCGTCTTGGAGGATGCGCACCTTCTCGGGCGTCACCTCGCCGAGGATGCGTATGCCGAGGCCCGGGCCGGGGAAGGGGTGACGCTTCAACAGGTGGGGCATCATGCCCAGCTCAGCGCCCACGCGGCGCACCTCATCCTTGAAGAGCAAACGCAGCGGCTCGACGAGCTTCAGCTGCATCTTCTCCGGCAGGCCGCCCACGTTGTGGTGACTCTTGATCACCGTGCCCGTGACGGAGAGCGACTCGATGACGTCCGGATAGATCGTGCCCTGACCGAGCCAGCGTATGTCGTGCAGCTTGTGCGCCTCCTCGTCGAAGACGTCGATGAAGCCCCGGCCGATGATCTTACGCTTCTGCTCGGGGTCGGTGACGCCGGCCAGCTCGCGGTAGAACTTCGCCTTGGCGTCGACGCCGATCACGTTCAGTCCGAGATGCTCGTAGTCGCGGAGCACGTTCTCAAACTCGTTTTTGCGAAGCAGGCCGTGGTCGACGAAGATGCACGTCAGTCGGCTGCCGATGGCGCGGTGGAGCAGGACGGCCGTGACGGACGAGTCGACGCCACCGGAGAGCGCCAGAATGACGCGATCGTCGCCGAGCTGAGCCTTCAGTTCGGCCACGGTGGATTCGATGAAGGAGGCCGGCGTCCAGTCGCGGGCGCAACCGCACTGGGTGAGGAAGTTGTCGAGCAGACGCGTGCCGCCCTCGGTGTGGAAGACTTCCGGGTGGAACTGTACGCCCCAGGTCTGCTCGCCATCGACGCGGAAGGCAGCCGCCTCCACATCGTCCGTGCGGGCAATGACGCGGAAGGTGTCCGGCAGCCGTGTGATCGTGTCGCCGTGCGACATCCACACCTGCGATCCGGCCCGGATGCCGTCGAGCAGTGGATCGTTGGCGTCCACCTCGGTGAGGAGTGCGCGGCCGTATTCGCGCGTGTCGGCCGACTCGACGCGTCCTCCGGCCGTAGCGGCCAGCAGTTGTGCGCCGTAGCAGATGCCGAGCACGGGGTATTGCCCACGTAGGGCCGCCGTATCGATCCGGAAGGCGTCGGGGTTATTCACCGAATAGGGGCTGCCGGAGAGGATGACGCCGCGGACCGTGGGGTCGTCGGCCGGGAAGCTGTGGTAGGGCAGGATCTCGCAGTAGGTGTTGAGCTCGCGGATGCGGCGGCCGATGAGCTGCGTAGTCTGCGAGCCAAAGTCGAGGATGATGATCTTTTCGTGCATATCTAAATGAGTAGTTATAAGTAGCCAGAGGAAGCGTGAGGGGTGGCAATAAGTAGCCCGAGGGTGCCCCCTTTCGCTTTACGGGCGACAAAGATAGTCGGGGCGGCCCTTGTGGTTGCCGGTTTATCTTTGCCGCCCATAACATATTACTCACTATAACACACCCCAAAGACATGAATCCGGAGGATAAAGAGATTAGGAAACGCACGCTACTCATTATGGTCATCATCGTCGTCGTCATCGCGCTGATCGGCGTCAGCTATGTCGTCTTTCATCAACGCAAACAGATGGACGACATGACCGAGCTTTTCGCCATCGAAAAGGAACAACTCACGGACGAATACGCCGAACTGTCTCTGCAATACGAAGGGTACAAGTTCAGCGTCGGCAACGATTCGCTCGTGGCCCTGCTGACTACGGAGCAGATGAAGGTGCAACGCCTCATGGAGGAGCTTCGCACGGTCAAGGCCACCAACACGCGCCGCATCACCGAGCTGAAGCGTGAGCTGGAGACGCTCCGTAAGATCATGCGCGGCTATGTCGTCCAAATCGACTCCCTCAACGCCGAAAACGGTCGCCTGCGCAACGAGAACGAACGCGTCACAGAGCAATACCGCCAGGCCTCCTCGGCCGCGGCGCAGCTTACGCGCGAGAAGGAGCACCTCACCGAGCGCGTCACCTTAGCCAGCCGACTCGAGGCCTCCGCCATCGCCGTCCGCCCCATCACCTCGCGCGGCAAGGACGCCAAGAAGATCGATAAGATCGCCCAGCTCGCCGTCTCCTTCCACGTGGCCAAAAACATCACCGCGCCGACGGGCGAAAAGACCATCTATGTGCGCATCATGCGCCCCGACGATGACATCCTGACCAAACCCGGATCGGGCACCTTCGCCTTTGAGAACCGCAACATTGGTTACTCCATGAAGCGCACCGTGGAATATGCCGGTGAGGACTTGCCCGTCGTGATGTATTGGGACGTGGAGGAATACCTCTCGCCCGGCACCTACCGCGTCGACATCTTTGCCGACGGCCACCTGATCGGCCGCCGCTCCTTCACGCTCCAGAACTAACGGGGGCGCCTACGGACGCCGGCGAAGTCTGGGCCGGATACGGGTGCGTGCGGTGAGACCGGTCCTTCCCGCGGCGGAAGGGAATGCGCCTCCCCTCCCCTAAAAAAACGCCCAAGCTGTAACCCGACGCAACTACTGGCGTCCATACATCACCGGCGGGCACATTGTCCGCCCCTCATCTTTCTCTAACTACTACATTCACCCACCAATGATTATCCGACTACAAGGAATCAACAAGACCTATTACAATGGCGCCCCGCTGCATGTGCTCAAAGGCATCGACCTCGGCATCGAACGCGGCGAGATGGTCTCCATCATGGGCGCCTCCGGGTCGGGCAAGAGCACCCTGCTCAACATCCTCGGCATCCTCGACACTTACGACTCGGGCGAGTATTACCTCGACGACCTGCTTATCCGTGACCTCAGCGAAAGCCGCGCCGCCGAGCTACGCAATCGCATGATCGGCTTCGTTTTCCAGTCCTTCAACCTCATCTCCTTCAAAAACGCGATGGAGAACGTGGCCCTGCCGCTCTACTATCAGGGCGTGCCGCGCCGGCAGCGCAACGCCATGGCGCTGGACTACCTCGAGCGTGTCGGCCTCCGCGACTGGGCCGAGCACCTGCCCAGCGAGATGTCCGGCGGACAGAAGCAACGCGTGGCCATCGCTCGAGCACTCATCGCCCGCCCGCAGGTGATCCTGGCCGACGAGCCCACGGGCGCGCTGGACAGCAAGACGACCGTCGAGGTGATGGAGCTCCTGCGCGCCGTCAACCGCGAAGGTATGACGATGGTCATCGTCACCCACGAACCCTCCGTGGCCGAAGCTACCGACCGCGTGGTGCACGTCAAGGACGGACTGATCGTGGCTAATGATTGAGCTTGGCCAACTCCCTACTACCGCGGCTTTAGCCGCATAACTACCCGGCCGTAGGCCGTAACTACCGGGCAACCACAAGGGTCGCCCCTACTACCTATAAGATTTATGTTCGACTTCGACGACATTCGAGAGATCCTCAGCACGATGCGCAATAACCGCTTGCGCACCTTCCTCACCGGCTTCTCCGTGGCCTGGGGCATCTTCATCCTCATCATCCTGCTGGCCGCCGGCAACGGTCTGCGCAACGGCGTGATGTACAACTTCAGCAACTTCTCCGCCAACCGTGTCGAGGTGTGGCCCAACTACACCACCAAGCCCTGGCAAGGCATCCGCGAGAACCGCCGCCTAACCTTCCGCAACGCCGACGTGGAGCACCTGGGCACCGACTTCCCCGAGGTGGAGTACTACTCCGGCCGCATCGACCATAGCGACACGTTGGCCTACGACAAAGAATACGTGAACGGCAACCTAAGCGGCGTCGCGCCCGCCTATGCCGCGATTGACTTCATCGTCCCCACTCGCGGACGCTTCATCAACGAGATCGACATGCAACAACACCGCAAAGTGATCGTACTCAGCCCACGCATGGCCGAAGTGCTCTTCCGCGAGGACGATCCCATCGGGCGCTACGTGCGCATTGGCCGCATGATGTTCCAAGTCGTCGGCGTCTATCGCGACAAGGAGATGAACAACAACAAGCCCGCCTACATCCCCTTCACCACCGCTCAGCAACTCTTCCGCAGCGGTATGGAGGTGGACGATCTGATCTTCACCGTGCGTGGCATCAAGTCTGAAGAAGAGAACACCGCCTTCGAGCAACGCTTCCGCACCGCCATGGCCCTCCGCCACCACTTCGACCCCTCGGACACGGGCGCCCTCGGCATGTGGAACACGGGCGACGACTTCCGCATGTTCGACCTTATCCTCGGCGGCCTGATGATGTTTATCTGGATCGTGGGCATCAGCACACTCATGGCCGGCATCGTGGGCGTGAGCAACATCATGCTCGTCACCGTCCGCGAACGGACGCGTGAGTTCGGCATCCGCAAAGCCATCGGCGCCGGCCCCGCCTCCATCCTGCGGCTCATCATCATCGAGTCCATCCTTGTCACCACGCTCTTCGGTTACGTGGGCATGGTGGCCGGTATCGGCGTAACTGAACTGATTGATTACGGAATGACGATGGCTGGCATGAACGCCGACACGGGCGGTGGCCCGGGCAACCTCTCCATCTTCCGCCACCCCACCGTCAGCCTCGGCATCGCCACGTCCGCCACCGTACTGCTCATCATAGCTGGCGTCGCAGCCGGATATTTCCCCGCCCGCAAAGCCGTCAGTATCCCCGCCGTTGAGGCCATGCGCAGCGAATAATCATAGACTACCTCTAACTACTTCTTCATATGCTTTTCGACGCAGATAGATGGACAGAGATATGGGTCACCATCTCCCGCAACAAGACGCGCAGCCTACTGACCTGCTTCGGTGTCTTTTGGGGCATACTCATGTTAGTCATCCTCCTCGGGCTTGGCACAGGGCTCAAGAATGGCATCCTCAAAAACACCGACGGCTTCGCCACGAACTCCGTCTTTTTCATAGCCGACCGCACCAGCGAACCTTACCGTGGTTTCAACAAAGGACGCGAATGGAACATCCGCAACCGCGACTTGAAGAGCATCCGTCGCGAGGTGTCCGGACTGGAGGCCATCTCACCCGTCCTCTGGGGGGCGCGGGCAGATAAGAACGTGGTCTATGGCCAACTCTCCGGCACATATAACGTGAAAGGCGTCGACCCAGCCTATTTCCGCATCGAGGCGCAACACGTGCTCTTCGGCCGCCTACTCAACGAGATCGATGCCCGCGAGAAACGCAAAGTTTGCCTCATCGGCTCGCGCATCAACGAGACCCTCTTCCGCAACGAGAACCCCTGCGGCCGGTACATCCGCGTCAACGGCATCTACTACCAGATCGTGGGAGTCGTCAAGCAGCGGGCGCGGGTGAACATCGGCGGACGGTCGGAAGAGAGCGTCTTCCTGCCCTTCACCACCATGCAGCAGACGCTGAACCAGGGCGACGTGATCCACTTCCTGGCCGCCTCCGCCTATAAAGACGTATCCATACAGCGCATCATCGACGATGTCACCGGCATCCTCTGCCGGCAGAACAGCATCTCCCCGACCGACAAACAGGCCGTGATGGTGATCAACCTCGCCGAGCAGTTCGCCACGTTCGCCATGCTCTTCACCGGTATCGACGCGCTGATCTGGCTCGTGGGCATGGGCACGCTGCTGGCCGGCGTGATCGGCATCAGTAACATTATGATGGTAACGGTCAAGGAACGCACGCGAGAGATCGGTGTGCGGCGCGCCATCGGTGCCCGCCCGCGCGACATCATCTCGCAGATCATGAGCGAGAGCCTCGTACTGACAGCCATGGCCGGCATGATCGGCCTCAGCGTAGGCGTCTTCATCATCGACATCATCGACCGCATCCTCAGCGCCCAACCCGGCGACGATGCGGCGCTCGTTCACCCCGGCGTACACATGGGCACCGCCGTAGCCGCCACCATCGTGCTGCTTCTGTGCGGTCTGTTAGCCGGGCTCATCCCCGCCTGGCGGGCTATGCAGATTAAAGCGATAGATGCGATCCGCGATGAATAGGGGGAGACTTTGTATAGCAGCGCATCTGCTGCGTTTCCTGCGACAAGCTCAGGCTCGGTCACATACTTATGTATGCTCCCTTCGCCTTCGGTCTTGGACGCCTTGCATCTGCACTACTCTCCAAAGTCTCCCCACGCCCCAAACCGTTCATTTCCCAAACTGTGAGTTGTTAGTTTTTAGATTTTAGTTTTCAGCTTATGAATAATCGACTAGTAAAGAAGATCAAGAGAATCGTCCTGCTTTCGATAGTAGGACTGGCCGTGGTAGGCACCTTCGTATTTCTGTGGAAGAAGGCGCAGCCCGAAGTGATCGAGTATGAAATCGTGACGCCCGAGCGTGGGACGGTCGAGACCAAGACCGTGGCCACGGGCAATGTGGAGCCGCGCTACGAGATCCTGATTAAGCCGCAGATCTCGGGCATCATTTCCGAGGTGCTCAAGGAAGCCGGCCAACGTGTCACCGAAGGCGAGATCATCGCCAAAGTGAAAGTCATCCCTGAGATGGGGCAGCTCAACAGCGCCGAGTCGCGCGTCAATGTGGCCCGCATCAGCCTCGAGCAGGTGGAGAGCACTCACCGTCGCGACGAACAACTCTTCAAGCAGGGCATCCTCACCGCCGAGGAGTTCGACGTGTCGAAGGCCAACTATCGCAAGGCCAAGGAGGAGCTGGCTAACGCCCAAAGTTCGCTCGAGATCGTCCGCGACGGTATCTCGCGTAACACTCGCAGCTCGAGCACCACGCAAATCCGCAGCACCATCACCGGCATGATCCTCAACGTGCCTATCAAGGTGGGTAACTCCGTGATCCAAAGCAACAGCTTCAACGACGGCACCACCATCGCCTCCGTGGCCAACATGAACGATATGATCTTCCGCGGCAATGTGGACGAGACGGAGATCGGCAAGATCCGCGAGGGCATGCCCATCAAGCTGACCGTCGGCGCGCTGGGCACACGCACCTTCGACGCCGTCCTCGAATACGTCTCCCCCAAGGGCGAGGAGAAGAACGGCGCCATACAGTTTGAGATCAAGGCGGCCGTCTCGCTGCCCGACACCTCGTTCGTGCGCGCCGGCTACAGCGCCAACGCGGAGATTGTATTGGAGCGCGCCGAGAATGTCCTGACCATCCCCGAAAGCACGGTGGAGTTTCACGGCGACACGGCCTTCGTGCAAGTGGTTAAGCAAGAGAAGCCCAAGCAAATCTTCGAGAAAAGGCAGATCAAGACGGGCCTCAGCGATGGCATCAAGATCGAAGTGAAGGAAGGACTGACGGAGAAAGACAAGATCCGCGGTGCGGCTATCAGCAAGGATGCAAACAATAACAACGAAGCCAAGCCATGAAGACGCTGACCCTCATCCCCGCCCTGCTCCTGGCCACCGCCCTTACCGCTTCGGCGCAGGACACGACCGCCACGCGCTGGAGCCTCCAACGTTGCATCGAGCACGCCAAAGCGAACAATCTGGAGGTGCGCATGCGACAGGTGGAAGTCGATCGGCAGGAACTGACGCTCCACACGGCGCGCAGCAAACGTCTGCCCAGCCTCTCGGCCGGAGCCTCACAACAATGGTCGTTCGGGCGATCGGCCTCAGCGGCTGACAACACGTATCAGGTGCAGACCACCTCCTCCACCGCCTGGTCGCTCTCATCCGACGTTCCCCTCTTCACCGGCTTCGAGATCCCCAACGAGATCGCCGCCGCGCGCCTCGATCTCATGGCCCTCGCCGCCGACCTCCAGAAGACGCGCGAGAATATGGAGATCACCGTCACGTCGGCCTACCTGCAAGTGCTCTTCGACAAGGAGCTGCTCGGTGTGGCCGAGAATAAGCTCGCCCTGAGCCGCACACAGCTCGACCGCACGCGTAAGATGCACGACGCCGGGCGCGCCTCCGAGGCACAGATCTACGAGACCGAGGCACAGGTGGCGGCCGACGAGCTCTCCGCCGTGCAGACAGCTAACGACCTGCGCATGGCCACGCTCACACTCACCCAGCTGCTCGAGCTACCCAGCCCGGAAGGCTTCGACGTAGAGCCGCCCACGGAGGCAGACACGACCTTCCTGTTGGCGCGCCGCCCCGACGACATCTATCGCACCGCCCTCACCACGCGCGCCGCCGTCCGCGCCGAGGAGCTTCGCCTCCAGAGCAGCGAGAAGCAAGTGCGCGTGGCCCAGAGCGCCCTCTACCCCAGCCTCTCCTTCGGCGCCAGCTACAACAATGCCTTTTATCACATCTACAACAAGCCCAACACGCCCTTCGCCAACCAGATTCGCGACAACCGCGGCCTCGGCCTCGGCTTCAACCTCCGCATCCCCATCTTCAACCGTTTCGCCACACGCAACAGCATCCGCAGCGCTCGCCTCGGCCTGCGCAACCAAGAGCTGCAGCTGGAGAACACCAAGAAAGCACTCTACAAAGACATCCAGCAGGCCTACTACAGCGCCCTTTCGGCCGCCGAGCGATACCGGTCGGCCACCGCCGCCTGGCAGTCGGCCGAGAAAGCCTTCACCTTCACCGGCGACCGCTTCGAGAATGGCCGCGCCACGACCTACGAATACAACGAGGCCAAGACGAACCTCATCAAAGCCCTCTCCGACCGCACCCAAGCCAAGTACGAGTTCCTGCTCCGCAAGAAAATTCTCGAGTTCTACGAGCAGCAGTAAGCGGGGCTGTGATGCCCTCTAAAAACGAACCGTCCTCCGGGCGATGGATGATTGATCCACTGCTCGGAGGACGGTTCGTTTTTGTGTCTCCGTTCGAGGCGGGCTTATTCCATGCCTCCGTCTGCTTGGCTGTGTATCACCCAGCGCCCTGTCTTCTTGGCGCCTTCGTAGCGGATGATGCCGCGCTCCGTAAGCTCCGATAGATCGCGCCAGATGGTCGGATAAGAGACCCCCAATAGAGAAGCTAACTCCCTGGATGAAATGTGAGGCTGTGTCTGTATGATACGCATAAGCCTATCCCGTCGGCTCTGCTTGGATATGGTCTTTTTGCTATCATTTTTGCTATCATTTATATCCTCATCATCGTTTATGGTGCCATTTATGGTGTCACTTATTCTACCACCCCGCTTTATTCGGCCTTTGAACTTGTCGGGGTCGTTGAGGACACCGTCGTGCAGGAAATCCGGGTGGCAAGGAATGATGATGAGGAAGTAGGAGCGGTCGTCGTCGGTCTCGATTGTAGCCGGGGGCGAGCCGTTGTTCCGAAGCTCCTCTTGGATAGTCGGGATCCCCGTGGCGCGTCCCTCAGAGAAGTCCAGCTCCTTGAGAAAGTCGCCCAAGCGACGGTTGCGATAACGACGTGCACGGAGCAGGTGCGCCTGCTTGATGGCCTCCCTCGTGATGCTGCGATCGGGGCCAGCGTAACTGAGTATGCTGATGGCATGCGGCTCCACGGTGATCTCCACCGGTTCGCGTTGTTGGTAATCGCGGTGATAGAGCGCATTGACCACAGCCTCTTCGATAGCTTGGTAGGGGTAATTGAAATGCCGGATAGCTTCGGCCGCATATGGCACCTTGCGGATCCGCTCCTTGATGACCATAAGGCGGAGGTAATCTAAGGTGGCGCGGATCATCGTGGGGACGGAGCCCGTGATAGTCGGCGCTTCCATGAAGTTGTTGGGGTTGCGCACCGTCCCCTCCGGAAATAAGACAATTTCGACCCGGGTGTAAGGAAAGAAGCGATGCGGCTCCTCGCTGAACATCATCGCGGCTACATTCTTCAGCCGCCGTTGTTCTCGCGGCCCCTCGTATAGATCCAGTTGCTCCAAGACCTGTTCGAGTGTCCGGCCCGTAAAATCAGCCGTTACCGACTCTTTACACGCCTTAGGTAGTCCAACACAAGCACAGGCGAAAGGTCGTCGATCGCGATCTGCTCATTCCCTCGTTCATCGAACGGTACACGATTGGCCATCTCTCGCAGCTCGTCCAGCACTTCTCCCTTGGCCTCAATGGTGCTTGAGCCGGAGCGGATGTACCAGCGTGACTTGGATTTACTGCTAAGCACGTCCTCCAAAACTTCATAGGGGCGATAACTCCCCGACGGCACCCAGATGGCCAGCACGTATTTACCGTCTACGGCCTCCACCGAGGTGCGGGGCATGTAGTAGGGCTTGATCTTGTTGTTGAATCCGACCATGCTTTGCTGTATGCCGTCCAACTTCTCCTCAGGGATCCCCACCACCGGGCGCCGCGCCCGGCCATGATCCTCCTCCACGCCTACGAGGATGTAGCCCCCGCCGATATTGTCGAAATCGTTGGCGAAGGCACAAATCGTTTGGTAGATCTTGGCCGGATTCCACCCGCGTTTGAACTCGATGCGGTTACCCTCAATGCGCTGCCGATTGAGGAGGTCTTCTATGTTGATGGGTAATGCCATGATGCTTCGTTTAATCCCTGTTTATGAATCGTTTTTCGTGGGGACAAAGATAGATGGAGGCGAAACTCGGGTGAGTTATCCTATGTCGCCTGCAAACTTGGCCGGCGCCCCTGGCGCCTTTCGGGCCTTGCACGCTGTGCGAGTAGCAAAATGAGGGTCATTTCGGGGCTTGCACGCCGTGCGGGTAGCAAAATGAGGGTCATTTCAGGCCTTGCACGCCGTG
>ERZ772955.2147-NODE-2147-length-11054-cov-11.029821_pt1 | contig 11054 bp, 6 predicted proteins | sample MGYA00511133_ERZ772955 | MGnify/ENA primary metagenome ERZ772955 (study PRJEB29015, sample SAMEA2737914) | human oral metagenome | biome: human oral; feature: human-associated habitat; material: dental | place: China | collected 2149 ... | reverse complement strand
GCACAAGATACATAGGTCAGCAGAAAGGGAGTTCATTGACAGCATGGGCAAGGCACTATTTATTACAGGAACAGGAACGGATATCGGCAAGACTTACGTCACGGGACTGATCGTAAAGAAGCTGCATGATGTGGGGCTGCGTGCAGGCTACTACAAGGCAGCACTCTCGGGTGCGGAGGTCGCCGCCGACGGGACCCTGCTGCCGGGCGATGCGCTCCACGTAGCGCACGCTGCGGGGCTTGCGGCGGAGGATACAACGGTCTCCTATATTTACCGCGACGCGGTATCGCCCCATCTCGCCGCGCAGATCGAGAACCGTCCGATGGACTTTGACAAAGTGGAGCAGGACTACCATGCGGCGAAGGAGCGCACCGACTATCTGACGGTGGAGGGGAGCGGCGGCATCATCTGTCCCCTGCGCTGGGACAACACGGAGCACGTCGTTCTGGACGATCTTGTACTGCGGCTCGGGCTAGGCGCACTCGTCGTCGCGGATGCAGGGCTCGGCACGATCAATGCGGCTGTGCTGACGGCAGAGCATTTGAAGATGCGCGGCATTCCGCTCAAGGGCTTTATCTTCAACAACTGGACGGGCGGCAGAATGCAGGAGGACAATGCGAAGATGGTTGAGGCACTGACGGGGGCGCGCGTGCTTGTCTGTGTAGAGCACGACGCTATGGAGCTGCCGATGGCGGCGGATGCACTCGCCGCACTGTACCAATAAAGGAGAGAGAAGGAGAGCATTATGCCGACGATTGAGGAGCGCGACCTGCGCCATATTTGGCATCCCTGTGCGCAGATGAAGGACTACGAGGACTTGCCGCCGATGGTGATCGACTATGCGAAGGGGGCGTGGCTCTACGATGTGCACGGGCATTCGTACCTCGACATCGTGAGTTCGTGGTGGGCAAACCTCCTTGGGCATGCGAACGAAAAGATCAACGCACGGATTGTGGCGCAGCTCGACCGTCTCGAGCATGTTATCTTTGCGAATTTCTCGCATCGCCCCGCCATCGAGCTTGCTGAGCGTTTGGCACAGCGCGTTCCTGCGGGACTGACAAAGTTTCACTTCAACGACAACGGTTCCTCGGCGGTCGAGGCGGCACTCAAGATGGCGTTCCAATACTGCCACCAGACGGGACGCACGGAAAAGACGCGCTTTATGTGCCTCTCAGAGGGCTATCACGGCGAGACCATCGGCGCCCTCTCGGTCGGGAGCATGGATCTCTTCGCCAAGATGTATCAGCCGATGATGATGGACAACATCCACATCGAGGCACCCGACTGTTACCGCTGCCCATACGGGAAACAGCGCGAGAGCTGCGCGTGTGAGTGTTTCGTCCATGCGGAGCGTGCCTTTGCTGAGCATGGGCACGCGACAGCGGCGATGATCGTCGAGCCCCTCCTGCAGGGGAGCGCGGGGATGCGCATCTATCCCGAGGCGTATCTCAGAAAGCTGCGCGCCCTCTGCGACGCGTACGACGTGCTCCTCATTGCGGACGAGATTGCGACGGGGTTCGGGCGTACGGGACGGCTCTTTGCGTGTGAGCGTGCGGGCATTACGCCCGACCTCATGTGTCTCTCGAAAGGCCTGACGGGCGGGTATCTGCCGATGTCAATCACCGTTGTAAAAGAAAAAATCTATGAGGCGTTCTACGCCGATTGGAACGAGGGCAAGGCGTTCATGCACTCTCACACCTATGCTGGCAACCCGCTCGGCTGTGCGGCGGCACTTGCCGTACTCGACATCCTCGACGAGGAGAATGTATTGGAGCAGGCGGAGAATACCGCCGCATGGCTGACAGAGCGCATGACGGATGCCTTCGGCGCACATCAAAGCGTCGGCGAGATTCGCCACATCGGACTGATTCACGCGGTCGAGCTCGTCGAGGATCGCGTGGAGAAACGTCCCTTTGACGGCAAGAAACGCCTCGGCTATGCCATCTATCGCCGCGCATTGAAGAACGGGCTGCTCCTGCGCCCGCTCGGCGACGTGCTCTACTTCAACCCGCCGCTGAATATCAGCAGAGACGATCTCGAAATCGCTATTGAGCGAATGAAGCTCTCGATGGACGAAGTGCTCGGCGCATAACGCGACAGAAAAGGAGACATCCGACGGGGTGTCTCCTTTTTGATGAAAAGCTGCGCCGTATGGTGATTGAACAAAATGCGCTTCAATGCTATAATGACAGGGATTTGCGTAAAGGGAGGTGCGGCGATGCCGATGGATGAGTTTGCGTGGCGCGTGCGGTTGGCACGGCGGCGCAAGGCACATGCGCGAAAGTTTCAGCTTGCGGCGGGGCTGATCGTTGTGACGATTCTGGTGCTTGCGTGGTATCTCGCCTACTATATCCAACGTCCCGCGTACGCATTGGAGCAAGCGGCGAAGGCTGTTGCAGCGCACGATACGGATCTCTTCCTGCGGCGCGTGAATGTCACGGCAGTCGCCGATGCGGGCTATGACGACCTCACCTATGTCCTCTTTGCGCGCGACACGAGCCTCAAGGAGGCGGAGCGCAATGCCTCGGGGAAATTCTACGAAAAGATCAAGGACGATGTCGCGTCTGGGATTGCGCGGACGATAACGGATGCTGTGCGCACAGGGGAATGGGCGGAGCCGGAGGGGACGGACGAGTTCAAGGGACGGCAGCTCGGCATCGACTTTGAGTATCTGATGGAGTGCAGTCATCTGCGTGACACAGAGCTTGTTCAGATGGGCGAGATCGTGCGCGACGGGAGTGCGGCGGTGGCGACCGTGACGGTGCGCGACGGTGGTACAGGGCTCGAGTTCCCCCTGCAGCTGCGCATGGAGCAGCGGGAGACAGGGTGGCAGATCGTGCGCGTGGCAAACTACCGTGCCTATCTCGAGGCGGTGCAGACGGCGACGGGCACCGATATCTCGCGGTATATCAAGGCGACGCGTCCGATTGTGGATCGTTATAACGGCGTTTTTCGTTCGTCACAGCATGAGTTCCGCAGCTTGACGGAGACGGCATGGAGTACGTATACGATAGAGCACCGCAAGGCACTCATCCGCCTCCTGCAGGAGAATATGATCCCCGCGCTGAAAAAATATCAGCGTGAGCTGGACGAGGTCGAGGTCCCGCGCGGCGCAGCCTATCTCGCCGCTCAGCGTAAGGCGGCGACGGAGGCATCCATCGCGTCTTACGAGAGCTTTGTCAAGGGGCTTGACAGTGGGATGCCCGAGGACTTCGCCCGTGCCGAGACCCTGCACAAGAAGGCTCTGACTTACGATCTGCGCGTCGGTGACATGATCCGCCGCAGTGCGGTGAATGCGGAGACCCCCGCGACCCCGTGAGAGGATAGATAACCCCAAGCTTCCCCTGCCGAAGCGGGGGAGGGGGACTGCGAGCGGTCAACGTCAACCAATCACACGTCGCTAACGCTCGTGTTCTTGGGACGTTTTCGCATACGACCTGTTTCCCAATCAGCTGCGCCCTATGGGCTTGCTTCTTGGACAGGTCAGCAAGCGGTGGAAGGGGCGCGTTGAACTTAAAAGAAAAATCCTGTTCCCGATGTTCGGGCGCAGGATTTTTGTGTGTATGTAAAATCAGAATCGATAGGTCAGTTGGATGCGCGTATAGTCGCCGAGACGGAAGTGTTCGGGCGTGTAGAGCGTGTCGCGCATCTGCGTGCTGCGCGCGCCGAAGGTATACATCGCCTCAAGCATGAGGTCACACGCGGGGACGAAGGCAATGCCCGTGGTAAAGGAGCGGATGCCGTCGAGGTAACGGTCGGGCAGATCTGCGCCCGTGCCGCCGAGGAATGCGCCGTGCTCAAAGTTCTTGTAGTCGAGGTAGACACCCCAGCTGCCGGGAATATCCATGTCGGGAATGCCGAAGTCCAGACGCATGACCCAGAAGTACGGCACGGAGCCGCCGCTCGTATAGCGTCCGTAGATGTCCCTGCCGCCGTGGAAGTAACGTCCCGTCGCAGCGCGGTTGATGCCATAGTCAAAGGAGAACATCGTGCGCGGTCCCAGGACTGCGCGTGCGCCGATGCCGATGACATTCGCGATGGGGAGTTTCTCGCCCTTCACATCCATGCCGTGTCCGAAGGAGTGCAGCGTCCACAGCTCCGCACCGAGGCGGCTGCCGAACTGATGGCGTACCTTGAGGAAGCCCGCACGCTCCATCTTCGGAATCACGTCGTGTTTCAGCAGGAAGCCGGGCTGGCGGAAGGCGATGGGGGCACCGGGGAGAGGGATGGGGGCTCCGTTTACAGGATTAAACTGGATAGAGTTGCTAAGCCTCTCCAAGAAATGAGAAACTCCATTATATGTGTGATTTGATCCTGCATTTGTGCCGCGGATGGTTGCCGTCTCTCCAACGAAATCCGTGAACATACGGTCGATTGCCTGTGCACGCGTCAGCGGCTGTCCGTCCTCCGTCTCGTAGGTGCTGCCTGCATCTTCGACAGACTTTAGGATGTCGTCCATCATCGTCCGGATATTCTCGGAGCGCATCAGCCCCTCGACACCACCATATTTGGGATTATCAAGCAAACTCAGATCGAATGAATTGTGTGCAGAGATGTATTTCAAAGCCTGTCTGCTATTATCCCGATAGAGGTCTCGAACAACGCCGTCGCCGCGCCGTACAACAACGCGCGCGCGATAGAATGTGCTATAGGCACTGGATACCTTGCCACGACTAGGCCCCTCCTCCACGAATTTGTTCCATTGATTCTCATAGCTTGCTCCCGGTTCGGCATCGGCGCGTCGCTGCATCTCAGCATCGATAGATTTGAGGATGCCGACCAGTTCGCGGATGACCTCAAGCTTCTTTTCGGCGATCTGCACATCGGAGAGTGCGGGATCTCGCACCCAGTTGCCGTTTGCGTCCTGAATCTTGCCCGCGTTGTTATATTTCTCGCGGAAGTTCGCCGGCGCGTTCGGATCGTAGTTCATGGGATAGAGGTGCGCGTTCGTATTGTCATTCGTATGGGTATAGTAGCCAAGCAGCTCGTTGAGCGTCGGGGCACGACGGATGATCGTCGCTTCTTTGTGACTGTAGGCACTGTCGTAGACGCCCGTCGTGCGGGAGAAGTCGCCAAAGCCAGCGGCGACCTGCGTACGATCCTTTGTATAGAGGACGCGTGCGCCGTCGTACTCCTTGCCGAACCAGTAGCCCGTCACGCCCATCGGCTCGTGGATGCGCCCGAGCGTCCAGTCCCAGCGACCCGGGCTGCCCGTGACCTCGGCGCGTTCGATGTGAACACCGCCGAGCCCCTTATTTTCGTCTACGGGATCCGCCGCATCGTTCGCCTTGCCCGTTGCGAGTACAGCCTTGACCCCAAGCTTGTCGTCAATGCGGTAGTCCGCGCCGATGCGCAGCCGCTGACCAAAGCCGTGCCCCGGACGGTCGGCGTAATTGCGTGCCGCCGCCTCATCCGCCTGTGTCTCCTTCGTCTCGCGCATTTCCGCGCGATCGTAGCCGCGATGGGTGCTCGTGCGCATCCGATAGTCGCCGAAGAAGTCGAGGCTGCCCTTTGTCCTGCCGTCCGTCGCTGTCTCGGGGCGGTGCAGGAAGAAGTCGTCTCCGTAGAAGTTTTTCAGCGGCACACCGTCCCGATCGACGAGTATGCCGTCCGCATTGCGGTGAATCCCCGTGCCGAGGAACGAGCCGAAATCATCGAATTTCATATTCACGCCGAAGCGGAACGTGCGGTCATGATAGGCGCGATCGTCGTCCTGATGGTTGAAGAGGTTGTCCACACCTGCGTAGACGGTGAAGTCCTTGCGGATGTCCTTCTCGACGAGGAGATTCCAAATGCCGAAGCTCTTTTCACGGTATTCGCCGCGCTTGCGGATGTAGTTGCCCGCGCCGTCCTTTTCAAACAGGTTGTCTGTCTTGACGGAGTTGCTGTCGAGCATCCGGCTGAAGAAGCTGCCCCAGAACGCCGCACGCCAGCCGTGTGCATCGTCCTTGTAGTTGACACCGACATCGAATTTATGCGTCGGGCGATCGAGTAGGCGGTGCGGCAGATCATTGTCGCTCGCGTTGATTGCGTGCAGGTAGGTATAGCCGAGCTTTGCACTCCAGTTCTTGTTGAACTTGTGCTGGACCTCTGCCTCGATTCCCGTGAGCTTTGCCTTGCCGATGTTGCGGAAGCTGTAAATGCGGTCGGGGACGTTGCGGAAACTCTTGCCGTGGAAGTTGAAGTCTACGAGCTGCCCCGTGAAGTAGTGGGTCATGTAGTCTGAGATCTCGTTGTGGAACACACCGACCTTGCCGTAGGTGTGTTCGTTCTCGCCCTCGAGTGCGAGATCGATGTTGAACGATTTCTCGGGTTTCAGGTTCGGATTGCCGATCCAGTACCAGCCGAGATGATCTGCGCCCGTGCCGCCGTACATCTCCCAGTTGTAGAACAGTTCGCCGAGCCCCGGCTCGCCGTAGCCCGTGCCGATGTTCGCCTTGAGCCGGCGGTGTTTCGCAAGCATGTGTGTCATGCCGAGATTCGCTGTGACGTGCGAGCCGAAGCGGTTGCTGTGGTCGATGCGCAGGATGGGGGTGAGGATGGTCTTCGGCGTGACCTGCCAGCTGTCCTGTACATAGGCGTAGGTCTTTGTGAGATCTGCTTCGCCGATCAACAGCTGGTTTTTGCGCTCCTCGAACACCTGCCCGTAATATTTCCCGTTGAATGTGATGTTTTTGTCCTGTTTGTAGACGGGATTCGATCCGTCGTACATCAGCCCATAGTACCCCAGTGCAGGAGCGTATTTATACAGCATGGGCAGGTTATTGAATTTGGGATCGCTGAAGTCGTTCTGTGCATTCAAGAGATCGTTGAACGCGTTGAATTTATCTCCTAAATCAGGATCGGAGAAGCCGCTTTCAAGGTAGGCTTTTGCCTCTTCATACGTCATCGGCGGCTTTTCCGAGCCGTAGTACTCGCCATTCTTATCCCAGATAAAGCCGTTCTCATTGCGGAGGAATTTATAGTTGTGGACGTAGGTATCCGGCTCATCGTCTTTCCCCGCTGTATTGTCCTCGACCGCGAGCGACTTGTCATAGTCCCACGGGTTGATCTTTTTCGTGTAGCTCTTTGGTGCATTACGCAGACGTGAGCCCTCGGCATACTCTTTTTGCCAGCCGAATCCATAGCTGAGATAGTGCGCATCGTTTACGGCGGTGTTGAAGTGCAGGTCGACGTTCGTCTGCGTGTGGTCAAGATAGTCCACACCTGCGAGACTGTTCTTGCCCGAGTATTTGTCACGCCCGCTGTTGTAGTAGGTGAGGAGGGTTGAGTCGTCCTCGCGCAGCTTGCCGTAGCCGTAGTTCAGCGTATAGTCCGTATTCTTGCCGATGCGCCCCTCGTAGCTGAGGCTGTACGTGTCGCGCTTGCGGTCACGCTGATACACCTGCATCGGCTCGAAGAACGAGCCGAGCGGGTAAAGCTCGCCCTTGTTGCGCCGCTGCATGTTCTCGCGCTCTGTCGTGAAGCGGAAGGAGAGCTTGTTCGCATCGTCAAAGCTGTAGGAACCGCTCACACCGTCGTTCTTGATCGAGCCGTAGAAGCGCAGCGACGGTTTGAAGTCCTCGTACCAGTTCTCGCCGGCGATGAACTGCTTGCCGTCGGAGTAGACGGGCATAACCTCGCGCTTTGCTGTCCACCCGCTGAGGTTCAGCTTGCCCATGTCGCCCGAATCCGCACGCAGGTAGAAATTCGCGGGCAGGGTGTTCGTCTCCGTACCGCTCTGACTGCGAGAGCTGTGATAGCGTCCCTCAATGTTCAGCGAGACGGACGGATTCTTTACGCCCTGCTTCGTGATGACGTGGATGACGCCGCCGATGGCATCCGCGCCGTACTTCGCGCTCGCCGCACCGCGGATGATCTCGATGCGCTCGATGTTCTCCGCACCGATGCGCAGCAGCTCGTCGCCGTTGCCGTTGTATTTCGCCTCGCCACCGAGCACGCGCTGCCCATCCACGAGCAGCAGCGTGTGGCGCGGATCACCGCCGCGGATCGATACACCGACGTTGCCCATTGCGTCGATGGTACGCGTCACACCGACCTCGTTAAAGATTACGTCCTCGACGGACTTTGCCTGTTTGCGTGCAATGTCCTCCGCCGTGATGATCGTCGTCGACTGCGATTCGTATTTCGCCTCTTCCTTTGCGGCATCGGCATCAACATGTATATCAGCAGTAGATACACTGCCCCCCCCCTGTGCACCGTTGTCCGCCCATACGGTATAGGCAGGCATAGCAAGCCATGTCATAATGGCGCAGGTGAGCAGTCGGTGAAAATGTCGTCCCTTCCTTCGTGGCATAAGATACTCCTTTGATGATAAATATGATATGACAAACATTCTGAATGCAATGCGAAAAAGAATGTGTATCAATTATATCATCATGAGAGTAAATGTCTATATCTTTGTGAAAAATTTTTTTGTAAATTTTATTTTAGGTTGAAAAGTGATCAATATTCATATTTGTGATAAAAGTCACGCATGCGTGTCATTGAACGTCGGCAGCCGAACCAGAGGAGGACTGCCATGACAAAGAAGCTGACATTGTACGCGCTGTAGACGATGTGCATGGAGTGGATGCCGATCATGTCCCAGCCCCAGCACCATGCGACGCGAAAGAGGCAGTAGGCGGCGAGTGCGGTCATCATGGGATAGAGGGTGTCGCCTAAACCGCGGATTGCGCCGATGTAGATCTGATTGACGCCGTAGAGCCAGTAGAAGGGGAACGTGTAGTAAACGGCGTCAAGCGCATTCGCAGCGACGGCGGGATCGTCGGTGAAGAGCGCGACGAGCGCGGGCGCAGCAAGACCTGCGATGAGCGCCATACCCATTGCCCCGCCCGCCGCGAGACGAAGGCTTATGCGAAGCCCTGTACGCACGCGCGTAAGGTCGTGTGCACCGACGTTCTGCCCGATGAAACTTGTGAGTGCGATGCCGAATGCAAAGAGCGGATAATAGAGGAATCCCTCGATGCGTGCATAGACGGTCATACCTGCCATAGCCGCATAGCCGAAGGAGTTGATGTACGTCTGGATGACGAGGGAGGAAAGGCTCATGAAGACGGCTTGAAGCCCCGCAGGAATGCTTGTGCTGAGGATGGGCAGGAGATGCCCCAAAGCGAAGAAGGGGCGGCTAAAGCGCAGTTTCCATGTGCCGTGGAGATGGAACAGTTTCCACAGGGCGAGCAGCGCCGCTGCATATTGCGCGAGGACGGTCGCGGTTGCCGCGCCTGCAATTCCGCAGGGAATGACGATGAGCAGCACGACGTCGAGTGCGATGTTGAGCGCGACAGCGGCGGCGAGATAATGAAGAGCGCTCGTCGTATTGCCGAGCGCTCTCAGGATGGCGCTCGCTGTATTGTAGAGAAGCTGTGCAAGCATACCGTAGAGTACGGTGTGCAGATAGAGACTCGCTGCAGGGATGAGTTCGGCGGGCGTGGAGAGTGCCGCGAGCAGCTGCTCGGTCAGAACGATGCCGGCCGCCGTAAAGAGCACGGCGAACATCACGACGGTGATGAAGATGCTCTGTACGAGTGCGCTGAGACGCGAATAATCCTTTTCCCCGTAGAGGTGGGAGACGAGGACGCTGAGTCCCGCCGAGAAGCCGATGAAGAAATTGACGATGACGGATAGGACGAGGCTCGCCGTGCCCACGGCGGCAAGCGCCTGTGCGCCGAGCACCTGTCCGACGAGGGCAGTGTCCGCAATTGTGTAGAACTGCTGCAGGAGCTGCGAGAGCAGGATCGGCAGCATGAAGACGAGCAGCTGACGCGGGATTGCCCCGCGTGTAAAATCCTGTTGATCGGCGCTATGAAAGAGCAGGACGTGGAGATGGTGCAGATTGTGATGAAGAAAATCATAAGTGAGCGGATTGTGCATGCCGTAAATCCGCTCGCGGTGCCGCAAAGCACGAAGTTTGCCGAGCATCTTGTCCATAAAATTCGCTTAGCACGAGCTTTTTCCGAGCCTTGGATGTGTGCTCGGGCGCAGGCTGCGGATTCTTATGAGCCGCAGTGCTTCTTTGATGTCTACATCGTCCCGCATATCACCCATTTCGTAGACGCAGACAGGATCTTTGACGCCGATCTCGCTCGCGGGCATGTAGACGTATTCGGCGTTTTCTGCGTCACCGAAGATGAGGCCGCTTTTTAGCTCGGATTCAATGAGGGATGCCATACTTGCCTCCGATTCGTAGCTTCAAAACATATTCTTGCGCCATAGGACATACGATGACGCTCCGGCGATGACGGCGGCGAGGATAGCGATGGAGAGGAATGCCGTCGAGTCGTCTGCCAGCGGGACGGGGACGTTCATGCCGAAGAAGCTCGATATGACCGTCGGAATCGCGAGGATGATCGTCATGGCAGCGAGGAATTTCATCACGAGGTTCTGGTTGTTCGAGATGATGGAAGAAAAGGTATCCGACATGCGCGCGAGGATCTTGTTATAAAGTTCGACCATCTCGCGCGCCTGCTTGTTCTCGATGATGACGTCTTCCAAGAGGTCTTCGTCCTCTTCGTAAATCTTGATGATGGGCGTCAGAGATTGGTTGGAGCGCAAACGCAGAAGCTTATCGAGAACGGCGCCGTTGGAGCGCAGCGCCGCGCTGAAATAGGTCAAGCCTTTCTGTAGTTCGAGAAGGCGCAGGATGTCGCTGTTTTCCATCGAACGGCGCAGGTTCAGCTCGATTTCGTCCGAGTGTTTGTTGATCTGCCTGAGATAGCGCAAGTAGAAGGTCGCCGACTTGTAGAGGATTTGAAAAAGGAAGCGCGTCTTCTTGAATGTGCGGAAGAGCTTCGCCGTGTTCTCATTGAACTCTGAAAGAACCGGCGTGTCCTCCAAGCAGACCGTGATGAAGTAGTCCGCCGTCAGAATGATGGCGAGCGGCAGCGTATCGTAGCTGTCCTGGCCGCGCATGACAGGGACATTGGTCAGGACCATGACGGAGTTGTCCTCGACGTCCGTATGGGAACGCTCTTCGTCGTCGAGCGCGGAACGCAGAAAGTCCGGCTCGACTTCTGTGAGGTTGCTGACAACCTTGAGTTCGTAGGGCGTGGGGT
>ERZ772955.2144-NODE-2144-length-11079-cov-4.732130_pt1 | contig 11079 bp, 6 predicted proteins | sample MGYA00511133_ERZ772955 | MGnify/ENA primary metagenome ERZ772955 (study PRJEB29015, sample SAMEA2737914) | human oral metagenome | biome: human oral; feature: human-associated habitat; material: dental | place: China | collected 2149 ... | reverse complement strand
AAATTAGCAGCATAGCTGCAGTAAATAACGAATTATGTGGTAGACAAGGTAAAGGAAGAATAAAAAGAGGATGTATCAATTTTGACACACCCTCTTTTTTTGAGTAGACGAGTGGACAAGTAGACAAGTTAACGAGTTAATAGCGATAGGGGGGACTGAGACAGAGTATTAGAAGACAAAGTAACAAAGGAACTTATACATTGAGGTTTGAACTTTGAACTTTGAACTTTATGATATGAACCATTAATGACTACGAATTACGCTAATTACGCTAATGCTTATTGTAATGTAATTCGTGTCTTTCGCGTAATTTGTAGTCTCAAATCATAAAGTTCAAAACTCAAAGTTCAAAGTTCGGAAGGGTCTTATACTTTTCATTTTTTCTTAGGAATAATATTGAAGTGATAGACGGCATGTAGCATCACGTAGCGGGGAATAACATTACTGTAAGTTTCTGTGATTCCTTGTGCATTCATCGTCCGTGTGACATTATTCAGCTGACCAAGAATGTCGAAGCCGTCAAGCAATAAGGTAAGTTGTCCTTTGAAGAATGATCGTGACAGACGAGCATTCCACACCAAATCATCGCTATTCATCGACTTATCTAAATAACCTCGGCGACTATACATTGTCAGGTCAGTCCCAAGTCGGAAATCCCATGGCAACTGTAATTGTGCTGTTAATCCGTAATTGAAATCACTCACATTAAATGCCTCAAAGTCTTCACGAGTGCCATCGACATGTGCCCAGTTTCCTTTACTAATGAAACCAATGGAAGATTGCCCAAGCCTATAGTTCAGCTGTAAATCAGCAATGTAGTTTAACGATTCTACTATGCTCCTATTAGATGCAGACGTGCCTGCCAAACCAATAAGGTCGACACTCTTCTCATATCTTACCCCAGCCATAGCTTTAAAATCCAACTTACGATTTTTGGTCAATGGTCCAGCACCACCTAAAGCAAGCTGACCGTGCCAATTACCATTCACATTGTCTGGTCTGAATGTTCGCTGTCCTGTAGCCTTGTCGTAGGTATAGCCCATAGCAATAGCGTTAACAGTGGGGATATATTGAGCCTCTATTAACCACATCAGACCTTTTTTCGGATATATACGTAGGAAGTGTGATATAAGTTCGTGCTTATAGGATGGTTTCAAGTTGGTATTACCCATTGTTACGTTTAATGGATCAGTGGTATTGAGGATGTTTACAAACAGGTTCATGTCTGGAGCTTGCCCGTTCACATGATATTGAAACATGAATTCATATTTGTGATCAGTACTACGCCATTTGATGAACGTACTATACATATTGTAAAGTATAGAACGTTTCGTAAAAGTCGTATCTACATTTCCACTATGATAATGCATCGTCCGTGAAAGCAGCGATAAATTAGGTACAAGCTGCGCCCACCACTCCGACTTCGTCGTTTTCTTATTCCATACAAGAAAGGCACCGAGGGTATGGGTATTATCAGTCTGCCTGCTGTCATAGCTATTATGAATATCCATTACTCTGTTATAAGCATCCACAGAAGGGAGTGTTCCAAGCTCGCGCTCTGGATTAATTCCCCAATCTGCTAACTGGTCAAGACGATAGAGTGAGGAATATCGGTTTGAGGTAGTACGATTGTATTTATAACTAAAGTCGAAGAACATGCCCCGCTTTACTAAATAGCTGTAAGTCACTTTACCTGTCATGCTGTAGCCGTGGTCAGGACGGTTGTTGAAATATCGATTGCGGAAGTCTGTATTACTTTGCAGACCGTTGGTATAATAATCAATGCGGTTACGGTCAAAGCTATCCTCTGTAGCATGCCTCAAAGAAGCGTCAGCATAAAGGGTGATATGGTCGGGAGAATGCTTGAACTTAATTAACGACTCCATCGAAACCGAACCTTCTAAAGAATGTCCAATTGATAATCCATTGCGAAGATTTCTGTTAATAGCTGTACGAATCAACTCCCTACCTATCATTGGTGTGTACAAACTATCCAACTGCGCCTTTGAGAAAGACGTAAAACTACGATTAAGCGTCAGCGAAGAATATCCACTTTTATTGTTATAATATTGGTAGTTAAAACGTGGCTTGATATTTAAGTTGGCATTCTTAAACTCAAAATAGAACTGATGATCGGTGGAGAGCGTAAAATTGTGATTTCTATTATTCGCTACCATACGGTCGTATGTATCTCCGTTAGCAAGGAAATTTGTACGATTAGTGTTATTCAATATCATGTTGTCAGCATGCTTAACCTGTGCATTTCCACTAAGTTTATACTTACCACTGCGTGCATCTATATTATAGTCAAGACCTCCTAACTGTTGCTGCGTCAACCCACCAAAAAGATCAGAAGGCGACCAGTTGTCATTCTCACCAGGCTTACGGTCGTCGTTTAGATTGTTCATATTTCCATAGACAGCGAAACGGGAGTGATCAGTAAACCGCATAGCAAACAGACGAGCCAAGTAGCGTTCCTTTGTCCCTCCACCAGTTTCCACATTACCTACCCATCCAATATTGTATTGCTTTTTCAGTTGAACATCCATCACGTATTTCTTGTCTCCTGCCACCTCTTGCCCGAGAAAACGACTATTTTCACCAAGACGGTCATACACCTTTACTTGGTTTACCATATAAGTAGGCAGATTCTCAAACATGACAGTATTATCTCCACGGAAAAAATCTTTTCCATTGAGAAGCAAATTCTCAACAAACTTGCCATTAACATATATGCGTCCATCCTTGCTTAGTTCAGCACCAGGCAATTGACGAATAAGGGCGTCGAGCATAGAGCCTTCACCTAACTGGAAAGCGTCGGCATTATAAACAATCGTGTCGCCTTTATGGTAGAACTTCACCTTTGTAGCCTTAACAACCACCTCCTTTAAGTCTACGGTTTTAGGTCGCTTCAGAAAGATGGTACCAACTTCTCTACTTATCTCTCGCTTGTAAAAATGATGGAGCGGTAGGTTTACGTAGGTAGGCATATAACTGTCTTCTGTAACGCGAAGGATATAATCACCCTCCTTACGTGGAATCGTTATCCAATATTCAGATGTTTTCCAGCTCTGTTCGCCACTCTGATATTCTTTAAAAGCCTTCTGGGAAGCAACGAGTGAGCTGTCATTAGCATTTAGCACTTCAACTAAGCAGTTAGGGACATCTACATGAGTAACAAAGTCTTGCACTCTACCTTCAAGGGTAATAGTATTGTCTAAGGTTTGTGCTGATATGCAGACAGTAAGGCATAACAAAATTAAAGTTGTACAAAAAGTTTTCATATTTTATTCTCAATGTTTGATTCGTATTGTTCACAAGAGGTATGGGGTAATAGAGATTCCTCTAAATTATCTTTTAGGTAAAGAAATAACGCTTACTTGTAGGTCGTAAATCCAGAAGATTCTTTCTAAGATATATCAAGAAGGTAGAGCATTTTAGCCATATCCTACGTTTTTGTCTGATCATACTCTGTCCAATAATGATTAGAGTTCTTGGATGAAAAGAACCGAATGGATTTTACAGGCATAAACCGAACTTTTATGTCCGTTTGCCTGCAATTATATTCTCTACAAGAGGTGTATTTCATAATTTAAAACTTGTCTATCAATCGTATTCTTTATATTAACACGCTGCGAATATACAAAATGATTTTTTTTTTAAACAAGAAAAATCGTTATTTTTTTTTTGCATTGTCGCTATATCCGCATTGTTTCGTAGTCATTAAAGGTACATATCATAAAGTTCAATGTTCAAAACTCAAAGTTCAAAGGATAAAAGCATTAGCGTAATTAGAGAAATTCGTAGTCTTAGAAGTCAAAGTGCAATGTTCAAAACTCAATGTTCAATGTTCAAAGATAAAAGGGCATCTTTAGCAAGCCAAAAGGGCGTTAATTCACATGGAATTAACGCCCTTTTAAATCTCTAACACTGCTTTTCTCTTTATCCCAAGCAACTCGTTTACTATGTTACTTTGTCTTATTACTCAAGCAACTCGTTAGCTTGTCTAACTCGTTTACTTGACTACTCGCCCAACTACTTCTCCGGATAAACGAGGTTGGCATCGGTGATATTGTCCAGTACCTCGGTGAGGAACTTACGTGACTCCCACTTCGCCATAGGCAGGTCGTGGAGCAGGTAGTTACCACAGTCGCGTGGAGCAGCACCAGGGATTTCACCCTCGAAGTCGGCAACGAATTGGAAGGTGCGGCGCATGAGGTCGACAATCTCTTTCGACTCAAGGTCGCCACGAAGGATGAGGTAGTTACCAGTCAGACAGCCCATTGGACCCCAATAGATAACACGATCTTTCCACTCGTCATCATTACGGAGGAAGGTGGCAGCCAAGTGTTCAATAGCGTGGATAGCACCGACGTGCAACACTGGCTCACGATTTGGTTCTTTCATACGGATGTCGAAGGTGGTAACGGTCTCGCCACCCACTTCGTCCTTACGACTCACATAAATGCCACGCAGCAAACGCTCGTGGTCAATGGTAAAGGAAGGAATCTTGTTTAATTCAGAATTCATAATTCAAAATCCGTTATTAATTCATAATTCACAATTCATAATTCATAATTATGATTACCGTTGTTAGCTGCAGTTTATTGCCACAAGTTGCTTGTAAACTTATAAAATCGTTATTTACCTATTAAGATTATCGATATTAGCTTCAGTTTATCCACGAACTTTAGATTATACATCGGGAGAGGTAGCTAAAAAGAAATCTTGTCATTTGTGAGGATTAAGTGGACGAGTTAATGAGTTGCTTGTGCCTATAAACTCTGCCCACATCGGTAATCATAATTATGAATTTTGAATTATGAATTATGAATTAAATTAATAAATTGTTTCGTTACCTCAAAACTGCCGTTAGCAATACGCTCCCAAAAGTCGTAGTACTGGCTGGCTTTGTTGTCTTTGAGCGGAACATCGCTGATGACACGGAAGGAGACGAAGGGAGTTTGATAGATGTGGCAGACCTGCGCAATAGAACAACTCTCCATGTCGACAGCTGTTGCCTCTGGGAAGTGGTCCATGATCTCTTGCATCTTCTCACGTGAGTTGACAAACCACTCGCCACTGACGGTCAGTCCAGCCTTGACATGCAGGTCCTTACAATCAGGGAGGTTGTTCAACGACAGCGCCTTTTCAATCAACTCCGTAGGAGCCTTGAAGCGAGCAGGCATACCGATAATCTGACCGAAAGCCACTTCATCTCCACAATAGGCATCGTGGTAAGCACACTCTGTTGCCACCACCACATCAGTAACCTCCAATGAAGTGTCGGCTCCACCCGCACAACCACTTGAGATAACAAGGTCGGGGTGGTAATGATTAATCATCTCAACAGCACCGATGGCAGAGTTTACCTTACCGATACCACACTGCTGCAGAATGATTTCCTTATCTCCCAACCGTCCCGTAACGAAGTCTTTATGATTAAAATGTTTCGTCTCGGTGTTGGAAAGAATTGCTTTAAGTTGCGCGAACTCTTTGTCCATCGCAACGATGATTCCTATTTTCATACTGCAAAGGTACGAAAAAGTTACAAGTTGGATATTGTAAGTTCTTAGTTTTTTGTAACTTTGCAGAGATTAATCATTTGTCCGACATAAGCAAAATTAAATAAAAATGAAAACTTGGAAAAGATTTCTACCCGATGTACTGGTAGTCGTGTTGTTTGCGGTCATCTCGTTCGCTTACTTCTTCGTACCGGTCACTCAGGGTAAGATTCTCTATCGCCACGATGCCTCAGCAGGTGTCGGTTCGGCACAGGAATTGACAGAGTACCAGAACCGTACAGGTGAGGCAACACGCTGGACAAACGCCATCTTCGGTGGTATGCCTACCTATCAGATGTCACCATCGTATCAGTCAACAGACGGACTGTCGCAGGTGATGAACGCTTACCATCTTTGGTTGCCAGACAATGTATGGTTTCTTTTTGTCTATCTCTTAGGCTTTTATATTCTGTTGCGAGCCTTTGACTTCCGACAGTCGTTGGCGGCATTGGGTAGTATCATGTGGGCTTTCTCGTCCTATTTCCTCATCATCATTGCTGCCGGTCACCTCTGGAAGGTAATGGCATTGGCTTATCTTCCACCAATGATTGCCGGTATTGTCTTGGCTTATCGAGGACGTTACTTGTCGGGATTCATCGTGACGGCTATCTTCACCGCCTTTGAGGTGAAAGCCAACCACGTGCAGATGACATATTACTATCTCTTTATCGTCCTCTTTATGGTCATTGGCTATCTCGTTCAAGCCGTTCGCCAGAAGCAACTCGTGGGTTTCCTCAAGGCTTCGGGCGTATTGGCTGTAGCGGCATTGATTGGTATATTAATCAATCTCTCAAGCCTTTACCACACATGGGAGTATCAGAAAGAGAGTATGCGTGGCAAGAGTGAGTTGCTGAAAGCTGACGGAGCCAACCAGACAAGTTCTGGTCTTGACCGCGACTATATCACGCAGTGGAGTTATGGTATTGATGAGACGATGACCTTACTCGTGCCTGATGCAAAGGGTGGTGCGAGTGTTCCATTGAGCCAAAGCAGTACGGCTATGTCGAAGGTTGACCCACAGATACAGTCAATGATTCCACAGCTCTATGACGCTTTCCCACAGTATTTCGGTACACAGCCGGGTACGAGCGGACCAGTTTACGTGGGTGCCTTCGTACTTTTCCTCTTCATCTTAGGTCTTTTCTTGGTGAAGGGTACGATGAAGTGGGCTTTGTTAGCAGCTACCATCCTGTCCGTTCTCCTCTCATGGGGTCATAACTTCATGGGCTTTACCAACTTCTTCCTCGATTACATCCCGATGTATGCGAAGTTCCGAACGGTGGCAAGTATCCTTGTTATCGCTGAGTTCACCATCCCGCTCTTGGCAGCTCTGACCTTAAAACGCCTTGTTGACGAGCCTGAACTCTTAGGACAGAAGATGAAGTATGCTTATATCAGCCTTGGTCTGACGGCGGGTGTAGCCCTTTTAGTGGCTGTATTCCCAGACATGATGGGTCCGTTTGTCAGCGATCAGGAACGCCAGATGATTAATAGTATTCAGGGTATGGACAGCAATACGGCAGGAACAATCCTCGCGAATGTCTCTGCTATGCGTGCTGCTATGGTCAGCTCTGATGCTTGGCGTTCGGTCATCGTTATCCTCATCGGCTTTGCGCTGCTCTTCGCTTATAAGATGAAGAAGTTGCGTGCCGACTATATGGTGGCTGGTCTTTTGGTGCTTTGCCTTGTTGATATGTGGCAGGTGGATAAGCGTTACCTCAATGACGAGATGTTCGTACCAAAGAGTGAACGCGATATGCCACAGCAGCCAACAGCAGCCGACCTTGAGATTAACAAGGATAAGAGTCTTGACTATCGTGTGCTGAACTTTGCTTCTAACACATTCAACGAGAACGAGACTTCTTACTTCCATAAGAGTATCGGTGGTTATCACCCTGCGAAGCTCCGTCGTTATCAGGAGATGATTGATGCTTACATCGCTCCAGAGATGCAGAAGACGATGCAGGCGATTGCTGCTGCAGGTGGTAATATGCAGTCGGTTGATGGTGTGAAGATTTTCCCTGTACTGAATATGCTGAATACGAAGTACTTTATCCTTCCGCTGCAGGGTGGCACGACGGCACCAATACAGAACCCATATGCACAGGGCAACGGCTGGTTTGTCAATAAGCTCAGCTATGTCAACGATGCCAACGCTGAATATGCTGAGGTGGGTAAGATTGACGTGCGCCATGAGGCGGTAGCCGATAAGAAGTTTGAAGCGGCTTTAGGTCAGGCTAAGGTGAACGACTCTACTGCAACTGTGAAGCTCGATAAGTATGAGCCTAACAACCTACAGTACACTGTCAACTCAAAGAATGGTGGTGTTATCGTCTTCTCTGAGATCTACTATCCGGGTTGGACAGCCACTATAGACGGTCAGCCTGCAGAGCTCGGACGTGTTAACTATATCCTCCGTGCTGTGAGCGTGAAGCCGGGTAAGCATACCGTAGTCCTCGACTTCCACCCAACAAGTATCTCTACCACTGAGACTATCGCTTACATTGCGATTGTTATCTTGCTCTTGGCGATTGCGGGAGCAGGGTATATGGAGTGGAAGCGTAGGAAATAGAGACTATTGTAAACAATCTCTCAATATGAGAGTCATCTACAGAGTTACTTAAATTTTCCTATCTGATTGTTGTTTCAGCCATGATAATTCAATGGATTCTAGATTTCATTCTATACCGTCTATCATGATATAATAAATAAAGGATAGGAAGATTTATTGTAACTTTTAGAACTTGCTCTTTTTTATAGCAATATAACAAACTCTGTTATGACAAGCTATAAATATGCTGTTTCATTTTGAAACAATATAGTATTTTTTAAATGTAAAAAATAAAACAACATGCCATTGACTTTCAAATGTATAAAAAATTGTTATCAAGATGCATCTAAGCATACTGAAAAGGATGTTGATTTTTTTATTGAGGAAAATAACTGGGATGATTTTGGCTATAAAACGATGTACCATCTCCATGCTACAGCAAAGACAACAGGTAGTACACCTGACTATCTTGGAACGTTACGTATAATGAGGAAAGGACAACAGACAGACCAACTATATCTCCTAAGGAACATTTCTAAAAATCAACAATTTAATAGTCTACCTGATGACTTTGTGTCATTATCATTTGATGTAGATTTATATATGAAGTTAAATCATTACCTTAAAGATGATAATCTTAGAAAAGAAATAATTACTGCTCTTCGGTTGATATTAGATAAGGAGTCTGAATATTATACACAGGATTTAACTGAAGACCCTTGCTTCAATAATTCTCTCTTAAGAGGTGGTCTAGGTTTAGATAATTTTGCATTACAGAAAGGGAAACAACTTCTATTAGGAGGTGAATATTTTTATAATCTCCGAACAACATCGATTAAGGTTAAATTTGCTCATATTAATAATCCTATTAAACTAAAATTTAATGCACTTGAAGAGGATGAGACAGAAATACTACCAAATGGAATTTTAGTTTTTATCGGTAAGAATGGTTCGGGAAAAAGCACAGCTCTTTATCGGTTGGCAAGATTAATGTATACAGATCCAATGTCACGGTTAAATTTGGAAGAAACTGTTGGTTCGTTGGCACCAAATAATGTTGGTGTCAGTAAAATTTTTCTTATTACTTATAGCCCATTCGATAATTTCGTATTACCAATTTCTGATGATATAAATTATAAGAAAATAATTCAATCTAATGACTTGACAAATTGTAGATTTATATTCTGTGGTATTCGTGACCTTTTATCAGAACTTCAAGATATAAAGCTTCAAAAAACAAATGAGAATAAAACAGAAAAATTATACGAGGAACGACAAGAAAAAACTTCATTGAAAGATATATCAGAGTTAGCAAAAGAATTTCACGAGGCACTAAATATTATTTTTTCTGATAATAACAAAAGGGAAATATGGGAAAGTTTTCTTAAAAATACTAAGGGACTACAAGGATCGCTATATGAGGATATTATCGATTTTGAACTATTATCTTATCAAAAAAATTGTATTGCTAGTTTCCTATCATTATCTACTGGTCATAAGTTTTTACTTCATTCTTTTGCAAGAGTATTGGCTTATATTGATGAGAACTGTTTAATCTTGTTTGATGAGCCAGAGAACCATCTTCATCCACCATTGCTTTCATTTATGCTTGCTGAATTTAGAAATTTATTGTATAGATTCCGCTCTGTAATGTTTATCTCAACTCATTCTCCTATAATACTTCAAGAAACTTTTGCTTCAAATGTACTTGTTGTCCGAAAATATGGTAATACCACTACAGTTTCAAGGCCAAGTATTCAAACCTATGGAGCAAGTATCTCTAGAATTACTAATGAAGTATTTGACCTAACAACTGATATAACTAAATATCAAGATGTAATTGAGTCTTTATTTAAAAAGTGGGCTATTCATACGTGCAACAATGTGGATGATGCATTAAAGACATTTTGTGAAAAAACACAGCAGCCCCTTAGTGCGCAAACAGAATCCTATATTATTAATCTTTTTGCTAATTCAAAAAATGTGGAAGCTTAATAAACCAGATATTAATAGAGCTAAAAAAGAAGATATTAAGAATCTTGTTCAGAATACAAAATTAGTTAGTTTTGATAACATCGAGAATCAACTTAAAGAATTGTATAAGAATTATGACACTCAGGATGGACAGGTAAATAATGAACAACTAGGAAACATCCAACAAGGTGAAGCGCAGATTATATATAATGCATATAACTCAACTTATAAAGGTAAAAACCTAAATTATATACGTGCTGAATTATTCGAAAATGTTCTCTCATGTCCATATTGTGGTATCAACCAAGCAGAAACTTTGGATCATTATATGCCAAAAATAAAATATAAAGCTTTGGCTGTGTGCAGAATGAATCTAATTCCAATGTGCCCCACATGTAATCGACTTAAAAAAGATAAAACATATAATAATTTTGTTCACTGTTATTACCAAGAATTCCCTAGTAAAATTCGGTTTTTAAAAGCAAATGTTGAAATAAAAAAAGGTCTTTTTACTTTTAGTTTTTATTATGATTTTAGCTCTTTTCCTAAAGAATATAATATTCTCATAAATAAATTGCAAAATCAACAAACTGAAGTAAATTTATTTTATCGGATGAGTAAAGCTGCTATTAGTTTTATAAACGACCTATGTGAAGAATGTTGTGTAGAGAATAATGATGAACTTAAAAAATGGTTAAACAGGCGAAAGGACAGCTCTATAAATTCACGTGGATTAAATGATTGGCAAAGTGCTCTTTTGGAGGGTATCTTAAATATTCCCAACTTAGATATTCAGGTTATAGAATCATATAAGAAAAAGAGAGACTATAATGTAGGAGCATAAAAATGCATTTTAACTAAAAGGTGAAATTCATTTGAGAACTTTTATTTATGGTTATTCCTATATTACAACAAGTATCTCTACCACTGAGACCATCGCTTACATTGCGATTGTTATCTTGCTCTTGGCGATTGCGGGAGCAGGGTATA
>ERZ772955.2143-NODE-2143-length-11091-cov-15.757793_pt1 | contig 11091 bp, 11 predicted proteins | sample MGYA00511133_ERZ772955 | MGnify/ENA primary metagenome ERZ772955 (study PRJEB29015, sample SAMEA2737914) | human oral metagenome | biome: human oral; feature: human-associated habitat; material: dental | place: China | collected 2149 ... | reverse complement strand
GGTTTGATGCACAAAAGGGTATTATTACCCTTTTGTACCGCGTCGTAGGCAAGGGGACGGATATTATGACACGTCTCATGCCTGGTGATACATTAGATTGTTTAGGACCTTTGGGTGAACCTTTTGTAACATCCAAGAATATGCTTCTCATTGGCGGTGGCGTTGGTATTGCACCGATGCTATGCATTGCATCCCATCTGCAAAATGGTGAAGAAGCACAAGTTATTCTTGGTTTTAGAAATGAAAGCGAAACCTTTTGGGCAGACTTATTCAAAGATAGGCCTGTTAAAGTGCACATCACTACTGATGATGGTAGCGTAGGTACGAAAGGTTTCCCTACAGCTATCATGCCCGACTTAATTAAGTCTAATTCATTTACTTCTGTTATGACTTGTGGCCCGACGCCAATGATGAAAGGTGTAGCTCAAGTGGCTAAGGAGCTCAATGTGCCATGCCAAGTATCTCTTGAAGAGCGCATGGGCTGTGGTACAGGCGGTTGCTTAGGCTGTGCTTGTGATGGCGCAGAAGGTAAACGTTATAAAGTTTGTAAAGATGGTCCTGTATTCCCAGCTGAGGAGGTGTTCTTTTAATGAGTGAACGCGATTTAAATAACACCGTTACGCCTAACCCAAAACTTGCTGTAGATTACTGCGGTATTAAGATGAAGAACCCTATTATCGCTGCATCTGGTACCTTTGGTAATGGCCCAGAATATGCTGGTTATTTAGACCTTAGTAATGAGGTAGGTGCTATTTCTGTAAAAGGATTAACACCGAAAGGGCGCCACGGTAATCCGGGCCCTCGCATTGCAGAAACACCATCTGGTGTATTGAATTGTATTGGTCTTGAAAATCCTGGGGCAGAACATTTTGTGACACATATTTTGCCGGATCTCAAGAAATACGACGTACCATTATTAGCCAATATGTCTGCAGGCACAATTGATGAATTTGCGTGGATGGCAGAGACTTTATCTGTAGATGGTATTGCAGGCTTAGAGGTTAACGTATCTTGTCCAAATGTGGAATGCGAAGGCATGGCCTTTGGGGTAGATCCAAAGGTAGTAGAACAGGTAACGAAAGCTGTTAGCAAAGTAACAGATAAGCCTGTCATCGTAAAATTGTCTCCAAATGTTACTGATATTGTAGAAATTGCTAAGGCGGTAGAAGCCGGTGGTGGTAATGGGGTCAGCCTCATTAATACAATCCTTGGTATGGCCATAGATATCCATCGTCGTAAACCTGTGTTGGGTAATATTTATGGCGGTCTATCTGGTCCAGCTGTAAAACCTGTGGCGCTTCGCATGGTGCATCAAGTCTATAAAGGTGTTACTATTCCAATTATTGGACTTGGTGGTATCATGAGTGGTACTGATGCTATCGAATTTATGATGGCCGGTGCTCAGGCTGTACAAGTTGGTACAGCTACGATGGTTGATCCAACCGCTATTTCTCGTATTGCTCGTGAGATGGGCGATTATGTGGAACAATATAATCTCAATAGTATTACTGATATTGTAGGTGCCGTTCATCAATAATAATTGAATAGAAATAAAAAAGCAGGAATTAGTAATACCTAGTTCCTGCTTTTTCGTGTATATGTGATTATTTCGTATCAATATTGGTAAATGTATTATACGTAGGCCTTATAGAAATCTATAAATTGTTGGGCTACAGGGGATAGAGCATGTCCTTTTAATGTAATGAAGGCCTTCTTGTAATCTCCAGAGAACTCAGGTAGTTTAACCCGCGACATTTTACGATGATTGACTATTTCTTTGGCATCCATCGGCACGAGTGCAACGGTTCGACCAGAAGAAGCCCATTCGATAGCGGATGTTTTAGTGGTCGTAATAGCACTTACATTAAGATGTTCCATATCTGTTAAGGATGATTGCATAATCATTCTTACGGACCCACCAGATAAGGAGAGCGGACATTGTTTGATATCATCCCAGGTGATGGTATCGTGTTCGCGATCAGTCCAGAACACATCACGTCTAAACAATGCGTATAGATGTTCCTCTTGGGTTAAGAGAATATCAAATTTATCAGTATCTACCATTTGGATATTAGCAATTCCAATTTCCGCACTGCCACTGATGAGCTGTTTTACTACATTGGTCATGAGCCCTTCGTAAATTTCGAAGTGTACAGATGGAAATTTCATGGAAAATGCTGGTAAATATTGTTGTACGATGGGGGTGGATCGAGATGCAGAGGTAGCGATACGCAATGTACCTTCAATACGTGAGTTTAGTTGTTGTACAGCATTATACGTGGATTCTTCTATAGAACATAATTGCTGTGCTTTTTCATAAAAAATTTTACCTGCATCGGTAAGTTGTAAATTGGAACCCCGTTGGCCTCGTTTTATATTGATGAGCTGAGCGCCAAATTCTGCCTCTAAATATTTTAACTGCTTACTCAAAGCCGGTTGTGTAATGTGGAGAATTTCTGCAGCTTGTGTCATGTTTCCTGTTTGAACAAGGGTTATAAAATTGTGATAGTACGATGTGTCCATAAAATCCCCCTTTAATACACAAATCATGATAATTAAAATTTATAACTAATGAAGGAATAGTTATTTTACCTTTTAAGAAATGTTATATATACTGTACATATCAAGAAAATTAAAGCACATTAAAAGTTGTTTTAATAATCTCATCAATATTTTTGATATATTTACAGTAACTAGGAAAGTGGGTACTACTATGGGCGTAGTAAAAAGAACATTAAGTAAAGCAATTCGTAATTGGGAAGCACGTAGATTAATGACAGCACATAATGCTAGAGTAAGTCGTAAAAAACAATTAGAACGCGTATGGCCACATCCATTGACAACTGAAAAACGTCATGAAATGAACCAAGGCATCACTGGTTTAGTTCATAATGATAACTAATTAGTTATCATTATGAATTGATTGAACACTTAATCTAGTGGTAATACCACTTCGATAGAATCTAATACATTATAAGTAGCAGCTCCATGACTCATGTCTTGGAGCTCTTTTTGTATGCGTTCTATGTCGGTAGATGGTACTAGAATGGTTAGATCTATTTTTTCTCCAAAGGCAGCCTCATAATGTAGTTGTGCATCCTGTAGATAGCGTTCTATTGTGCCATATAGTGCATAGTCAATAATCGCTTGTAATTGAGTTCGCGTCGTATGCAATTCCTTAGGCGCAAGACGCAATGTTTCAGCAACGGAGTGGGAGTATGCTCGGATTAGTCCACCAGCCCCTAGTTTAATACCACCAAAGTAGCGTGTTACCACGACGGCCACATTTGTAATACCTGTCTTTTTCAAGACTTCTAGCATAGGCTTACCAGCTGTGCCCGATGGTTCACCATTATCGGACGAGCGTTGTTGTTCTTGCTTTGGTCCTAATGCGAAGGCCGTACAATTATGTCGAGCATCCCAAAACTCTTTATTGATACGGGCGATAAAAGATTGAGCATCTTCTTCCGTACTACATGGATATACGGTAGTAATGAATCTAGATTTTTCTACTACATATTCATGGCGGAATTCTTTGGCAATGGATATGAATTCCACGGTAGGGCTAGTTGTATCTGGCATTTCCTCACCTCCATTTTTATTTCTACTACTATAGTATTTATTCATCATCATCACTTTATTATAAGCTATTTATATAGGTAATGTATAGATTATGAGCGATAATGTTTAATAATATATATATTTATTTATACAATATATCGCGCTACAATCATAATTATTAATTCCCCTATAGAAACGGAATAACCCTCTAGTTTTAGTAGGATATTGACGAATTGAGAATCTATGTTATTATAAATAGTAGATATGAGTATTTATTCATGTAATAAATGTTACAAATATACTGTGTTTATCATATTTTATGAATCTATGATTTGAATTATATCGAAGGAAGTTATATATGAGTACTAAAAAACAAGAGTTTGACATTACAGGCATGCACTGTGCAGCCTGTGTAAAACGCGTTGAAAACGTTGTCTCTAAGGTTGATGGCGTAGCTTCTGTAAAGGTTAACCTACTAACTCGTAAGGGGAGCGTAGAGTTTAAGGATGGCGCTACCGTGGAACCACAACAAATTATCGACGCTATCACTAATATCGGTTTTGGTGCTACAGAAGCGGATGAAACAAAGCAAGAAATAGAAAAGGTTAATTTAAAACCTCATATTACACGCCTCATTATTGCGGCTTGTATGGCTGTTCCGATGATGATTAATATGACATTACATCGCTTTGGCATTGAAGCTTTACCAGTATGGGTAGAGTTCATTCTTGCTACTATTGCTCAGTTCGGTCCTGGTCTTATGTTCTATAAGAGTGCGTGGAGTGCGGTGAAGAATGGTGCTCTTACCATGGATGTGCTCGTAGTAATGGGGACGACTGTAGCGTATCTATTTAGTATTTTTAATTGGCAGTTCCACCCAGAACTAGGTCCGCATGGTATTTATTTTGAAACCTCTGCATGGCTCATTACATTCATCCTTCTTGGTAAACTCTTAGAAGAAATTGCAAAAGGGCGTACATCTGAGGCGCTTCAAAAATTGATTGCCTTACAACCTGCAACGGCTCATGTGTTGCGTGACGGTGAGTTTGTAGATATTCCTACTTCTAAAGTAGTAGCAGGCGATATTTTACAAGTTCGGGCCGGTGAAAAAATCCCAGTAGATGGTACTATTACTGAAGGTTATTCTACTGTAGACGAAGCTATGCTTACCGGTGAAAGCTTGCCTGTAGAAAAACAAGTGGGCTCTGATGTTATCGGTGCTACCATTAACTTGAGCGGTGCTTTCACGATGGAAGCAAAACGCATCGGTTCCGATACAATGCTATCCCAAATCATTAAGGTAGTAGAGGAAGCGCAAACATCTAAGGCAAGTATTCAACGTATTGCCGATATCGTTGCTCAATATTTCGTACCTACCGTTATTGGCCTTGCTGTGTTGACTGGTCTCGTATGGTATTTTATTGTAGGCGATTCTGTTAATGTAGCTCTCATCAATGCAACAGCAGTACTTGTTATCGCTTGTCCATGTGCTCTTGGTCTTGCTACACCTACATCTATCATGGTAGGCTCCGGCTTAGGTGCGGAACATGGTGTTCTCATCAAGAGTGCGGAATATCTTGAAAAAGCTGGTAAATTAGATGCTATCGTTATGGATAAAACAGGCACCCTTACACAAGGCGTGCTCGATGTAACAGCTTTTAAAAACTATAATGGTGATGAGAGTCGGAATATGTCCCTTATGATGGCCCTTGAAAGTGGTACATCTCATCCGATTGCAAAAGCTATGGTTTATTACGGTGAAGATCATGGTTATAAAGGTAAAGGGGTAGAACTTGAAAGCTTTGGTGATGTACCAGGTAAAGGTTTGCAAGGCGCATACCAAGGCGTATCTGTACAACTTGGTCATAGCCGTTGGATGTCTGAATTGGGTTATGATTTAAGTAAAGTACAAGATGATATTTTACACTATGAAGAACAAGGTGCTTCCGTATCTGTTCTCGCTGTAGATGGTGTTATTAGTGCCTTATGGGCTGTAGAAGATGAATTACGTCCTGAAACAATTGATGTTGTAAAAGAATTACAGTCTCAAGGTATCGATGTATGGATGCTTACAGGTGATAATCGACGTACTGCTCAATATATTGCAAAACAAGCAGGTATTACTCATGTAATTGCAGAAGTATTACCTCAAGATAAGGCTAGCAAGGTAAAAGAATTGCAAGATAAAGGTCTGGTAGTGGGTATGGTTGGTGATGGTATTAACGATGCACCAGCTCTTGTGACTGCAGATATTGGTTTTGCTATCGGTAGTGGTACAGATATTGCAGTAGAGGCGGCAGATATCGTTCTTGTAAGAAATGACTTACATACATTGGTGCAAGCGGTACGTCTTAGCCGTAAGACTATGACTAATATTAAACAAAACCTATTCTGGGCGTTGATATTTAACTGCATTGGTATTCCATTGGCTGCTATTGGTGCATTAAATCCTATGATTGCAGGTACAGCAATGGCATTTAGCTCTGTAACAGTTGTAAGTAACTCACTTCGTTTAAAACGAGCTAAAATTTAAGATTACGCATAGGGTATAATCAAATACTATAAAGCACCTATACGAAGGTATAGGTGCTTTGTTTTAAATCTGGCTACATATTTAATTCCTATAAAATTAGTGTTTTTAGACTGATTGAGATTTGTTATACTAAATATAGTTATTCAGCTAAAAGAGAGGAGCTAGATTATGAAATTAAAGACGCGCGATATTGTATATATTGGATTTATTGCTGCCTTATGTGCAGTAGCAACAACGATTCGCATTGAAATACCAGGTGGGGCCATGGTTCATTTAGGTTCCGCTGCTCTCTTTACCACATCTATTCTATTTGGTGGTTTGTATGGGGGGTTAGGTGCTGCCATTGGTTCTGCACTATTTGATCTCTTTGGTGGTCATACACAGTACATTGTATTCTCCTTCTTTATTAAAGGTATTGCAGGCCTCATCGTAGGTAGTATGACAGCGGGTTATTTACCACCATCTATAACAAAACCAAATGCATCCTTTATGAGAATTCTTGTGGCGCTTATTATCGGCACTATTTGGACTGCCTTTGGGTATTTTCTAGCTTGGTGGTTCGTTCTTGAAAGTGCAGCCGTAGCAGCTAGCAAAATTCAATACTCCTTGATTACAAGTGCGGCTGGGATTGTAGTAGCTATTGTATTGACGCCTAAATTGCAATCGGTGGTTCGAAGATTATTTACTAAGAACTAATGGAGAGAAGATATTTATTCACTATATGAAACTATCTTAATAATTGGTATTATTAATAGGTTTCAATATGGCAGATATAGTTTTATGAAAGTTTTAGATATAGATTGTTTAGTTATCACGACAGTAGAGTTGAAGTGGTGTTTTATTTTTATGGTGATATTCTTAGTATGGATATAGTAAAATGGAGTGAGAAAGATATCATATTTTAGGGGGGACAAGAGTTAAATGTTTGTGAGCTGTAGGCAAAATTTCTTCATTCCACAGAACAGCCTACTTCTGGTAATATTGAAGTGTATTAGGTCGAGGAGCATTTATTATGTATGATTATCTTAAATCCTTGGAGGCAATAAATAGAATTCTTGAATCTAACACCAAAATTGTGGAAAAAGAAACTATTCCAAAATCTGATGATAGTTTTACATATGAAAATGGTATAAAGTCGTGGATAGGAGCGTTATTTATTGATATTGTTAATTCTAGTAGTTTATTTCAATCCGATAATGAAGATGTAGCTAGAATTATGAGAGGCTTTTGCTCAGAACTTATTTCGATTTTAAAAGATGACAATAATTATAGAGAAATTGGCATAAGAGGTGATTGTGTTTATTGCATTTATAGTGCACCATATGTTAGTAATTTAGTTGATATTTTTCGTCATGCATATCGTATTAATTCTTTTATGAAAATGTTTAATAAATTATTGGTAAAAAAAAGTTATAATCCAATAAAAGTTGGAATTGGGTTGGGGTGTGATGAGGGGTTGATTATTAAAGCTGGACAATATGGTACGGGAATTAATGATAAAATATGGCTTGGTAAAGCTGTTGTTGATGCTGCTCATTTGTCAGATATAGCTAATAGAAATGATATTTTACCTATTGCTATTAGTGATATGTATTATCAAAATATCATATCTACACTTGTTGCTGAAAATAAAAATTATAAAACTTGGATTAAGCCATTTAGGCCCCAAAATTGTTGGAATATATCTTATTATCATTGTGATATAATTGAAACAAATTTTGATGAATGGATTGATAAAAATGTGTGATATACATTCTGAATTAAACAAAAGTACTGATCAGCTGCTTAATGAGAAGGATCTTGATTTTAAAATCAATATAGCTACAGAAACACTTAATAGAAATATTTCATTTATTACTAGTTGTGATAATAAGACCTCTATAGTGTTAACTGCAGCGGGCGTAATATTTACTTTGTTAATGACCAATAATACTTTTGCAGATGTTATAAATATTATAAAGCTTTATACATCACATAAAGATTGTTTTATTATCCTTTATTGTTTAGGTTTAGGTGTAGCGCTTCTTTTTTTATTAATTGGCTTAATATATTTAGGAAGCGTATTAATAGCTAAAACTTCTAGTAAAATTATTGCGGATAAAAGAAACCCTTCGAATATTTTTTTCTGCGATATTGATAGCAATGAAAATGTTATAGAATATGAAAATAAATTTTATAATATGAATAAAGCGGATTTATTAAAGGATCTTATTACTCAAATATATATAAATGCTAATATTGCAACTATAAAGTATAAAAACTACAATAAAGGTGTTAATAATATTATGGGCGGATTTATAATATTATTTATTATGCTATGTATTTCACATTACATATTATAGCGAGGTACTATGGTTGCTTATGATTTTAAAAAAGGTAAAGCTAGGATAGAGGAAATTCTGGATAAGGAGTTAAAGGTTGTTGAATTGGAAAGTGAAGAAATTCCAGCAGATGACTCTTTGTTTACATTTGATAATGCTTATTATGGTTGGGTTAGTGCTGTTTTTGTTGATATACGAAATTCGACTTCTTTATTTGTAAATGAGAATAAAGAAATGATGGCAAAAATAATTAGATGCTTTACCTCTGAAATTATTGAAATTTTAAGAGAAGATATTAATTTAAGAGAAATAGGTATTAGAGGTGATTGTGTATATGCTGTTTATACGACTCCAACAAAAGATGCCATATATGAAGTAGCAGATAAAACCTTTTTTATCAATACATACATGAAGATGCTGAATGAACTTTTAATGAGCCGAGGTCTAGATTTGATTCAAGTAGGAATTGGAATGTCAACATCAAAAGAACTTGTTGTTAAAGCTGGTCGTAAAGGGGTTGGAATTAATAGTAAAGTTTGGATTGGTAGAGCAGTTACAAAAGCCTCTAAATATTCATCTATTGGCAATAAAGATGGTAATAATGTAATAATTTATTCTTCATGTAGTTATATAAATTTTATTAATAAATTAGTTGATAATAATAAAGATAAAAAACCTAAAGATTGGTTTACTATTAAATACCTTGATAATGAAAAACTTTATACTGCTAATATAATACAAGTAAATTTTAATCAATGGATAGATGATGGCATGAAATAACTATATTAGGATAATGGATGTGTTAAGTATTTCTACTTGACACATCTTTTTTTATGCTGTAGTATATGTAAAGTAATATGACTTGACAGTGATGGAGGTGGCGAAATGGAAGAACGAGTACTTATCAGTTTACTCCTTGATTTCTATGGGCCATTGTTGACGGATAAGCAACGGATGTCCTTACAACTTCACCACGAAGATGATATGTCCCTTGGAGAAATTGCTGAGGAGCTTGGCGTATCTAGGCAAGCTGTACATGATAACTTACAGCGTGCACGTCATATTTTAAATGACTATGAATCTAAATTACACTTGGTGGCTCAGTACGAGGCACGTGAACAAGTGATAAGTGAATTAAAAGATACGTTGCCGGCGGATGTGCTTTCACAATCGCGGGTACAACAATTATTGACGCAAATGGAGGGATAATATGGCATTCGATAGTTTGTCAGAAAAACTGCAAGACGCCTTTAAATCCTTAAAAGGTAAGGGCAAAATTACAGAAGAAGATGTCAATCTTGCGTTGCGTCAGGTACGAACAGCTCTCTTAGAAGCGGATGTAAACTTTATGGTGGCGAAGGATTTCGTTAAATCCATTAAAGAAAAGGCCCTTGGTGAAGAGGTGTTCGGATCCTTGAACCCAGCTCAAACGGTTATTAAAATCGTTAATGATGAGTTGACAGCGCTCCTAGGTGGTACGCAAAGCCGTATCATGATTTCCAGTAAGCCTCCAACAATTATTATGCTCGTTGGTCTGCAAGGTGCTGGTAAAACAACTACGGCTGGTAAATTAGCTGTATACCTTCGTAAACAAGGTAAACATCCGATGCTCGTTGCAGCCGACGTATACCGTCCAGCAGCGATTAAGCAATTGCAAGTAGTAGGTAAGCAAATCGATATCCCTGTATTTGCTGATGAAACACCTGGTGCCAATCCAGTAGATATCGCGCGTCGTGCCGTAGAGCAAAGCACGCATATGTTGAAAGATGTTGTTATCATCGATACAGCAGGTCGTTTGGCTATTGACGAAGTTCTCATGGACGAGTTGTCCAACATCAAAGCTGCTGTTCGACCTCATGAAATTCTACTCGTTGTAGACTCTATGATTGGTCAGGACGCGGTGACGACAGCACAAACGTTTAATGAAAAATTAGGCGTTGATGGTGTTATCCTTACTAAACTCGATGGCGATGCGCGCGGTGGTGCTGCATTATCCATTAAGGCTGTAACCGGTTTGCCAATCAAGTTTACGGGCGTAAGCGAAAAAATGGATGGTTTCGATGTATTCTATCCAGACCGCATGGCTTCTCGTATCCTTGACTTAGGTGATTTCAAAACTCTTATTGAAAGCGTACAAGGTGCTATCGATGAAGAAGAAGCTCGTGAAATGGCGCAAAAGATGGCGAAAAACAATTTCACCTTAGATGATTTCCTGAAACAGATGAATCAGGTGAGAAAGTTAGGACCATTACAAAATATTATTGGTATGTTGCCAGGCATGGGTCAAATTAAGGATCAATTAAAAGATCTTGATTTGAATAGTAAAGAGGTACGTCGCATTGAGGCTATCATTAAATCTATGACGGCTGCAGAACGACAAGATCCAAGTATTCTAAATGGTTCTCGTCGTAAGCGTATTGCTTTAGGTTCTGGTACACAAGTACAAGACGTTAATCGCTTATTAAAACAATTCGAAGAAGCGCGGAAGATGATGAAGCGTTTACAAGGATTGCGTGGCGGTAAGGGTGGCTTCCCAGGAATGCCGAAATTACCGTTTATGTAATATATGGACAGGGGCGCTGAACCTGTCCAGCACATCATTATAAGGAGGTGAATCCCACATGTTAAAAATTCGTTTGACTCGTTTAGGTGCTAAAAAAGCTCCTTTCTACCGTA
>ERZ772955.2142-NODE-2142-length-11105-cov-2.877557_pt1 | contig 11105 bp, 3 predicted proteins | sample MGYA00511133_ERZ772955 | MGnify/ENA primary metagenome ERZ772955 (study PRJEB29015, sample SAMEA2737914) | human oral metagenome | biome: human oral; feature: human-associated habitat; material: dental | place: China | collected 2149 ... | reverse complement strand
ATTTGCCACCACTTTTTTGGAGTTGTACATACGGTGGGTTCCCAATTACTATATCAAAGCCATCAGAAATACCAAACATCCATTCGGGGTCAAAGAAAGGAGCTGAAGCATTTTGGTCATAAGGGTTCCAAGAGGCAAGAGAATCTAACTCTTTCTTAAGCGTGTCCGATTCTGTTTTGTGATATTCTTTTTCTATAAGAGATTGTAGTTCCTTTATCTTACTATCTACTTCTTTACGTTTGGCAAGATTTACATCTATTTTTATAGGTTTGGCTTCTGCAAACATATCTGCTTGAACAGGGACTTCTTCCCAGCGTTCGGTAGCATACTTCTTACGGTCAGTTTCTAAACGTTCTATGCTCTTTTTCCAAAAAGCAATATGTTGTTCATTAGGTTTTATAGCTATATCTAAGAGATATTGCTTTATATTTTCACAAATCTCTGCATCTTCTTTACGCAACTTTTCTTAAAGGCACTTTGAGCATAAAAGTGGTCGGTACGTACCTTGAAAAGTTTTTCTTTCAGAGTAACAAGTCTTTCATCATTAAATAACGCTGCATTGTCTTCTTTTTCTAAACTGATAAGTGTATTAGCCGTTACAAACTTGGTTTCAAGATTGGGTAAGGTATGTACTCCATAGTTTTGTTCGGCATCTGTATTGGTTTCTTCTTGTTCTACTATCAATGAGATAAAAAAACGCAACTTGCTAATTTGTGAGGCAATCGTTTGTATATCTACCCCATAGATACAATTTTGAATAATATGCAATTTGAGTTCATAGAGCCTTCTTTTATTAGATATATCTAATTTTTCCAGCAAGTACACCATACGGTTGAGTATCCCCATAGGAAATGCTCCTGAGCCACACGCTGGGTCGAGTATTTTTACTTTTTCGAGGGTCTCGACTACTTTTTGACAATGGGTTGGTTGCGAAAGCCATTCTATAGGTAGTTCTCTTTCTTCAAAAAGAGTTTCTATGCTTTCAGCTGAAAAAGCAGGTAATTGGTTGTGCAAGTAGGCTTTTAAGCTCTCATCTACCATATAATTTACTACCTCTTTAGGTGTATAAAAACTACCAGACTGTTTTCGGGCACTTTCTTGGGTTTCGGGGTTAAAAGCTCCTAAAAGATTCTCAAATACATTACCTAATAACTCCGGGTCAAGAGCAACTTGTATGTCGTTTGGAGTATTTTCCTCAATAGTGAAATGGTAACGGTTGAGAAGAGGAAACAAGCCTTTCTGAGGGTCGAAAAATACAATGTTTGGTATAAATGCCCTGTGTATGTATCTTCCTTTAAGACGTTTGTCATTTCGGCTAAAGCCATCTAAATGATAACGTTTACCATCATTCCCTTGGTCTTTATCTAAACATTCAAATAAACCTCCATTGAGGAAAGGGATAGTCCGAAATAGCTCTATCACTTCTTCTTCTGAAATTTTGAATATTTCTTTATAGCGATATAAAGTTTTGATATCGCGAGTATTCGATGCTGTAGCAAAAGCCCGTTCAGTAACCTTTTTATTGAGGGTAGCAAAGAATAGATTTTGTAAGATAGCGTTGTTGTAGTTACCATTCTTTAAGCTATTAGGGTCAAAATCTTTGAGTATTTTATGTAGTTCGTCTTGCTCAAAGAGTTTGTCGGGCACTAAGTGTTTTTGTTTGATAAACCAGACAAAGAGTACACGGGTAATGAGCCTGATAATTTGTTCTTCTAATTGTACATGGTCGTCTTGGTTAGTTTTGGTATCATTGGGGTAGGTTACGCCTACCTCTTCAGAAATTGTCCATTGAAACCACGCAAATAGTTCGTTATAGAATTTTTTATTGAGAGTAGAAACGTTGAACACCTCCTGCCAATGAGCATATAAGTCTCTAAAAGTCTTTATCTTATCGGGTATCTTTAGAGTTTCTAATATATCCAAATGCCCGCGATGAGGGTTTAGCGTATCAATATCTTTCAGGATAGATACTTTGCCTATTTTTTCCCCTTCGCGGTAGGTTTGTTTGTACTGGGTACGTTCAGCATTAGCAAGAGCAATATGGCTGCCATACCTAAAAAGTACCGCTACAGGCATCCCTTTTGCTTGTCTATTGATAAGGCGCGTAATAGTAGAAAGTTGTGTACGAGTAGCAGCAGTCGTAGCGAGCTCTACCGCTATCACGGCTAAGCTGTCTTTCTCTGTACCTACCATTCCAGCTACATATAGCTGCCGAATAAGTTGGTGTATCTTGTTTTCTGCTCTATAAAGCTCCTTATCAAAAAAATCTTGTGGCAAGATAGGTAAGTCTTCTGAGGAATGCAACTCAATATTGAGTTGTTTAAAAAGTTGTTCGGTGCAAGCAAACAAATTGCCCTGAGCAAAATTGTGTATGATATGTTCCATTTTCTTCTACTTTTTTACGATTAGCCAAGTTATTAAATCCCAGTTGTTTTTGTCATACTTTTCACTTGCTTTTTCATTGGTTTTCACTTCCTTAATAGCTTCTTTTTTCCCTTTCAGCATATTCTTCAGCAAGTTTACGCTTTGTGTGCTTGCTACTTTTTGCTCATTTTCTCCCTCATCTACTACAGTATGAGCTTGTTGGTGTTCAAACCATTGTGCTAAAGCATTGGTGTAGTGTTTTACCTCTTCTTGGTCGCCTATATCTAACTTTTCACAGCCGTAGCGAGGAGCATTTTTCTGTTGAGAAAGGTAATGCAAAATTTCTTTTTCATTGATGAGGATTTCCTTGCCCTGAGCATCTACATACACGAGTTTTAGCTGTTGATAAGCCTTTTTCTGTTTAGCTTTGCGTATGGGTGAACCTAATAGAGCGATAATCCCCTCTTTCTGTTCGTTTTCTATTGCTTCAGCAAAGGCAACACCCGAGAAAATACCATTAGGCAGTTGTAAATAATAGTTTAAGCGGTTTTCTAGCTCAAGAGCTAAATCTTGGCGATACATTTCGAGGGATAAGTCATCAAAACCAAAGGATTTTTCAGTTTCTAACTCCTCTATGCTGTCTTGCATTTGTTCCAACATTTTTTTGTTTTGACGTTCTTCTAAATCAGTATCAATGGCAATGTTAGCATAGTTTTCTGTAAAATCTTTAATATCTTCCGAGCCTATAATTTTCATCGCTGCCATACGTTTTTCAATACGTGTTTGCAGGTTTAGATACTCATTGATATTAGGGGCAGGCCAAAAGTTCACAGTAAAAACTTCTTGGTTAGGAGACCCCAAACGGTCAATACGCCCTACGCGCTGAATAGTACGTACTGGGTTCCAATGGATGTCGTAGTTAATCACCATATCGGCATCTTGTAGGTTTTGTCCTTCGCTAAGAGCATCAGTAGCAATAAGAATGTCAATAGGGGTAGCCAATTGCTGTTTTACTTTCTTGTCAACACTTACTACCCACTCCTTCCATAGGGTGTAGCGCTCTTGAGGACTTTCGGCTTCACACTCAAAATCTTCCCATTTGCGTTCTACAAATAGTTTAGTAAATGGTGCAAAACGTTCTAATACTCCTTCAAAGTTAGGAATATGTGTCTCACCTTCATAATCAGTTTGCGCACCATTGCCGTTAATCATTGCTATTTTAGAGAAACCACGTGCCGAAAGTTGCTCAAAAAGATACTGAGCTGTATCGGTATAGGTAGTAAAAATAATTACTTTTTTATTGGTAGCATTTTCTTTTTTATCATTAAGAATAGCAATGAGTTCTTGCAGCTTTGTATCGCTACTTCTAGTTTTGTTAGTGTTTTTTTCTTCTTTTTTAATAATGCGGGCAAAGTTATCCATTCCGTCTGAAAGACTTTCAAGACTTTCTACATCAGCAAGCAAATCTTTCTCAAAATCATCTAAACTGCCTGCTTTATCAATATCAGCTAACTTTATTTCTCTTTTTCCTAAAGTAAACTCCTGATATTCATCTTCTTCTTCAGGAATATTGGTCAAAAAAGCTGTTATTTTATCATCGGTCTTAATTTCTTTATAACGTTGTAGCTTTATTAGCGTATTACGGTGGTTATCAAGAATGTTATTTACAGTGCTATGAAAAGAATACCAGCTTGATTCTAAACGTTTTAGCAAAAGGATAGTCATCATTTTCACCAAAAACTTATCACGTTGTATCTCATCGTTTAGTACATCTTTGTTATAAGTCTTATTTTGGTAATCTATATCTCTTTGTCTGCGTTCTTCAGCTGTAAGAGTATAGTAATTAGGTTGATAACCAGCTAAATAAGGTGGAAACATATTTATTAAATCAGTTAATGTACTAGCCTCCAACATAATCTTAGGGGTAATGTACTTATTGATAGGTTTTGCTTTAGTAGGAAATACCAAGTTGCGTTGTTGATGAACAATCATCTTGCGGGTGCGGGCAATAATCAGGCTATCGGTAAGTTTAAAGAAATCTTGCCCAAAGGCTTGGGTAAGTTGCGATATAGAAGCCTCTTTGTTTTGCTGCCACTTGTTGTAAAGAGTAGAGGTTTGTTTGAATAGATAGTCTAAGTTATTGATATCCAAGATGTTCTTGAGTGCGGTATTATCTCCTTTAGTAATCAGTTTCAGCTGATTACGCACATCTTTAAAGTCGGTATTGATAGGGGTAGCCGAGAGCAACAGTACCTTTACATCCTCATTCTTTTTGATGATTTCTTCCAAAAGATATTCAAAGCGTTTCGATTTGTCGTTACGCAGGTTATGACTTTCGTCTATAACGATAAGTTTAGGCTTTTTGTTAGTGAAGTTATAGTCCTTCCTATCGTGTACATACTCAGGCTTTTGCATCAGTTTCTCATCTAAGTCGGTATGAAAACGAATATGGTACTCTAATTCATCTTTTTCAAAACGTGAATTTTGATTTTTCTTATATTTCAGCCAATTGTAATGTAGTTTTTTAGGGCATAGTAATAATATTTCACGTCCTCTGTTCTGAAAATACTTCATCACCGCGAGGGCTGTCCACGTTTTACCCAGACCAACAGCATCTGCAAGTATAGCCCCATTGTATTTTTCTATGCGGTTGATAAGGCTTTCAGCTCCTTTTTGCTGGAACTCATAAAGAGCGTTATAGATTTCAGAATCTTTCAACTTTTGAATATTACGCTGATATTCAGGCGTGTTAATAGAAAGTGAAATATCGTTATAGAAACGCTCAAAAAGTATTTTAAAATAAATATCATTAGGCAAAAACTCCTGAAAGAGCTTGCTTATTTCATTGATAAGGTAGGTTTTAAAATCTATTTTTGTTTCCTTACCGTTTTCATCTACAAGTATTTTAAAGTTATGGGCTTTAGGGTGCTCCCAAAGGGCGTTAAACCAATTAAGGATTTCTTTATATTGTTCATTCCCTCCAAAATCGGCTATGTTTAGTTCAAAATTATCAGATTGTTTAATACCAATACCTGCTTCTGTAAGATTGGAGCTTCCTGAGATATAAAAATTCTTCTGTCGGTCATTTTTTTCACTTTTGAATAAATATAGTTTCGCGTGGCAGAAGTTAGGTTCTAAGGTTTTTAAAGAAACTTTACTAAGCTGTAAGAAGTCAACTGCCTCTTTAGCAAGACTTTTTAGTCTGAGAGCTTTTTCAAGACTTAAATCAGAGTTAAGTAAATCTAATGAACTAATTTCGGTAACATCACGTTGGGTAATATCACCTAAAATAATACGGTATTGTGCTATTTTTTCATTAGTAAGATTAGCAAAATGACATAAAGCTCCTACAGTAAAGTAACCTGTTACTATATCCATTGAGCCGTCATTAATATACTGTTGGATGAAGTTATGTACTTTAAATTCTGTGGAATGGTTATCGACTAACATATTGATAATAAATATAAATTGCAGTTACTGTATAACTTATTACCCTTTATTTTTATTCTGCAAAATTACTACTTATTTTGTAACAAAAAAGCTGCCTTCTGTCGAAGAAAGGCAGCCTTTTGCTTTGTGTGTGTGGATTCTCTCTTAACTAAGCCCCTCTATCTGTCCGTCGACGATGTCGATATAGCGTGCCTGTGGGTTTTTGGGCAGCCCCGGCATACGCATTATCTCGCCTGCGATAGCCACCACAAATTCGGCTCCGCTATTTATGACCAAATCCGTTACCTTAAATCTGAATCCTGAGGCAACGCCGTATGCTTTTGGGTCTGCCGAGAACGAAAATTGTGTCTTGGCGATACATACGGGTAGGTAGTCGAGTTGAGTGCCTTTGATTTTGTTCAGTACCTTGATGGCTTTGTCGCCGAAGACCACATCGCGAGCACCGTATATGTTCATAGCTATCTTTTCGATTTTTACCTTCACCGAGTCGTTGTCTTCGTATGCGAATGTCAGCGGCTTAGAAGGCTCTTTCTCTACTGCATCGACAAGCTGGCGTGCCAGAGCCTCAGCTCCTTTGCCGCCTTCGGCAAATGCTTCGTTGATGGCGAAACGTATTCCGCGGTCGGAGCAGTATTTACGTACGAGCTCTATCTCTCTGTCGGTATCTGTCGGGAAACGGTTGAATGCTACGACTATTGTCTGTCCGAACTTGCTGAGGTTGTCGATATGTTTTTGTAGATTAGCCAGTCCCTTGGTGAGACCTTCGATATCTTCCTCTTTTATCTTGTCTATCGGTGTGTCGCCGTGCATCTTAAGTCCTTGTGCCGTAGCTACTATGACGGTAGCTTTGGGTTGTAATCCGCTTTTGCGGCATACGATATCGAAGAACTTTTCGGCTCCGAGGTCGGCTCCGAACCCTGCCTCCGTGATAGCATATTCGCCGTGCGACATTGCCATCTTGGTAGCCAGTAGCGAGTTGCAGCCGTGGGCGATGTTGGCGAACGGTCCTCCGTGTACGAAAGCTGCCGTATTTTCGGTAGTCTGTACGAGGTTAGGATTGACGGCGTCTTTGAGCAACACCGTTATGGCTCCTGCTATGCCGAGGTCTTTGACTGTAAACGGCTCACCTTCGGTCGTATATGCCAGAGTTATGTTTTCTATACGGCGACGCAGGTCTTCGAGGTTCTCTGCCAGACATAGTATAGCCATTAGCTCCGAGGCAGGCGTGATGTCGAAGCCCGACTCTTGTGTAACACCGTTGGTGGCTCCGTTGAGCCCCGTTACAATGTAGCGCAGGTTGCGGTCGTTTACGTCGAGGACACGCTTCCATACCACTTCCTTCAGCCTTTTTGGCGAATCGGATTGATATATATAATTATCCAACAGTGCCGAAATGGTATTGTGTGCCGAAGTAATGGCGTGGAAATCGCCTGTGAAGTGTAGGTTGATGTTTTCCATTGGTAATACCTGCGAATAACCGCCGCCGGCAGCACCGCCCTTCATACCGAAGACGGGTCCGAGCGAGGGCTCGCGTAGAGCCACGATGGCTTTTTTACCTATACGATTCAGACCCAGAGCCAAACCGATGGATACGGTTGTTTTACCGATACCTGCCTTAGTGGGGGTGATAGCGGTAACGAGTATAAGATTACTCTTTTTTATCTTTTCGTTGTCGAATAGCGTAACGGGCACTTTTGCCATATAATGTCCGTAAGTGTGCAGGTCGTCGCTCGAAATACCGATGGAAGATGCTACTTCCGTTATTTTCTTCAGAGGTGTCTCTCTTGCTATTTGAATATCTGTTTTCATTTTACTTTAATGTGTTTTTTAGTATTAATTATTATCGGCGGCAAAAGTAATAAATAATATTTATATTAGTGGTGATGTGATATTACAGTTAGTTTTTCGTGTGTAAAAAGAATTGAAACGTATAGTTGCGGTGTAGTAATTTTATCGAGAAAAACTATAATATTTATCTGTTAAATCGGCAATAAAAAATCACTACTTATGAGTATTGCCTGCGGTATTGTCAGGCACTACTTTTGCGGAGTTTTTTGAGACCAACAATTAAAATAATAATAGATTAATAGAAAATGAGAAGAACATTATTCAGTTTATTTTTTGTGCTTGGGGCTTTGGGGCTTCTGCAGGCACAAACTTATCACTATGTAGGTAACTATCGAAATCCATCTGATACTAATAGATACAGTGGACTTAATACTCAGAATGCCCCTACATTGTGGGTTTACAACAATTCGGCTTCACAGTTGGTATATCCTGCCTCCGACCTTTATCCGCTCATAGGCAAGTTGATTACTTCGGTCAAGTTTAAGTTTTATAACAAGAATTGGCGCTCTAATGATGAATATTCGAGTAAAGTAAAAATCTATATCACCGAAGTCGGCCAGGAGAAGTTGAAATACGATTCTGTAAGTCTCAATGCTTATGTCTGGTACGATGTAGACCTTACTTCGCCGCAAGCGACCATAACTTACACAGTGACACCTTCAGATTTTATTTCTGACGACGAAGAGATGGAGTTCGACTTTTCGTCGAATCCATATCTATACAACGGAGGGAATCTACTGATAACAGTTGTCGATTCGGCATCTGCGGTTGCAGGAGGAGGTAAGGTGAAGAATTATTATTACCGTCCGCTACACGGAAAACAATGTGTGGCCGTATGGGGAAGCAATAATCAACAGTTTTCGGACATATATACTGCCGGTGCCAAAATCTTAAACACGGACTCAGGTCAGACAAGCCATATCGACAACTATCTCCCGATAGCTGCTTTCGGTTATCGTGACGATGTGAATCCCAATTGCCCGACGCCTTCGTCGCTTAGGGCTATCAATACCACAATCAATTCGGTAAAGATAGCTTGGACGGCAGGCGGCTCCGAAACGGAATGGGCTGTACAGTACCGCAAAGCCTCTACGACCTCTTGGACTAACCTATCACCTAACGTTACCGCTACACCAGAAGCTATTATCTCAGGACTCGAAGCGAGTACGCGATATGTTTTTAGGGTCAAAGCCGTTTGCAGCGTTAGCGAGCAGAGCACTTTCAGCACTGTCTTGGTGCATAGGACTCTTTGTACACCCCTTGCTACCATATCGGAAAACTTCGAGAATACACCTGTGGAATCTATTCCCGAATGCTGGACAAAGATATTAGGCAGTAGTATAACTAAGTTCCCTTCGGTGGTGGCAAAGAATACAAACGCCGGAGTACCATCGAAAGCAATGGCGTTTACTCACAAGCGACTTCAGTATCTTATCCTACCTGCGATGAATGTACCATTGAGTACCTTGCAACTCAAATTCAAACTAAACAGGGAGTCTAATATAAGCGGTGTCTTCAAGGTTGGCTATATGTCTGACCCGAACGATACGTCGACGTTTGTTGCCGTCGCCTCTTTCGACGATAGCAAGTATAAGAAGATGTTGCCTAAACAGGTGTATTTTGTCGGCGTTGCCGACAATAGCGGAGCAAACCGTTATATTGCTTTCCGTTGTGGCAATAGCCCTGAGATAGGTGGCTTCGACTACTACTATTGGGTCGACGATATAGAGGTATCGCCTGCTCCTACCTGTATACCGACGACCAATCTCAAAGTGTCGAATATCAAACCCAACGCTGCCGATATATCGTTCAAACACGAGGCTTCGGCTAATACTTGGCAATATGTATATACCGACGACCCATCGGTAAGTCCCGATTCGCTTACACCTACTACCATTACTTCCGATAGCATTACCGTATCGGGACTGACTCCAGACACCGAATATCGCTTCTGGGTGAGGACTAAGTGTAGTCCGACCGAGTTGAGCGATTGGAATCTGGTGCCCTTAACGTTCCGTACCGATTGCCGACATATAACGACTATTCCTTTGCTGGAGGACTTCTCTTCGTCACAGGCACACAACGGCAATCTGCCGAGTTGCTGGACAAAAGTATTATCATTCAAAGGAGGATGGCCTCAAAAATTATACCCCGAAGTAGTAAACGGTAAGTTGGCATTCAAAGCCAATAATTCGTACTTCGATAAAAAACAAAACCTCGTTGTTATGCCTAAGTTCGAAGTGGCTCTCGATACGCTCGAAGTATCGTTCACTCTGACTCGTACGGACAAAAAGAGTGCTCCCTTTATAGTTGGAGTGATGTCCGACCCATCGGATTCCGCTACTTTCGTCGCTATGGATAATATTGCTTCCACAGACAACCTACCGCATACGTACGACGTATCGCTTGCGGCTGCTCCGTCTACTCATAGGTATATAGCATTCCGTCTGATACCCAACACGACAGGCTCTTCGGGTTACGAGATGGACGACTTGGACATCCACCGCTTGCCTGCCTGCCGCAGACCGATAAGGCTCTCCGTAGAGGAAGCTACTATTTCGACCGATTCGGCAGTAGTATCGTGGAGTGCGGGCGGCACCGAGACACGCTGGACATTGGAATACAAAACAAGAGCTGCCGGCGAGTGGACAACAATCGATAGCATATCGACCACACGTTATACGTTGAAGCATTTGAAAGCATCTACTCAGTATCTGGTACGAGTGAAATCGCTCTGTACGGCAATATCGTCGGAGAGTGCCTTTACAAGCGAGTCGATTTTCTATACCTTGTGTGGTGCTACCGCATTGCCTTGGATGGAAGACTTCTCACAGGCTACCGCCACGATGTTCCCGCCGAGATGCTGGGCTCGGTACGACCAGAAAGCGTCCGACGTATTCGGTGGTGCCGAATTGAAAAATGTAACAACGTCATCTTTCCTTTCAGGAATATGGCAATACGACAATAGTACATACGGAATGAACACAGGCGGCAAAGCCAAGATAAACATATTCGGTAGCAGCACCTATGGATGGTTGGTAACACCATCGATACAATTGGAGGTAAATAGTGTTCTCGAATTCGATTTGTCGTTTACCAAACATAATAGCTCCGATAAGGCAACCGACACCAGAGCCGATGATAAGTTTATGGTGATAGTATCTACCGACAATGGTACGACGTGGGCAGAAGCCAACGCTACCGTATGGAGCAACGACAGTACTGCTACACACCGCTTGAATAACGTGAGCAATATAGCTACTCCGTTTACGGTAGACTTATCGAAATATTCGGGAGTAGTAAAGATAGCATTCTATGCCGAGTCGTTGGAAGGTAGCAATGGCAACAACGACCTTTATCTTGATAATATCTTAGTGAAAAGAAATATTCCACCGACAGTAGTAACACTGCCTGCCGACAACATTACCCACAATACTGCTACA
>ERZ772955.2135-NODE-2135-length-11126-cov-8.288953_pt1 | contig 11126 bp, 8 predicted proteins | sample MGYA00511133_ERZ772955 | MGnify/ENA primary metagenome ERZ772955 (study PRJEB29015, sample SAMEA2737914) | human oral metagenome | biome: human oral; feature: human-associated habitat; material: dental | place: China | collected 2149 ... | reverse complement strand
CTTGCGGGACTCCCGCAAACACCAAAAAGTTTCTCGTGACACTTGCGGGACTCCCGCAAACGCCAAAAAGTTCTTCGCGGCATTTGCAGCATTCCTGCAGAGGCCAAAAAGTTTTTCGGGGCATTTGCAGCATTTCTGCAAGCACCAAAACTTCATTTTTCGATTTGCAAGATTGTTGCAACGACTAACAAGTCCTTCCGCGCCCCGTATTTCCCATAAAAAGGAGGCTGAGAGCTCATTTCTCCCCAACGATTTCGCACTACCGAATCATACACATATCAATCATCAATAAAAAACAGGATCCATCATGAAAGCTGTTGCTAAGGACATTTATTACGTAGGCGTAAACGATCGCCAAAAAGCACTGTTTGAAAACCTGTGGCCGCTCCCCGGGGGCGTGTCCTACAACTCTTATTTGATCGTCGACGACAAGACCGTGCTGGTCGATACGGTCGATATCTGCTATTCCGACCTTTTCTTCAAGCGCGTGGCCAAGCTGCTTGGCGGCCGCAAGCTGGACTATCTGGTGGTCGATCACATGGAGCCGGACCACGCCGGCAGCATCCGCCTCTTGCGCCAGATCTACCCCGACGTGAAGATCATCGGCAACAAGCAGACCTTCGGCATGCTGGCCGGATATCACGGCATCACCGACGGGCTGCACGAGGTCAAGGAGGGCGACACGCTCGACTTGGGTCACCACAAACTCTCGTTCTACATGGCCCCGATGGTGCATTGGCCCGAGGTCATGGTCACGTATGAGGAGACGGAGAAGGTGCTCTTCTCGGCCGACGCCTTCGGCACGTTCGGCACCCTGGACGGCGGCGTGCTCGACACAGATATGGACACCGACCGCTTCTGGAGCGAGATGACGCGCTACTACGCCAACATCGTCGGCAAGTACGGCGGCCCCGTGCAGCGCGCCCTCAAGAAGCTCTCCGGGCTCGATATCCAAACCATCTGCTCCACCCACGGCCCCGTCTGGACGAGGCAAAGCGGCGATGTGATCGCCCTCTACGACCGCCTCAGCCGCTACGAAGGCCTCGACGGCGTGACGATCGTCTACGGCAGCATGTACGGCCACACCGAGCAGATGGCTGAGGACATCGCCACGGCCCTCTCCGACGGCGGCGTCCGCCACATCGCCATGCACAACGTCAGCAAGAGCCACGGCTCCTACATCCTGCGCGACGTCTTCAACTACCGCGGCCTCATCGTGGGTTGCCCCACCTACAGCGGCCAGCTCTACCCCGAGGTGGAGATGGTGCTCTCGGAGATCAAACTGCGCGAGGTGAAGGATCGCCTCTTCAGCTACTTCGGCTCGTTCACCTGGGCCGGCGCCGCAGTGAAGCATCTGGCGGCCTACGCCGAAGCCATGAAGTGGGAAGTAGTTGGCACACCCGTCGAGCAGAAGCAAGGCATCAGCACCGAAGAGCAGTGCATCGCCCTCGGACAAGCCATGGCGGAACGACTGAGAGGAACGAACAAGTAAAAACGGAACAGTGAAAGGCTCCTGCCGGTAAGGGAGGGGGATCGCCCCTTCGTCCGGCAGGAGCTTTTCGTTTATAGATCAATCATGCGCCTGCTTATCCAACCCACCTACGAAGCCATGTCCCGCTGGGCGGCGGACTACATCGCTTCGCGCATTAACCGCGCCGCGCCCACGGCCGAGCGTCCCTTCGTCTTGGGTCTGCCCACCGGCTCGTCGCCCATCGGCACCTACAAACGGCTCATCGAGCTGTGCCAGCAAGGCCGAGTATCCTTCCGCCACGTCGTCACCTTCAACATGGACGAATACGTCGGCCTGCCCGAGGATCACCCCGAGAGTTACCACACCTTCATGCGTCGCCACTTCTTCGAGCACGTCGATGTGGAGCCGCAGAACATCCATATCCTCAACGGCAACGCCCCCGACCTCGAAGCCGAGTGTGCAGCCTACGAGAAGCGTATCAGCGAAGTCGGCGGCATCGACCTCTTCCTCGGCGGCATCGGCCCTGACGGCCATGTGGCCTTCAACGAGCCCGGCTCGTCGCTTCGTTCGCGCACCCGCATCAAGTCGCTCACCACGGACACGATCATCGCCAACTCACGCTTCTTCGACAACGACGTCACGCAGGTGCCCAAGACGGCGCTCACCGTCGGCGTCGGCACCGTCATGGACGCACGCGAGGTGGTGATCCTCGCCAACGGTCACGCCAAGGCGCGTGCGCTGCAGCAAGCCGTCGAGGGCAGCGTGAACCAGATGTGGACCATCACCGCCCTGCAACTCCATCCGCACGGCATCATTGTCTGCGACGAAGCTGCCTGCGACGAGCTGAAGGTCGGCACCTACCGTTATTTCAAAGACATCGAGCGAGCGAACATCCTCGGTAATTAAGGCGGCTGCGGCCGCCAACGAAGAATGCCGGGGCGGCTGCGGCCGCCGGCGAAGTTTGGCCGGGGGCGTCTTCGGACGCCAGCGAAGTTTGGCCGGGTACATGTGGCTGTGGCCGCGGGCGAAGCCAGCGAAGAATGCCGGATACATGTGGGGGGAGACCCATCGTGTATCCGGCATTGTCTTGTATGCGCGGAAGCCTCCGGCCGGTAGGGTAGGGGCGTATCGCATACGCCCCACATGTACCCGGTTATTTTTCGTTTTTCGTTTTCCTCAGAACGGCACCGGTTCGTCGTTTTGGGCGGCGATGAAGTCCTCCACGTTCGGGGCGGTGACGGGAGCGGGACCGGGGGCGTCTTCCTGGTTCATGCTGGAGGCGTATTCGCGGACGGCTTGGTCTTCGCTGAGGTTGATGAACTTGGCAAACTCGCTCTTGAAACGCAGTCGCACGTCGCCCGTGGCGCCGTTACGGTGCTTGGCTACGATGATCTCGGCGATGCCCGCGAGGGAGTTGCCCCGCTCGTCCTCGAGGATCTTGTAATACTCTGGGCGGTGGATGAAGCAGACCATGTCCGCGTCCTGCTCGATGGCGCCCGACTCGCGCAGGTCGGCCAGCTGCGGGCGCTTCCCCTCGATGCCTTGGCGCGCCTCCACGCCACGGTTCAGCTGCGAGAGGGCGATGATGGGGATGTTCAGCTCCTTGGCCAGCCCTTTGAGCGAGCGCGAGATGGTGCTCACCTCCTGCTCACGGCTGCCGAACGACATGCCACTGGCGTTCATCAGCTGGAGGTAGTCGATGAAGATGCACTGGATCTTGTGCTCGCGTACGAGGCGTCGCGCCTTGGTGCGAAGCTCGAAGATGGAGAGGCTCGGGGTGTCGTCGACGTAGATCGGCGCGTCGTAGAGGTCCTTGATCTTGTACTCCAGCTGCTCCCACTCGTACTTCTCCAGCCGGCCGCTCTTGATCTTCTCGCCCGGCAGCTCGCAGACGTTCACGATGAGGCGGTTCACGAGCTGCACGTTGCTCATCTCAAGCGAGAACATGGCCACGGGCACCTTGAACGTGACGGCCATATTGCGGGCCATGGAGAGCACGAAGGCCGTCTTACCCATCGCGGGGCGGGCGGCGATGATGACGAGGTCGGAGTTCTGCCACCCGGACGTGATCTTGTCCAGGTCGGCAAAGCCGGTGGGCAGTCCGCTGAGGCCCTCCTTCCGGTTGGCCGCCCGCTCGAGCAGCTCGCGCGCCTCCTTGATGATGGGGTTGATCTGCACGGCCTCGTTGCGGATGTTCTGCTGCGAGATGCGGAAGAGCTCGCCCTCGGCCTCCTGCATGAGCTCTTTGACCTCGATCGTCTCGTCGTAGGCCTTGCCTTGGATCTCGCCCGTGTAGCGGATCAGTTCGCGGGCCAGGAACTTCTCGGCCACGATCTGCGCGTGACGCTCGAGGTGAGCTGCGCCGCCCACGTTCTCGGTCAGCTGGGAGATGTAGAGCGGTCCGCCGATCGCCTCCAGGTCGCCGTTTTTCTTCAGCTGCTCGATGACGGTCAGCATGTCGATGGGGTGCTGGCGCGCGGCCAGATCGACGATGGCCTGATAGATCTGTCGGTGTGCCCGTTCGTAGAAGCTCTCGGGCTTGAGCGTTTCGTTGACCTTAAAAAAGGCGTCTTGTTCGAGCATGAGCGCACCGAGGACAGCCTGTTCCAGATCGCGCGCCTGAGGCTGGAGTCGGCCCATGTCCGAGACTTGTACGACGACGGGCTTCTTGCGCGCCGTGCGGTTGGAATTGTTTTCTGCCATAGGGATGGGATGTGTGATGAGATGTTTTTTGTGGCGCCAAAAGTACTTGTCTATCGGGTGGGCCTTCGAATCCGTTTCTGATTCCCTACTCTTTTCATGTTAGACCCTCCAATCAGAAACTGATTCCCTATCCCTTTCGTGTGATGACCCCCAATCAGAATCTGATTCCCTATCCTTTTCGTGTGATAGCCCCCAATCAGAATCTGATTCCCTACCCCTTTCGTGTGATGACCCCCAATCAGAATCTGATTCCCTATCTTTTTCGTGTGATAGCCCCCAATCAGAATCTGATTGACGACCTTTTGCGGTCAGGGGTAACGAATCAGAATCTGATTGACGCCCTTTTGCGGCCAGGAGTAGCGAATCAGAATCTGATTGATGACCTTTTGCAGTCAGGGGTAGTGAATCAGAAACGGATCCAGGACTCAAAACAAGAAGTCCCGTGGATCAACAAAGGATCCGCAGGACTTCTCTGCATGGGGGGATAAGGCGCCGTATCTGGCTTATTGGCTGGCGCCCGTAGACGCCTCCGCAGACGCGTTCGTGTACCAGCGATAGATGCGGTCGACACCCTCGTCGATCTCGATGCGGTGGTGCCAGCCGAGGGCGTGGAGCTTGGAGACGTCGGTCAGCTTGCGGAGGGTGCCGTCGGGCTTGGTGGCGTCGAAGGCGAGGCGGCCGCCATAGCCGACGGTGCGGACGATGAGCCGCGCCAAGTCGCCGATGGTGATCTCGTGGCCGGTGCCGATGTTGATGTGGCAGTTGCGGACGTCGGGATCGGAGCCCTTCAAATCGGCGAAGTCGACATGCTCCATGATGTAGACGCAGGCGTCGGCCATCTCCTCGCTCCAGAGGAACTCGCGCAGCGGTGTGCCCGTGCCCCAGAGCGTGACGGCGTCGGGGGCGATGCCGTACTTGGCGAGCAGGGCGAGCAGCTCCTCGTCCGAGGTCGTGCGGGCGTCGACCTGCTCAACGGGGCGGCGGATGAGGTCGGCGCGGACGTCGTCCATGCGGCCCTCGTGGAGGCAGCGGGCCAGGTGGATCTTGCGGATCATGGCGGGCAGGACGTGGCTGCGCTCCAGGTCGAAGTTGTCGTTCGGGCCGTAGAGGTTGGTGGGCATGACGGCGATGTAGTTCGTGCCGTATTGCAGGTTGAAGCTCTCGCACATCTTCAGGCCGGCGATCTTGGCGATGGCGTAGGGCTCGTTGGTGTACTCCAAGGGGGCGGTCAGCAGGGCGTCCTCGCGCATGGGTTGGGGCACATCGCGGGGGTAGATGCAGGTGCTGCCGAGGAAGAGCAGCTTGCGGACATCGTGGCGGAAGCTCTCGCCGATGACGTTCTGCTGGATGCCGAGGTTGCGGTAGATGAAGTCGGCGCGGTAGCGGCTGTTGGCCATGATCCCGCCCACGTAGGCGGCGGCCAGGACGACGTACGCCGGGCGCTCCTCGTCGAAGAAGCGGCGGACGGCAGCGGCGTCCAAGAGGTCGAGCTCCGTGTGGGTACGGCCCACGAGGTTCGTGTACCCCTTGGCGAGGAGGTTGTTCCAAATGGCCGACCCGACGAGTCCGCGGTGGCCGGCGACATAGATTTTGGCTTGCTTATCCATCATCGGTTTACTCCTCCTCTTGGGCGCGCAGATAGAGCTTGCGCGTGAAGCGCATGTCGTGTTTCACCATCAGGCGGACCAGCTCCTCGAACGATGTCTTGCGCGGGTTCCAGCCGAGCAGGGTCTTCGCCTTCGTCGGGTCGCCGAGCAACTGCTCCACTTCGGCGGGTCGGAAGTATTTCGGATCTACCTCCACGAGCGAGCGGCCCGTCTTGACGTCGATGCCACGCTCATTCAGGCCCTCGCCCTCCCAACGCAGCTCGATGCCGGCCTCACGGAAGGCCAGGGTGCAGAACTCGCGCACGGTGTGCATCTCGCCCGTAGCGATCACGAAGTCTTCCGGGCGCTCGTATTGCAGCATCATCCACATACACTCCACGTAATCCTTGGCGTAGCCCCAGTCGCGCAACGCGTTGAGGTTGCCCATGTAGAGCTTGTCTTGGAAGCCCTGCACGATGCGTGCGGCGGCCAGGGTGATCTTACGGGTGACGAAGTTCTCGCCGCGGCGTTCGCTCTCGTGGTTGAAGAGGATGCCGTTGACGGCAAACATGTCGTAGCTCTCGCGATAGTTCTTGGTGATCCAGAAGCCGTATTGCTTGGCTACGCTGTAGGGCGATCGGGGGTAGAAGGGTGTCGTCTCGCGCTGCGGCACCTCCTGCACGAGTCCGAAAAGCTCCGAGGTGGAGGCTTGGTAGATGCGTGTCTTGTGTTCCATACCGAGGATGCGTACGGCCTCCAGCAGGCGGAGTGTGCCCACGGCGTCGGCGTCGGCGGTGTACTCGGGCACGTCGAAGCTGACCTTGACGTGGCTCTGTGCGGCGAGGTTGTAGATCTCGTCGGGCTGCGTCAGTTGGATGATGCGGACGAGCGAGCTACTGTCGGTCATGTCGCCGTAGTGGAGGTTGATGGTGCGTTGGCGCTTCATGTCGCGCACCCACTCGTCGAGGTAGAGGTGCTCGATACGTCCGGTGTTGAACGACGAGGAGCGGCGCATGATGCCGTGCACCTCATAGCCTTTGTCGATCAGAAACTCGGCCAAGTACGATCCGTCTTGGCCCGTGATGCCTGTGATTAATGCGGTCTTTCCCATTTGTGTGATATACTATTATATGTGTTGTTTGGGCGGCAAAGATAGGCGCGGGTGGATGCGCCGTGCAAGCTGCTCAATTCAGTAGCCCAGTAACACCCGCTTCGATGATCTCCCTCAACGAATATCGCTTCAGTAGATCACGGTAGATTTCGTAGAAATCGTCGTCGAGATCGATATAGACGATGTTGTCATGCAGCCTCTCTATTGCCTTGAGGTGCTCATGGAACTTGTCGTCCATGTTCGGACAACTCTTCACCAGCTCCTTGAAATACTCCAGCTTTTTCAGCAGTTCGTCGTATTGCGATAGCGCTTCCTGAGTGGGCTGCACCTGATAGTTTGTCTTTGCTGCTGGCTGCAGATTGTGTTTGGGATCGAGTAGCACGATGTGGAATATCGAGGCGTCTCGGTCAAAATACCCGATGATACGCCCTGTGCTTTGGGAGATGGAGATCTGCATTATGGGAAATTCCACATCATTCTCTCGGATCTCTTGGGGGAGCCAATCGAGATCCTCGCGTCGGAGTGGGACGTGTTTGGCGGACCAGTCTATCGGGTGGCACCGTAGGGCCTTGCTCCCTTTGTTTTCTTCCAGCAGTTCTTGCAAGGTCATGTCGCAGAGTGTGCTGAGTCTTTGTAGCAGTCCTGCGTACCATTCTCGCGTACAATCCCCGATTCCAAAATGTTTGATCTGTCGAAAAAGAGAGAAGGAGAAAGTGATTCTCCTCCTCTTCAGGTCTCGCTCTTCGTCGGCCGTGACCAAGCGTTTGCGGCCATACTTAGGGACGTCAGGCGTTAATCTCTTGCCATTTCTTGCCATAGTAAGCCTTCATCAGTTCTGCTGGGATGACTTTGTTGCAGCGTTCGTTTACGTCTAAGCTGCCTCGAGTTTCTATCCAAGGCCGCTCGTTGTGCGAGAGCCGCTCCAACTCTGCTCCGCTATACTTGAGGTAGTTCTCTAGAATGAAGTCTACGAACTCCGCATCCTCATCAGAGAGCTTTACCTGTTTGTTCAGGCAGTCTTCGATGTTGATTTCCGAATACAGGCTCTTCGTGCTGCTGAATCGGTCGTAGATCGTGCGGTTCACGGGGCCGTGGATCCAAGCCTCAAAATCTCCGTCGAACATCTTCGTCTTGTTGATTCCATACGACCAAGCCTGTACGTAATACAGCAGTTTTTGCAGCTTCAGGTTGATCAGCGAAGCCGCTCCATCCTCGGATTTGGCTTTGAGAATGATGTAGTCGGCGATGTTATTTATCGAGTCCATTATATGAGTCGGTTGAATGGTAAATGCCATGTGTTGTTTGGGCGGCAAAGATAGGCGCGGCGGGCGGGGCTGAGGTAGGGCGGGGGGAATAGGCGGCAGATCGGGCTCAGCCGAGCGGGGCGGCAGCCAGGGTGAGCATACGAAAGAAGGGCACCCCCGACCAGCGGAGATGCCCTTTCTATCATTGACAATGAACCCTCTGACGATTAGAGCGTGAGCTTCATGCCGGCGTACCAGCAGCGGGGCGAGCCGGGGCCGTAGATGTAGGCCGAGTCGCGCGAGGGACCGCGGTCGAAGTCGTCTTGGAAGGCGTTGAACATGTTCTGCACACCGGCGTGGAGCTGCAGCGTGTAGGTCTTGTAGAGCGGGATGTTGTAGGCCACGCGGGCGCCCATCTCGAAGAAGGCCGGCGTCTTGAATGTGCGTGGGCCGTAGGTCTTGTCCGTCTGACCTTCGCCGTGCTGCATGCGGTCGGGGTGGATGGTGGCGGCGGGACGGCCGTTGAACTGTGTGAGCGAGCCGTCGTCCTCGGTCGGGATCTCGTGGCCGGTGAGCATGTTGCCCGTATAGTTTCCCGTGAGGGAGAAGCTGAGGGCGCGGGTGATGTTCAGCGTGCCGATGAAGTAAGCGTAGAGGTCGGGGGTGCGGTAGATGCGGCGCGTCTTGTAGGCGTCGTCCTCGTTCCACTGTCGCTCGGTGTTCCAAAGGCTACGTTGCGCGGTGAGTCCGCCTTGCAGCTGCCAGGTGTTGAGGTATGCGATTTTACCCTCGAAGTTGAGGCCGTACACCTTGGCGCCGTCGGAGTTTTCGCGCGTCTTGAGGATCTGCGAGATGCCACCGATCACGGTGTCCTTCTGCGTAAACCCAAAGGCGTCCACGAGCTGCGTGTAGAAGCCTTCGGCCAGCAGGTTGAGCTGCCAAACGCCGAAGCGGTGGTACCAGTCGATGGAGGCGCTGAAGCTGTGCGAGGTCTCCTCGCGGAGGCCCGGGGCGTTGCGAGAGACGATGAGGTCGCCACCGGCGTTGTCCACGTGCAAGTCCTCGTCAAAGAGCTGCGGGGCGCGGAAGCCCTTGCTGTAGCTGGCGCGCAGGGTAAAGTCTTTCGAGGGGGCAAAGCGCAGGTTGAGGCGCGGGCTGAGGATGGCGCGGCTGACCATCGAGTGCTTGTCGAGTCGGGCACCGACGAGGATGCTCCAGCGGTCGTCTTTCCATTCGTTTTGCAGGAAGGCGCTCTTCGTGTTCACGCGCTGATCGATGGGCGCCTCGCGGTATCCGCTCTTATCGTCCAAGTGATCGTGGTTGTACTCGATGCCCGCGGTGAGCGTGGAGGGGAGGAAGAGCAGGCGGTCAAAGTCAGCGGCATACTGTGCGCCGAACATGTAGGTCAGGCCGTTTGTGCGTCCGTAAGAAGACATGCGCTTGTTCAGCTCCAGCATATCCTCGTTCGTCAGGCCGTTGTGCGAGCCGGGTAAGAAGGACTTCTTCACCTCGGCCTCTAGCTCGTCGTCCGTGATGTTGGGGCGCTTCTTTTTAAGCTCGGCGATGAAGGCGTCTTTGGCGGCCTCCACGTTCTTCTTGCCCTCGTTGATGATCTCGTCCGCCGTGCGATCGCCACCGCCGTAGTAGCTCTTGCGCTGCACCTTCATGAAGGAGCCGTAGGCGTTGAAGCGGTGATGGCCGTCGGGGCTGAAGTATTGGTAGCCGAGGCTGCCCACGTTGTTGATGTGCTCCAGCTGCTCGGCGATGTGGGCGTTGTGGGGCTGCTCCTTGAGCAGGTCACCGCCGCGGCGGAACTCGTGGGTGTTGTGAAACTCCAGCGTGAAGCGCGAGTAGATGTTCGGCTTGAGGAAGGTGCGGAAGCCTAAGGTGCGACCGTCGAGCACGGGCAGCTCCGTGTAGCCGTCGCCGTCGTGGTCGTAGCCCGTGCGGTGGCGTGCCTGGCCGAAGAGGGTGACGCCCAGCCGACCGTTGTCGCTCACCATGGAGCCGTTGAAGTTCGTCGTGTTCTCAAACGTGTTCAGGCCGCCCAGTCCGCGCGTCTGGTGCGAGAGGGAGGCAGAGTTGCCCGTCGGTTCGCGGGTGATGATGTTGATCGTGCCCGCGATGGCCGACGATCCGAACAGCGCCGATCCGCCGCCACGCACCACCTCGACGCGCTCGATCATGTTGGCCGGGATCTGCTCCAGCCCGTAGACGCCCGCCAGCGCGCTGAAGATGGGTCGCGAGTCGATCAGGATCTGCGAATAGGGGCCGTCGAGGCCGTTGATGCGCACTTGGCTGAAGCCGCAGTTCTGGCAGTTGGTCTCCACGCGCACGCCGGGTTGGAACTTCAGTCCCTGGGCGATGTCGGTCGATTGGGTGCGCTCGAAGAGCTTCGTGTCAAGCACGTTCACGAGCGACGGTGCTTCGCGGCGCATCGTCTCGCTGCGTGTGGCCGAGACGACCACCTCGTCGATGGCCAGCGCTTCTTCCTCGAGCTCAAAGTTGACTTCGAGCATCGTGTTGGGTTTCGTCTTGATCTTCTTCACGACCTTTTTGTAGCCGATGAAGCTGGCCTCGATGGTCAGTTCGCCCGCGGGCAGATCCTTGAGCATGTAGTGCCCCGTGGCGTCGGTGGCCACGCCGATGGTGGTGCCTTTGACTATGATGTTGATGTAGGGCAAGTGTTCGCCCGTCTTAGCGTCGACCACGTGGCCGGTGACGACGGCGTCTGTCTTGGGTTTGACTTGTTCCGATCCGGTCGTGGGATCAGGCGCGCCGGCCCAGACCGGCTGTGTGAGCGATGCGCAAAGCATCAGCAAGGGGAGGTAAATGATTCTCATTTTCTTATAGTGTTTATTGGTGTGATATCTGTTTGTCTTTGGATAGTTGGAATACTGTATATCGAGGCCCTCCAAGCCTGCTTGGAGCTGATATACTGTATATCGAGTCCATGCAAGCCTGCTTGGAGCTGATATACTGTATATCGAGTCCATGCAAGCCTGCTTGGA
>ERZ772955.2130-NODE-2130-length-11137-cov-9.304097_pt1 | contig 11137 bp, 6 predicted proteins | sample MGYA00511133_ERZ772955 | MGnify/ENA primary metagenome ERZ772955 (study PRJEB29015, sample SAMEA2737914) | human oral metagenome | biome: human oral; feature: human-associated habitat; material: dental | place: China | collected 2149 ... | reverse complement strand
ACTGCGGGAATTCCTCGTCTGAGACCGCCGCCGGCTCGAAGATCAGGATGTCGTAGCTCATGCCCCGAGGCTAGTAGCGCACCCACCGCCCGACCATGGACACCGCTCCCCACGGCGGCCTCCTCCATCTGCGAATGCCAGCCTGGTGGCGGACAGCCCCTCATCCCGACGACCGCAGTGTTACGAGCCTCAAAAGGCCCAACAACGCTGGACTTCGACGCCGAGTATCATGAGCAACATGTCAATTCGTCCACCTCACCATAGGTCATTCTCATAAAAGGGGGACCCATGGCTTCACAGCCGACAAGCCGCACCACTCGCACGTCCTCGAAAAAACTAGTGCCCACCGTCGTTCAGGCAGCCACGGACCTCCTGGAGAACAAAGGCGTGCAGGCGGTAACCATCCGCGCCGTGGCAGCGCAGGCACACGTGTCGCCGGCCAGCATCTACAACCACTTCGGGGACAAGCAAGGCATCCTCGATGCTATCGCCGAGCAACACTTCTCCGTCATGGTCAGTCAATTGCGCGAGATAGCCGAACAAGATCCTAAAACTCGCCTCCGTCAAGCAGGCATCGTCGTTCGCCAACTCATGCTGGCCACCCCTCAAGCCTATGAACTGATGTGGGTCACTCGCCCGGGACCTGCCGCTCACGATGCTTTCACGCAACTCATCCACATCGTCCAGTACGGGCAAGTGGCAGGTGTCTTCATCAAAGATGACCCAAGAAAACTAGCTGAAGCAATATGGGCCAGCGTTCAAGGCGCGATATTCATTGAATGGCAGCACCAATCCGCTGCGCGAAGCTCTTCCGATCACGTAACAACACTCGACGACGATGCCTACAATATTCTTCTAGACGTCGTCATTCGCGGAATAAGCCGAAGTTGATGTAACCGCCTCATGGCAAAATATAGATAACCATCCAGGTCAGAAACGGGGTGTGCGGGGCTCCCGACTAAGGCGATCGAGAGCCCCGCACGAGAGTAGATCGAAACTCGATCTACTTGCGGACGAGTTCCTCTTCTCGACCGCGTTGACCGAGGAACCTCCAGATCACCTCGGCCAGCTCCATATCGGAGTCCAGGACGGCCATCCGAAAACGACCACACTCATTCTCCTTGTCTGCGTTCGCCACGGCGGGACGGGAAAGCAGACGCAAGCCTTCTTCAGGAGAGTCGGCTGCCGCCAGGTGCAAGCTCGTCGACATTGATACCGATTCGCCATTCGACTTCTCATCATATGAGAGTACTGTGCCATAGACGCCCACGCTGTACCCAAACTTCCGACCTGACTGAGCAACAGTAGCTTGCTCACTCCAACCGGAGTCGTTTTGAGGAGTGGCCATCGTCTCGAGCACCCAACCAGCATTCGCCGAGTTACTGAATCCTCCGTCATGTTCGACCTCTGAAACAGTCTTCACCTCAACAACAGCCAAGACCTCCTCTGGATGCTTCCGCGCCCATTCAAGAGAACGCACGAGCATAACGGAAGCGTTACGGCCTTGAGAAGCCAAGCCTGCAGCTCGATGCACACGGGACCTCGACGCAAAAGCGGAACCCACGATCATCTGATCGCACTCCCCTGCATCAAGATAGCGAGCTGCGAGGTCAACAGACGCCGCAAACGATGCTTCTCCGGCATCCAAGACCATTGATGGCCCACGAACATCGAAGACATTAGCAAGACGGCCGGCAACAATGTTGTCCATATACCCCGGTAGAGACGCCTCTACTGTTGCAGGAATAGACGAGGAAATCTTTTCGACACCAGAGACTACGGCCTCGATGTCTCGACTGTCCACACTTTGAGTGGAACGCAGCGCTGAAACAACTTCAGGAAGTCTGATCTTGAACGACCGACGAGCGAGAACCTCAAGACCCGCAGGCTGCCCTAGCACTATCCCACAACGATCCGGATCAATCTGCCTTTCAGCAAGCAAGCGCCTTGTCGCCTCCAGGGCCAGACGCTGTGCGCCATCCATATGCGGGACCAGGACCGGAGGAACCTTAAAATAGCGCCAGTCGAAGTCAATGTCGTCATCAAGAAGTGTACCATTGTCCATGGCGGTCGCCTGACAGCGCCCGGTAGCGACAATAGCTACGGCTCGGCCGTTCCCGGATGGCCGCACAGCGTCAGACTCCGTTCTTACGAGATTGGCGTGGTACTGCTTATCAAACTGCTCAACGCAGACCGACGAGTTCACTCCACCAAAACCGAATGCATTGACCAGCGCTCTACGAGGCCGGGAGTCACTAACAGGCCACGTAGCAGGCTCTCGATGAAGAGCAAAAATGTCGGGATTCTCCCTGATGAGCTTGTGAGGCGTCTTCACGCCATGAACAGGCGCGAAGCACTCATGCTGCATGCATAGCAGAACCTTAACGAGATTAGCTATGCCTGCAGCCGGAAAACCATGCCCCGTAAGTGACTTAACCGACCCTAAAGATACTGGACCTGAGCAACGACCGGAAGCGATTTCCTTGACAGAAAGCAGCTCCTCCGTATCTCCCGCCTTTGTTCCAGTTGCATGCGTCTCGATATGATCGATATCATCAGCAACGAAGTTACCGCCCGCCATTGCATGCCTCATGGCCGACACCTGGCCTCGCATGTTAGGGGCATATATTGCCCTACCACGACCATCAGTACGAGTCGCGCTACCACGGATCACTCCATATACCGTCATCCCATGCTCTAGTGCATAGGCCAACGGGCACAGCAGCACGGCTCCAGCACCCTCACCGGGAACAAGCCCCGAAGCGTTCTCATCCAAGGGTGTCGAGTCAGTTTCCGAGAGACCACCAATTTTGGAGAAGCTGACGTTTCCTGTGATCGCCATGTTCGCCATTGCCCCAACGGCAAGAACAAAAGGAGACGTACGATCATGTAGATAACGAGCCGCCGCGTCAACGACCAGCAAACCGGATGCACAAGCTCCATCGACAACAAGAGCCCTATCTTGCAAACCAAGTAACGTGGCGACCGGATGCGCAAGAGCAGACGGGACCACTCCGGCAGAATCGGCATTAGCATCCACTACCGGAAATGAATGATCGAGGCTGGCCTCGTAGGGCCGACGTTCTTCAGGGTCCGGAACAGCCTCTTGGAGAGCGAGCCTGGCGATCTCGCCAAGAACCTCATGATCGTACGCCTCATCGGCCAGCATGTTTCCCACAATGAGAGAAATTTCCTTCAGCCTGCTGTCTCCCGGCGCCATCCCTGCCATGCCGAGTGCCTGAATCGCTGTATCTAGAATGAGCATTTGCGTGCGATTGAGTTTTTCAACCGCTGCGTAGGAGCACCACCTACCGGGACGTACAGTAAAGTCGTCTAACAGCCCCCCAAGTCCACAATACGTGCGCTCTGGTGCAGTGCGGTCGGCATCTAGATACCCACTGTAGTTCCATCGCTGATCGCGCGAGCTTTTAATTCCACTACGCCCCTGAATAATGGTGTCCCAGTACGACTCCGCACCATTAGAACCACCGGGGAGATCGCATCCAAATCCAATAATTGCAAGAGAAGAGTATGACATAGACATAATCAGATCCTTGGAGAAGTAGTGTTGCTAAGAATATCCGCAGGTTCAGGCATGCTGCCGATCGCAGTCAAACGAATATGCTCGCCACTGCAGAGCAGGTAGCCGTTTTCGTCAACGATATCGAGCCGCATGTCAAAACCATCCTCATAATCTTCGAGAACAGTCATCTTTCCGAAGCAACGCTCGCGCACCTGAGGACAGCGGTACATTCGCGCATTCTTCATTTGCGTCGGAACAACATACTGGCCATTGCGCCACAGCTGCCGCATCAGGGCGAACCTTCCAACATTGTCAACGAGAATCGGGTTGCACCGGAAGTTCGGATCGGCGACATCAGAGAACAGTCCTGGGATCCCCGGAATCTGAAGTTCCCCGACCACTATGTTCTCATCGACAAGAAAGGCGCTATTCAGGTAGCGGAACGTTGGCCCGAATGATATGAAGCTATCAGTCAGTGCATAGTATTTGTCAATGTCAAACTCACCGATCACATCGTCGAAGATATGCTCAATGTCAAGCACAGGCTCTTTAGCTGATACTGGCTCGTCAAGGAGACGGAATGTAGCCCTCGACTGTGGTCTTCTTGGATCGAGCACATAACCGCTCGGTGTACGGAACACAGATGTCAATTCCGTGTCGATCCGCTTTTCATCCACACGTTTAGCGTCAACATGGATCGTCACACGATCCCGATCTCTACATTTAAGGAATGTCTGGAGATCAAGTTGATCGAGTTCAATTCCGGCATACTGGTCGCCAGCAAGCAGGAGCGCGGTTTCAATCTGGGTCTCGAAATGCAGCACCCCAGGAAAGGTTGCGGTTCCTTTAACCAGATGATCAGGAAGATAGCGATCACGCTCAGTCCACAGGACTCGAGTCGTTTGAAGCCCCGACTCAGTAGTCTCAGCATAATCAACCATGGGGAACGAGCTCCGGTTGACAATCATTCCAGACTTATCCATCAGCGCACTCAGCTGCGTACCACTCTTCGTCAGCTCCGGCACCTGAGCAGCAGGACGATTTTTTCCAAGCTCCCCAAAATAGAGCACTTCAGGATTCGCCGTCCCAAGCTCTATCTCATCGATGAAGTGGCGAACTCCATCGGCGACAGACATGTATGTCATACCACGCTCGTTTGCCTGAACTGAAACGACTTCAGGATTAGTCGCCATTCCTACCTCACCCCAAGCGGTCCATTCCATGGTGATGAACGGGATGGTGCGAGGATTTTGCGACTGCGACCGAGACATGATGTGTGCCATCTGCGCCAGCAGTGAGGCGCCAGCAGTGTAATCCGACTGGCCGTCCATACCAAATCGCCCAGAAATAGATCCGAAGGATATAAAGGCGCTTAGATCATCCTCAGCTGTGGCCCTCAGGAGGTTCTGAAAACCTCGGGCTTTCACAGCTATAGCCTTGGCGGTCTTCTTGAGAGACTTACGAGGTATGGCACCGAATGACTCAAGGCCGGCTCCGTGCACAATGGCGCCGATCTTTCCGAACCTGCTACGAGCTTGGGCCATCGCCTTGTCAACCTGATCTGGATCAGACACGTCGCATACAAGGTAGTGAATCTTGTCAGTGCGAGAGTCAATGTCGGCCAGATTAGTGACAAGCTGACGAGTGTAAGTGATTCTCCTGTATTCGTCGGAGAGCTCGGCGACGCTTGCCTCCGGACGTCGAGTTCGCCCCTGACGCATCACTTCAGCACGGGCATTTGCCCAGTCCTCGTCACTGTAGGCCAACCATGGTTTCATCTCCGGATCGTCGGGGTCTGAGCGCCCAAGGAGGACAACTGGAATGTTTCGCTGCTCTGCCAAAGCCAGCGCGCACTCACGGACGATGCCACGGGAGCCACCAGACATCACAACGCAAGAGTCTGTCGAAAGGGACTGCCGTACTGCGCGGTCAGAACTCGATACTGGCACGGGAAGAACGCGTACCGTATACCGATCTCCTTCGATATAGCCTATCTCGATTTCTTCATTCACAGCCTTGTGAGTCAACTCGGTTCTGAGAGCACCAGCCAACGAACTAGGTTCAACCACGTCAAAGTCGACAATTCGAGTATGCATCTGCCTCAGTTCGAGAGCCAAGGTCTTGACAAATCCTGCGGTCAGTCCGCCGATAGGATCGCCGACGGTTCGCAAGTCCATCCCTGACATACCACCACTGGACGTCACCGAGATCCATGACGCATGCTCTCCATGTGACTGCAGGGTCTCATAGGTTGCTTGAGCAACGCTGAATACGGTTGTGTACTGGCCTTCAACATCTTGCCACCAGGCGTCACCCTTGGACAGTATGTCGGCGTGCGGACGCAGGACGGATAGATCCACGACGGTAGACACTCGGCGAAGACGATCCGAGGAAGTCAGACGTTTGATAGTCGCTTCCGACGCATCCCCGGGAATCTCGATGACTGTCAAGTTCAGTTCTTCAAGAACTTTCCTCACGGCATCATTGACAGACTGATCTGCCGCCGTTACTAGGATAGCGTCACCGGGGAGAATTGTACGCTCAGCTCCAAGAGACTTGATCCGAACCGACTGAGGAACGTATCGATGTGCAGTTCGGGAGGATTCGTCTTCGTACCTGATAGTGACTGAGTCCAGTTGGGCGTCGGATGCTCCGGCTTCCGTCCGCTGAGCATCAGCAACCTCGACGTTCTGGGAGCCGATCAGCACCTCAGCGATATCAGACACGCTCAAGGCCTGACTGAAGTCCAGCTCCTTGACGTCCACACCGAGCACCTCACCGACGTGCCCCACAACCTCAACACGCTTGACCGAGTCAATCCCCAGATCCGCCTCCAGATCCAGATCGGCCTCAATCAGCTCAAGCGGATACCCCGTACGCTCAGCAAAAGCCTCACGCAAGGCAGTACACACCGCATCCATATCAACACCGGCACCATCCCGAGTCTCCTCAACGACTCCAGACCCCGGCGCCTCAAACACCTCACCCTGAGCACCAGCAACCTCGACGTCTGTGGGCGCCACACTTCCAGAGCGGACCCAGGACAATGCTGTGAGAACATCTCGCGTGCGATCAGCATGAGCAGGCCCGTAGTCGAGATGCGTAACGGAGACATCACCAAGATTGATTTGAGAAGACACGAGTTTACTCAGCACAGAACGCGGGCCACAGTCAAGATACATGTCGACCCCGGCATCCTGAGCGACCTTGAGACTGTCACGGAAGTCAAATTGAGTGATCAGCTGAGCGGCAAGAAGACTCGGGAGCGCCTCAAGTGAATCAGAATCGACATATCCCCCGAATACCGATGAGACGACCGGCGTCATCGGAGCAGTCCAGGAGTACTGCTTAAGACGCTCCTCAAAAGGAGCGACCGCCTCGGCAAGAACCGCGCTATGGAACCCAACACCGATAGGAAGCAGTGTTGAAGATACACCTGAGCGCTTTAATTCCTCACGGCAGGAGATGACCAACTCGTGCTCTCCGGATACGACGACCTGTCGGGGACTGTTAATCACTCCCACCGAAATCGGCCCGCGAGACGCATGCGTGGCAACAGCACGTCGCACGACGGCAATTTGCGTATCTTCATCAAGAAGCACTGCCAACATGGCTCCACGGCGATCTTGAGGGATATCTGCCACGCATTCAGCGCGATCAATGACCATTCGAAGGCCCGTCTCCGCAGTCAGAACACCCGAACATACCAACGCCGCATACTCGCCAAGACTGTGCCCCACGAGAAGACTGGGATGCAGCGAGCACTCCTCCGCCATCAGAGCGCCACCTAAAGCGGCGGTGAAGATCGCCGGCTGAGTCACACAGGGATGCTCGATCGGAAAACGTGCATTGCCGCGCACCGCGTCGGTGAGCCGAAAACCGCAGCGCTCATTAACGACCTCATCGGCCATTTCAATCAATTTTCCCGCGGAGGACGAGCCCTTCAGATAGGTGTCGAACATCGTAGATGAATGAGTCCCATGACCCGGGAAGAGGAATCCAAGCCCGCCGACAACGGATTGCGTGTCACTAACAAGCACTCCCGCCTGCCTTAATTCCCTGATCATGTCCTTTTCATATGCCTGGAGGTTGGCTTCCATGATACGCCCTTTCGCGCGTAGTACTTTCTTCTATTCACTCACGCCGGACCCGGCGCGGCTCAGCTGGGCGAGTCGAGGAATATTCGCCCATAAACACAAGTATGTTTCCCGATCTCCTTTCAGACGCTACTCTGACGACCCCTGGGCAGGGCAATTACTGCAATGAGTGCCCCAGCCCACGCCACACAAGCCACTACCCAGCCTGCCTGATGAACCGTATCCATAAAGGCGTTGACAGCAGCTTCCTTAAAGAGGCCCTGAACAGTTTCCGGCATGTACTTCGCTACTGTCATCGCGGCGGTGATCGAGTTGCCTGCCTGATCGAGAGCCTGTTGCGGCATCAAACCGGACACCGCCGAATTCAGGGAATCTGAGAACTGAGAGGCGACAATAGATCCCAGAACAGCCACTCCAAGAGTCCCCCCGATTTCCCGGGTGGTGTCATTCATGGCGGAAGCGGCCCCGACCTGATCCTTACGTACCACGCCCATGATTGCACTCGTCGCAGGCGCTTGGACTAGCGCAAGACCAGCAGCCATGACCACCATTGCAGGAACGATCATCTGCCAGTACGCAGAATCAGCCTCCAGGACTGTAACTCGCCAGAATCCCAGGCCCATAATTCCCAGACCAGCTCCGACGACCCATCCCGGACCCAGCCGACGTGAAAGAACTGAAGCGATCGGCGAAACGACTGCCATCACAATAGCAAACGGCAAGGTCGCCACACCGGCCATCAGAGCGCTGTAACCCCGCACGTCCTGGAAGTACTGCGTGATGATGAAGATGAACCCAAAGAGGGCGAAAAATGCTGCAGCAATCGACACGGCACCTGCGGAGAACTCCCTGCGGAAGAATAGACGGACATCAATCAGGGGGTGCGGCCAATGCAGTTCCCAAGCCACAAGTGCAGACACACAGATGGCGCCAACAATGAAGGCCGTTGTCACAGCCCCTGAGGTCCAGCCACGATGAGGCCCCTCGATGATTCCCCACACCAGCGCCCCTACTCCGATGGCGGACAGAGTAGCGCCCACTACATCAAACCGGGCCTTTTCGCTGGAACGGGACTCGGGCACCGCCACAAGCACGGCAGGAACAGTGATGAGAGCCAGCGGCACATTAACCCAGAAGATAGACTCCCATGAAAAGTGCTCTAGCAGAAGACCGCCAAGGATTGGCCCCAGGGCGATGCCAAGCCCGGAAGTCGCCGCCCACAGTCCCACTGCCAGACCCTTTCGTGGAGAACCTTCGAAGGTAGTCATGATGAGTGAGAGCGTGGCGGGATAGATGAGTGCAGCGCATATGCCAAGTAGCGCACGGCACGTTGTCACCGCATCCAAGGTGGTGCACAGCGCCGTTGCGCCACTCACCACGCCGAACGCGGCCAGTCCAATGACCAGAACGCGCCGACGCCCTATGCGGTCACCCAGGTGGCCTGCAGGCAGGAGCAGGCAGGCGAAGGCCAAGGTGTAGGCATCAACGATCCACTGCAGCCCAGTGGTTGATGCATTGAGGTCACGCGCGAACGTAGGGATGGCGACATTGACGATGGTGTTGTCAATGACTACCAGCAGCTCGGCCAGGCACAGCGCAGCCAGAGCTGCTGCACGAAGACCACGCCCTCGACTCGGCGCCTGCGCACGCCTAACGGGCGTCTGCGACACAAGCGGAGCCTGAAGCATGCCCGTCGACTGGGGGGCAATAGGCGGAGGTGGAACGACTGAAGTCATGAGGCTCCTCGATTCGTAGAACGATGTTCCAGTAGGATGTAACAATGTTCTACACTAGTGGACACTTGCTCCACAACCCCAACCCACCGATCGCCACACACTGAGACGAAAGTTGGACACATGGCCTCTGATCAGCACAAACGCCCTCACAAGCGCACGTCAACCCAGCTGCTGACATCCAAAGTGATTCATGCCACGACGGAGCTGCTGGAGGAGAACGGCCCGCAGGCTGTCACTATCCGCGCCGTTGCCGCCCGCGCTCAGGTCGCCCCGATGAGCGTCTATAACCACTTCGACGACAAGCAAGGACTGCTCCATGCCGTCGTCGAGGAACGCTTCGCCATCATGACGCGTGCCCTGCGCGACATCTCCGAGTACGATCCCCTTGCCCGGCTCAGGAAGGCCGGCACGATTGTTCACGAGCTCATGCAGGCCAACCCGCGCTGCTACCAGTTCATGTGGACTACCCAACCAGGCCCTGAGGCCCGCAACGCCTTCACCCAACTGATTGAGATCGTCAGATACGGTCAAGCCGCCGGCGCCGTCATTGATGTCGAGGCCCACTCCCTCGCCAATGCGATCTGGGCCTGCGTCCAAGGCGCGTTCTCAGTGGAATTCCTTTACGGGGCAAGGGATTCCACGTCCTCGGACCGGGTCACTCAGGTCAACTACGACGCTCTCCTGGACCTGATTGAACGAGGTGTCAGAACCTCGGACGATCACAGCACATGACGGCGACCACCGCGAGTACGAGCCCGTCACTGCGCCGCCACTTCCCGTTCATCGCCGGATACCCATCCCGTCCATGGACCACGAATCCACCTTTGTCAACGAATCGCACCGTAGAGAGGCGGAAGTCCCGCGTGGGAGCCCCCATCGAGACGAAGGCCTTGGCGGCCGCCTCCTTGGCACACAGAAGCGCCACGAGTGCATGCGCATCATCCGGCAAGCGATCAGCGGGCATGACCAGTGCCCGAGCGACGTCGGCACCGAGCGCTCGATCGGGCTCCGCATCGATACCCAGCGCACTCACCTGCGACCTCATCCCAACGGCTGCGGCACGCAGACCCGGACAGTGAGTAATGGAGCCGATCACGCCCTCGGGCCAGCACGGCTCTCCGTGAGCCCCGGAGAGTACAGGCCCAGAAAAACCAATCTGCTCCATCGCATCGTGTGCCAGTCGACGCCCTGTCGCGAACTCCGCGGCTCTCGTAGGGGACGAGCGCGCAACCCGAGCAGCTTCTCCGGGCAGAAGCGTCAACCGCGGATCGGACGGGAAGTCGTCGTCACCCCGGGACTCGGCGCACGACACTCCTCGAGGGCACAGATCACCGAAGAGCAAGTCCCTATCTACCATCACTGATCTCTCGACGATCGCCCTGCGGAAACTCCGCCCCGTACCTGCGCCCCGGCACCGTCAGTCCCCGCGCACCTGCACCAGCGTAGCCGTAGCCGGGATCTCCCCACCGGCGATTGTCGCGGGCCCGATCGGCGAGCTCATCGTGCGAACCTCTGGATGTCACCCAGCGACGCAGGGCAGTCACGCTCGGCCAGGTCATCATTCTCCCCAGCCTACGCCGGGCGGTAGGTGAAACGGTCCCAGCCCAGGGCCTCGATGCGCTCGGCCATGCGCTCGCACATCCCGTCCCAGCCGGGCGCCACGACGTCGAACTCGCCGCTCGTCCCCTCCGAGCGGGCCTGCTGGAGGGCATAGACCCGAGCCCCCGCCGCATGCACCCGCCGGGCCACCTCGACGGCGTCGTCGGCCGTGACGTCCCCGG
>ERZ772955.2129-NODE-2129-length-11139-cov-4.551786_pt1 | contig 11139 bp, 6 predicted proteins | sample MGYA00511133_ERZ772955 | MGnify/ENA primary metagenome ERZ772955 (study PRJEB29015, sample SAMEA2737914) | human oral metagenome | biome: human oral; feature: human-associated habitat; material: dental | place: China | collected 2149 ... | reverse complement strand
AGGCATATCATTGGCGAGATACCGTCAAGGATTGTCCGTTATGGTATCACGGTTATCACCATTGTGATATTGGGGCTGTTGGTGGGCGCATATTTTATACCTTATCCCGAAACCATCAGTGCAAAAGTGCTGATGACAAATGCCCATAAGGGCACAGTAGCCATTCCCTATAAATATGTCAATACGATAGCAAAAGGAATGACAGCGAACATCGAATTTGAGGGTTATGATGCAGAAGTATACGGAGTTGCAAATGGTGTAATAACTGCCACATCGCATATACCCTTACAAACGGAAGCTGGCAGCGTATTCACGGCACAGGTAAGTATGCCAGATTGCAGGCATAAAATTATTAGTGGAATGACAGGTACTGCTTTCATACTTGTAAGCAACGAAAGTATACTTCAAAGAATTATTCAGAGAATAACAAGTATCATATAGTTTGGCTTAATTTTCTACTCAAATTGGAGTGTTCTTCCTTCTTTTGGTAATAGTCCTTTTAGTCTACCTATAAAATGAAGACTTGCCTCCCTTATGTTATAGAAAACGTAGGGAGGCAAGCTTTTGGAATCTACTAAGACTGATAAAAAATTGTTCGCGAAGAATTTAGAAAAAGTTCGCGAACAATTTTTGATTTCTTCGCGAACAATCTTTTGCGTTTCTTATAGAATGGTTTACATTCCCTTTTCAGACTGCATTGTCACTTCTATTCGGCGGTTGCTGTTGATAAGGTTGCGGGCAATACGCTGGATGTCGGAAGCTGTGATGTTGTGCACGATAGCCTTGTAGTCCTTGTCAAAGTCAACTCCATGGCGCAGATGGTTGTATATCACGTAGAGCCAGTAGTCGTTGGTAACAGAAGACTGGTCATACTGTTTTAAGAGGTATTCCTTCACCTTCTGCAGACTTACTGCCTCTGGCCCCTTGTTGGCAATATGCTCAATCTGCTTTGTGATGATAGGCATAACCATGTTATACTTTTCTGGGTCGGTATCAAAGGCAATCTTCAACATGGCGTGAGGGTTGCTTGACTTACTTAGACTCTGCTGTAGTTTCACACCATACACTCCACCTTTCTCTTCGCGGACAGAGTCGGTATAGGCGATAGACAATACACGCTTGAATACGTCGAGTTCTAAATCAGACTTAGCTGTGTAAGGTTCGTCCCATGTGTAGAAGACGGTTACACGCGCCAATGGCGTCTTCATCTTCTTTTCAAAGCGGTGGGTCTCGTTGCAGTTGCGCACGTCAGGATAGGTCTTCGCAAAGGTTTCCTTCTTACTTGTTGATGGCAGCGAAGCAATGTACTGCTCCAAGAGAGGGCGCAACTGAGCGATGTCAATGTTACCCATGATAATCATCTTGAAGTTAGAAGCATTGCTAAAACGCTCCTTATAAATCTCGAGAACACGGTCATAGCTTACCTTGTCAAGCGAAGCTGCCTTAAGTGGTTGTACACGTGGCGAATTACCATAAACAATGGCTGCGATAGAGTCGTTGTAGCTAACGTTAGGACTTGCCTCACGATTGGTAAGGAAAGAACGCATACGGTTAACTTCTGACTGGAACGCCTGGTCGTCACGACGGAGGTTGGTAAAATACAAGTAGGTAAGTTCGAATAGCGTACGGATGTCCTTAATGGATGAGTTACCGCTGATAGACTGTGTTTCATTGCCTACACCAGCGTTGATACGTACGGTCTTACCTGCTAAGAACTTGTTGAGTTCTGTTGCACTGAAGCGACCAACACCACCTTCTTTTACAGCAGCTGAGATAAACTGCGTGTTAATCAAGTCCTTAACAGGATAGAGGGATGAACCACCTTCTGCAAAGAAGTTCAGTGTCACTACATCCTTCTGATAGTCGGTCTTCTTGAAGTAAACTTTCACACCATTGCTCAGTGTGATTTCCGTTGTTCCGTGCAAGCCTGCTTTCTCACTCTTGATACGTCCCTTCTTAGGAAGTGTCTCAATCAGCTTATCGTCCAATTTCTTCTCAACATACTTAGGATAGGACTTTGCCTGTGCATCAAGAACCATCTTTTCAAACTGCGCATCTGAGGGAACATTTACGTCTGCTTTGTCTGGAGAATAGACAACAAGCACTTGATTCTTGTTGGTGATAGCCTCACGCATAGCCGCATTGACCTCGTCGAGTGTCACCTCTTTGAAGAACTGGTCGTCGAGTTGTTTGTCGTATGCTTCGGTGGTGATGGGTTCATTATCGAGGAAGTTCTGCTTAGCACGACGCACATAGTAAGAATTGCGACGGTCGTTACGTTCATTGTATTGGCGGTCAATCACCTTCTGGCGGAAAGCTTTGGCACGAGCAAGTTCTGACGGAGTAAAACCGTGTTGACGAATCTGCTCTATCGTACCCACAGCTGCATCGAACGAACCCTTTACATCCTCCTGACGAGCACCAAAAGAGAGGACAAAAGCATCTTTTGTACGACTAATCAAGAACTGCCCCATACGTGCAGAAGCACTCAAGCAAGGCTTTGGATTCTTGTCCTGCATCTCGTTAAGACGTTCGCCAATCATATAAGAAACCAAGTCGTCAACATATCCGTCTCGCTGATACTTTACTGAAGACTTCTCCGAATCAGGTGTCGCCTCACGCTTCATATAAAGTGTAACGAGCATAATAGGCTGTTCAGAATCTTTCAGCGAAGCCACAATCATCTTGTCGTTGTCGCTTACTGGGAAATATTCGCGATGAGCAGCATTCTCAGGCATTGGAATAGCAGAGAAGACAGACTGAATCTTCTTCTCCATCTGGTCTACTTCAATATCACCCACAACGATGATTGCTTGCAGGTCTGGGCGATACCACTTGTGGTAATAGTCGCGAAGTGCCTTGTAAGGGAAGTTGTCTACAATCTCCATCTTACCGATTGGCAGACAGTCTTCATACTTCGTACCACGATAGATAATCGGTAATGCCTCTTCCATCAGACGCTGTGAAGCCATACCTGCACGACGAGTACGCCACTCCTCATGAATGACACCACGCTCTTTGTCAATCTCTTTGTCCTCAAGGTCCAGATAGTGGCTCCAGTCATGAAGGACCAGTAGGGTAGAGTCGATAGTTGCCTCATGCTTTACAGGTACGGAACTGACATTATAAACTGTTTCATCAACGGAGGTATAAGCGTTGAGGTTGGTACCAAACTTGATACCATGTGCTTCACACCAGTGAACGATACTTGGTGAAGAAGGGGTATTCTTGAAGTTCTTACTTCCATTGAAAGCCATGTGTTCAAGGAAGTGAGCCAAGCCTCTTTGGTTAGGTTCTTCGAGAATACTTCCCACACGCTGTGCAATGTAGAAGTCGGCTATTCCTTTCTCCTTAGCATTGTGGCGTATGTAATAAGTCATTCCGTTCTTCAACTTACCTATACGGAAGCTGTTGTCGGTACTGACATTCTGCGCCATAGCACCTGTCACGAGGAGCAGGAGTACAAGCGCATTGATGATTCTTTTGTTCATTAACATAATATGTGAGTGATTCCTTTTATAATTCTTTTATGTCTGTCTGGTAATTACTCTGGGTTGGCTGTCGTCTTACTAAGGCTTACTTGCTTTGGTCTTAATAGCATATTGTACTCTTTTAAGTGCTCCGCACGAGTGGTGTGGATACTTAACACCACTCGTGCGAACGCTTAGCACCATTCGTGCGGACCAATAGTAAGACTGTTAGAACGTACAACCAATAGTCAGTCTGCCCGTTGAATAGTTCCTACCTACAAGGTAAGCGTTGCCGTCATTGGTGTGACGATGGGTAAAGTCAAAGGCAGTGTACGTCTTCATCTTTGTCCCCGGAAGTACAAAGGAATATTTAACTCCAAGATGGAGGGAGTATTGTGGGTCTGTAAGATACTTATACTCGCGATACATCAGTACGTCCATCGTTGGGAAACCATTCTGCTTATCAGAAGGTTGCGCTAATGTTCCATCCTCGAAAGCATCACCCTTTCCCTTCTTATAGGCAAAGCCTGCTTGTAGTGAAAGTACTCCCTTTCGGAAAAGGAGGTTACGTGTAAGACTTGTATAAGCCTCTGTTGTGTGGATGTCCTGACGGCGGAAGTAAGGATAGCTGTAGCCAGTCTGCTTACGTTGTGCGATGTTCACACCTGCTTCTACCGTCCAGAGAGGTAACTCGTTTATAACGTCATAATAGCCTGTATAGCCAAGATGCACATCATTCCACGCCTTATTGGCACTCTTTACAGGGGCAAGATACTGATAGAAGTAGGCTCCCTGTTCATTTTTGTTAGAACGATAAGCATTCATCTCATTGACAAGGTTCTCGCTTGAGAAACTAAAGTCAAGATGATGTATCTGCTTTTCGAGTTTCAGAGAGAGGCGTGTCTGGTAGTCATAAATATGGCTATGATGATTGGTGTGAACAATCGTATAGGGTGACTTCCTACCATAATAACCCTTGCGATAAGCCATATCCATGTGGTTGAACCATGAGAGATGTGGTAGGATTTCCCAGCTAAATTGTAGTCCTAAACCATGATATTCATTGAGCATAGGTTGCTCCCTATTGCTATCTGTAAAGCCCGAACTACTGAAGGGTTCGGTCTTACCAATCCACGGACCATAGTTGATATAAGACGTAAACTCTTGTGCATTTGAGGCGTAGGTACTAAAGATTACGCTCTCTGTATTCCGTCGGTAAGTATAATTGAAACCAAGACTAATAGGCTGTAACGGTACATAGATGCCAGTAGTGAGGGCTAAATCCATTAGCTTTGTCTTATGTCTTAAATCCTTATACTTAGCAACGTTTGCTGCAGTAAAGTCTACTTTGGCTCCAAGAGCTATCCCCTTATATATCTCCCAAGACAATGCCCCCATAAGATTATAGGTGTCACGATGCTTTGTGCCAGCATTATTTAGCGAGTCTTCGACAATATCGAACGGTAGACGTTGGGTCTGTAGGAACGCCGAACCAGTCATATTGCGCCCAGAAAAGTTGTCATAACGCATACTTCCCGACAAGACAATCTTGTCTGTTAGGCGATAGAATGAAGAGACGTTGGCACCCGCCTGTACGGTACGTGGCGACGCGTTATAGTTGACAAAGCCTCCCTTGCCATACTGCACATACACTTCAGCCAAAGAAATGTTCTTTGTCTTGAATCGTACTAAGGCTGCTGCATTGTCATTCCTCAGCCATGCATCGCTGTTGGCAACGAAGCTAAAATCACGATGGAGCAGACTATCCTTAGCCTGCTCCTGTGCGTTGAGGCTGGCAGAGAGGGTTACCCCTGCCAGTATAAGTGTCATGAACCTATATCTCATCTTACAGGTTATGTTCTTTTACTATCTATTTTATTAGTCTCTAAGTGAGAACTGACTGCGCTCGTGGAAGTCAGCAGTAGAGTTGTTTGTGTCCATGTAGACAATCTTTGCTCCATTCTTCATAGATGCTTCTGCGTCAATATGACTTGGATCTGCACCATACTGATAGTTATAAACCAACTTATCGGCATTGCCTTCAATCTTCTTTGTCGCTACAGCATCCACGTTACGATATACGCTATGACCAAGTTTGATAGTCTGCTTCACATAACCAGCATCTACGTTTGCACCGAAACGCTTCTTACTCTCGCTCTCTTTAATATCCTGATAAACCTCAACACCATCGATAATCCAGTCTGTAGGAACCTTCAAGACAGCATAAACTTTTGTCTTTGGCTTATCTGGTGCATATGTAATATTACTTGCATCGTTTGCGAAAGCAGCAGGTGTTGTGTTCTTTGTTTGGAAGATAAAGAAAGCTGGAGATGTCTGACTAAGTGGCCAAGCATTAGCTTGTCCAAATTTTACAGCCTTAAGGTATTGGCTGGCTGGGATTACATCAGCTGGTGTTGGATAATAGGATGTCATGTTGAAACCAGACTCTGGATCATACATTGTATAGTAGTCCTTGTTGGCATAGTTGATGCTCTTTGAATAAGTCTTGGTGTTATCTATTGCTCCCATACAGTTAATAACAACCTGTGAGTAAGGTTCAATCACCAATGAATTCTGGAAGTACCATATACCACAAGCTGCTGGAACCCATCCCTGTGATACATAAGATGGCTCTGTCGCACTTGCACTATACCATGCATTTGCTGCATTTGCATTGTATGGGTCTAACATACCAATAGCCAAGTTGCTGATTACCGCTGTCTTACCACCATTGTTGTAGAGGATAAAACCCTTGTCAGATTGGAAGAACTTCTTAGGGTCTTTATCGTCTGGTACGCCTGTTGTGTACAGTTCCTTGATGATAACTTGGTCAGCATTCTGATCAGGTAGTTGGAAAGTAACGTTCTTTACATCTGATGCTTTGATGATTTGTACGGTACCATCGTTATGTGTCACAACCATGTTCCATGTTTGTGCATCGATGTTGCTGATGAAAGCAAATACAGCAACAAGGAGAAGTACTATTTTCTTCATATCTTTTCTATTTAATTTCTTATGTTATTCTTATTTATTCATAAACTTAAAGCTCTTAGTAGGTGTACGGAGGATGTAGACACCCTTTGGTAAAGACGAGAAATCAAGGGCAACTCGTCCTTCACCATCTGCTGTTACAGAGCTGATTTGTGTACCATTAAGATTGTAAATAGCCACTCTTGCACCTGCTTTTAACCCACTTACCTCAGCATTACTGAAAGAGAATTGAGGAGAAACAGACGCATTCTTTGGGTCATTAGAAGGTACACTACTAATACTTGTTGTCACCTTCTTCTCAATGAAGTGGTAATCCTGCACGCCTGTCAGTGCTGTTGTGAGTTTCTGATCCTTACAAGTAATAACAAGGTCGTTGCCTTCTATGGTTATAACAGGAAACGATTCCAAAGCAAACTCGGTCTTTGTTCCATTCGTTTCGGTCAATACAAGGCAGGTGATTATACGCTCTTGTACTGTCTGTGCAAGGCCACTAAGGGGAATGAACGACAGTGTCAAAGCGATAAGCCCTATAAAACTTATTTTCTTCATAAACATTGTTTTTAATTTATACTATCTTTATTTCTCTTTTAATTTACGATACGTTTCTTCGACATTACTAATGGTAGGGTTACTATGCGAGGAGAGTCTACGGCAACGACCACCTGTGACTTGGCTCCATTGAAGAAATAACGGTAATCTACTGTCTCCTTTCTTGCAGAACTGCTGACCTTATACAAACCTGAGGGAACACTGAAGTGAGCCACTCCCTCAGCGTCTGTACTATCAACGAAGGTGCTTGCCACGGCATCTTGTAACTCTACACGTAAGCCTTCATAAGAACCGTCATAAGTGCTGGGGAATTCTAACTTCACATCGAAGTTGACTACCTTAATGCCCTCCTCATAATCAGCACACGAGATTAACATTGTGATCAGGCATACTGCAAGTATACTAAATATCTTTTTCATTATATCTTTAATCTTAATGAAAGTCCATAATAGAAGCTCGGAACATACCCACTACCAAAGAGACTTGTTTCAAGTCCTGTCTGAGAAGAGTGTACCTGAGCAAGTGTATTGAAGAAGTTATTGGCATAGAACGATATAGATACGTGTTTGCCAATTTCTTTTGTTACACTTAAATTAGCCGACCAGAAGGCGCTCAGCTTATTTGGATTCAACGTGTAAGGATAGTTTGTTCGCACAACCAACTGTGTTAAGTCGTTGTATAATCCTCTGTCATTCGTTGCTGCCCAACGTAGTTTTTCAGCAAAAGGAATCAATGTTTCTGGTGCATCCCATGTGCTATAATACTCTGGATAGACGATGACGGTCTGGTTCTTTGTCTTACCATTATACGGTTCGCCAAAGTATTCATTGCCACTATTTACAACATATCCTCGGCTGCTGGTAGCTCTACTGTAAGTATAGAGTGAGCTTTCCATACGCAAAGCAATGATGAGGCGAATCTTTGGTATATGTGTCGTCAATGTGACATTCATATCTACCTGCCCACTAACAGAGCCATTTGATGGTGAAGCATTGGCGGTATAGTTGGTTGAAGTAGCTGCACCACCACGATAATAACCAATATACTGATAGAGCTTTCCGTCTGATTGGCGTGTGTTCAGACCTACAGGGATATCCGCAAAAAGGGTTTCGTCCTGTGCCTTATAATGATAATACTTACCATCTACACGCACCTGTGTGCGGAGCGACTTAATCTGTTTGAAGTCTACTATCCATTCTAAACCATAGCGACTCAATGGGTCAGCATTCACATATTTTGTATTGGTAATGTAGGTGTTACGTTCGTCATAACCGAGTACAACTGGTTTTTTTGCACCGCTGGCATCACTTACTGTCACAATACCTGTTTGTGGATCAATCGAGAAGAGGCGATTTGGAGTATCAATACCACTTGCCTGAAGTTTAGCAGGTGATGTGTATTTATAGGTGAAAGGTGAATAAACATTCGTTGCCATGTAAGGATTGAATATCTTACTATGGTAGAACGACAAGTTGACATCAGCAATCTTTGTTCTTAACTCCATACCTAAATCCCACTGGTTGGCATATTGCCATTTCAAGTCAGCATTGTATCGTGCCTTTGAAGGGTAGGTGTAATAAGCATAATAAGAACGGTTGTTAGCATCACTTGTAGACGAGAATGCTAACATGTCACGATAAGATGGAGAAGGGTAGAGTACTTGGAAACTTGGAAGTTTCACGCTCTTGCCCCATCCTGAATGTAAGCTAAGACTATTAACCCAACTTTCTTGGTCAAAGCGAAGCACATAACGCATATTCAGTCGTGGTGAAAGACTACCCACTGTACCATATTCTGAGCCTGAAATAGAGGTAATATCTTGACGTACACCTGCTGTCAGTTCAATGTTCTGTTTATCATTGATAGCCATTGATAGCTTGTCTTCGGCATAAAGAGCCATATTGTTTAAAGCGGGAAGGGCATCAAAACGATATTCTCGCCATGTTGGTGCATAGCGCATATTTTCGTAGTATGTTCCCTTTCCTTTGTTCTTACTGCTGGTCCACTCTGCACCAAAAAGTAGTCGATTGCGGAACTTTCCGAATGATTTGTTCCAATTACCCTTTAGCTTCAAACTATAGGTGAATGGCTTTGAGTCGCCAAAGCCACGTAGATACCAATAACCCGTAGGACCAAGAATGATGTTAGCAGAAGGGTTCTTATCGTAGTCTTCAGCAATGTTATATCCTTCCGTCAAAGTGTGGATATAAGGTTGTGTAGAACTACTACTCTCGTTGCTATAGCTTTCTGAGCGTTTGTCAGCGTAGGTGAGGGCTGCTGTAAAGTTAAGGTTGGTTATCCATGACTTGTTTAGCAACCAGTCAAGACGCACATTAGCTCCCACATTATTATCCTTAACCTTATAATAACTGTCCAAGTTACGGTCTGGGTCAGCCTTTGAATCATAGCCTCCCACACCTCCATTCAGACCGATGTCCAAGGTAAGCGGTTGCGTCTTCTTCATAAAGACATTCATATAGTGCAGTGATAGCACATTGCGCTGATAAGCAGTGTAAGGCGATGCTGCATCCGAGAAAGAGCGTGCATGCTCAAGGGAGAAATTGATGAGTCCAGCATTCTTGCCCAAATCCAATCCTTTGTGAAGGGCTATCTGGCGGGTGTGCTGATTGATACTTCCTTCTAAGATAAAAGGTGAACTACCTCTGCGTGTCTTCACTTTTACCACGCCATTGGTGAGGTCGCCGTATTCAACGGAGGCAATACCGGGTACAACTTCCACGCTTTCAATGTTAGAAGCACTTACGCCACGCGTACTTACACCAGCCGTTTCGCCCATCGTAGCATTGTTGTTAAGTCGAACGCCATCCACTTCTATAGCTGTTCCAAACGACGCATTACCTCGCTCTGATGAACCGCTACGCAAAGTAAGCTTGCTATCGTTCATCAAAGAAGGGTTCACACTCTTACCGCCCGGCAGGAGTTGGGCAATATCGCCCAAAGTCATTATCTGTTGATTGTCTAATGTCTTACGGTCAATGGTGTAAGAGGTTGTTATCTCATCCTTCTTTCGATGCGCAACAACTTGTACTTCTTCGAGTTGAAGGTTGTCCTCGGCAAGGCGCACGTTAAGCGTGGCACCATCAGCATTAATGGTGACAACTATTGTTTGTTCTGCATAACCAAGACAAGATATTACCGCTGTACACTTTCCTTTCGGTACGTTTTTTATCGTGAAACAACCTTTTTCGTCCGTAAAAGCGTATAAGCGATTCTCTTTCAATGTGACTGTTGCGTAAGCGATAGGCTTACGATCATCTTTGCCAACAACACAACCTGTAAGTGTCTGTGCTATTCCATTGATACTTAGTCCGCAAAATACAATAGACGCTATTATCCTATTCGTGAAGTCCATGAATTGCAAAGGTAGGGCGAATCTACTAACTCTACAATACTCAAAAATAGGTATTTATTTGCTTTTCTTTATAAATAGGAAATGATTTTATCATATTAGATAAGGTCTTTCTGATATATGGAATGATAAGGGGCAGCCTAATGTGTGAGAAGAAACGATATCTAACACTTTATGAGTAGTATATTTTTGTAAGGATATAAATTATGAAAAATGTTTGAGAAAAGGTTGTAGTGTTACAACTTTTTTGTTGAATTTTACTGTTTTTCGTCTTTCGTATATAATATAAGCCGTTAGTTTATCGTCTAAATGTTAGGTCGTGTGGAATTTATACACACTATTCCACGAATAATTTTAAATTCGTTTTGCTGTCACATTTAACATTTCATGTAATCCTACTGTTACATAATAAGTTAAATGATGACTTAGGGTGACAGTAGTGACAGCAAAATTGTTTTCACTGGGAAATGCTTTGTAATCGACATTCTGTGTTAGAGCATGCAGAGACCATTTAACCCCAATGCGGTAGGAAACTATACTATAGTAACTAAAGTTTTCCCCCTTACTTCATTCCACTTTTCCAATGCTTCAGCCATTACAAGGATTTTGCTCATCTCTTTGTCGTTGCCGCTGATTGTAGCCATAAGGTGTTGGGGTGTCATCCCAAGCACTTCTTCTAAAATGCGAAGAATGCGCTCGATACAGGTAAGAACTCGCTTCCAGCAAAGAGAAAGAATCAATTCCGAAGCTGAAACTCCG
>ERZ772955.2128-NODE-2128-length-11143-cov-24.904582_pt1 | contig 11143 bp, 9 predicted proteins | sample MGYA00511133_ERZ772955 | MGnify/ENA primary metagenome ERZ772955 (study PRJEB29015, sample SAMEA2737914) | human oral metagenome | biome: human oral; feature: human-associated habitat; material: dental | place: China | collected 2149 ... | reverse complement strand
AGCCACAACGAACTCCTTCACCAAGATCCGTTGCAACCACCACTAGAACCTAGACGCAAGTGTATTCCCAGGGATCGACGAACCGCCTCGCCACTTCTTCGTCGATCCGCGCCTCGACCTCGGGAGACTGAGGGCCCACGTCTCCCCGGTAGGCGTGTTCAAGCTCATGCGCAAGCACGCAGGCCCGCTCCGTGCCTACCAGGTTTTCATGTATGTATATGATGCCCGTCGAAGCCTCCCAGGCCCCACGGAGCCGGAAGTTACGGACCAGGGTAATCTGCGCACCCAGCTGCGCCGCCTCGCGCTGCAATGCTTCGAAGCTCGGCCGCCTAAACGCCGAGACCTCGCTGTGTTGTGGGTACAACCTCGGGCGGCCGCAGTGGTGTGTAAACGTTTTCCCGCACCAGTACTTCAGCCCCACAGCCTGCCCTGGACAGCTCGCAACCACCCACCGGGAACGTTACATGGCTGAAGCACAGCGCTTCTACGACGAGCTGACCGGAGGCACCGCGCCGACGGTCTCACGCTCTGAAGTCCGAGCCGAGGCACCGGCCGAGCACCCTCACGAGCTGGCTGTAGACGGCGTACCCGGACCTGAGACGATCCGCGCGCTGCAGGAGGCCCTGGGCACACCGGTGGACGGCGTGATCTCCGATCAGTACGCAGCTAACCACCAGTACGTACCGGCCTCTGACGGTACGGCGGGCTGGCAGTGGACCAGCGGAGGCAACGGCTCGCTCATGATCGCAGAGCTTCAGCGTCGCCTGGGAGTGACCGACGACGGGATCCTAGGCCCGGCCACAGTACGCGCGCTCCAGGAGCGCCTAGGCGTTGAAGCTGATGGCTACTGGGGCGAGGCAACCACCCGCGCCCTGCAGGAAAAACTCAACCGAGGGGAAGGAATCTGAACATGCTCGGACTGAACTTTGATCCATTAATCACCTGCGGCCTGATGGGCTTCGCCTGGCCTCTCATCCATGCAGCCTTGGACAAGCCCTACTGGACTTCCAACCGCCGGCGCGTCCTGGTCCTGGTCGCGGGCCTGGTGCTCTCACTGGTGGTCTGGTGGGCTGGTGCTTACCCGATGACCTGGCAGTTAATCGCTTCCCAGGCCTCGGTTGTGATCGCCGCGGCCGCGACGGCCTTCACCGTGCTGAAGAGCCTCGGAGTCATCGACTGGGTGGGGCGCGCCACGCCCGGTGGCGAAACCTACACCGCCCGACATTCCAAAGAAGAAGGCGCTGAGTGAACTTTGCACAGATGTTCTTAAACAGCGCCCTGCCTTTTCACGATCCGCTCTGGATCACCGCAATAGGCGGCCTTATCACCGCCTGCGGCGGCGTGGCAGGCGGCATGTTCGGAGCGATCAGCGCGGTATCAAGGAGCCACCGTGAGACCGCGAAGAAGCTCGACTCGATCCGCGAACTGGCCCACGACGCGAAAGAGCAGACCACGAACAGCCACAGCACGAACCTGCGCGACGATATAGACAAGCTCGGCGAAAAGCTCGACCATATCGCCGGAACCCAGCAACTGCTCGGCCAAGAGCTGACAGCCCACGGGCAGGTCCTCGACCAACTTCAGGCGGCCCAGCGCCAAGACCGCGCCGAGCGCATGACGCTGGACTCCCAAGCCCACGACGAGCACGAAAGGCTCTGGAAAGAGCTTGACCGGCTGAAAAACCGTCTGTGAGCGAGCAGCCCCACCTAGGTAAGCACCTGGGTGGGGCTGCTCTTTTTACCCGCCGAAAGCCGCGCCGAGGACTGCAGCGTTAGCCCTGTCCCTCTCTAACGTCGCGTGCTGGTATCTCACCGCGACCTCTGGGTGTTTGTGGCGACCGCGCGCCATGATCTCTGAAAGCGTCGCTCCGGCCTGGGCGTAGAGTGTCAGCCCGGTGTGTCGCAGATCGTGGAAGCGGAAGCTAGGCATACCCGCTTTAACCCGCGCTGCTCTCCACTCTTCGTCAAAGCGTGTCTGTGATAGCGGCCTGGTGCGATCAGCGAGCGACGGGAACAGCGGGGAGCTTTTTACCTCTCCCACCCAGCGCTCTAGGTGCGCGCGGACCTGGGCGGCCAGCGCCTCCGGTACCGCGAGCACGCCCTCGCTACCGGCCTTCGGCGCAGAGTATGAGGCTACGCCTCCATACGCCTTGGAGTTCCACTGCCTGCGGACGTGGAGGACCGCGAACCCTGGGCTGTCGAGGTCCTCGAAATCACCGCGCTGCAGACCGAGGACCTCGCCCAGGCGCAGCGACATGATGGCCGCGAGGTAAGCGGCGAGGGAGAGCCTCTCAGGTAGGGCTTCAGCTAGCGCGCGCACCTGGTCCGGCGTGGCCACTTTAGAAGAGTCCAAGCCTCGCGCGACCTGCGGCCTTGGAACGTGGAGGCGGAAAGGCACCGCGTTCAAGCCGCCCACGCCTTGGTCCACAGCTGCTAAATATAGGGAGCGGAGCACGCGGGAGACGTTGGTGCGCACCGCGGGAGTCTTCCTGGAGCGGAGCAGCCGGTCCACGTCATCCTGAGTAACCTCGCCTAGACGCTTCCTGCCCAGAGCCGGGAGGATATGCCGGGAAAGTGTAGAACGGTAGGTCCTCAAGGTACCGTCACTCCGGCCTGTCTCTGCGAGCTGTTCGAGCCACTTCTCGGACCAGGAGGAAACGGTCAGCTCTTTTTCTTCGATGGACTTCGCCGCGGCCAGGACGGCGGCCTCGCGGGCCTTCGCGGCTTGCCTTTCGAGCTTCGCCTCTTCAGGGGACACGTACGCACCGCGAACCACGTCGGCCTTCGCGATGGCGAGAGCGGCTTTAGCGTCTGTAAGGTTGGCGTAGTCGCCCACCAGGTGACGTTTGCCCTCTACGGTGATACGGACGCGGTACAGCCCTCTGTGGAGGACAATACCTCTGGGCAGCGCGGCAGGCATAGCTAACCCCTTTGCTTCGGGTGCCCTCTTTTACGGCACTCATCTGGTACCGCTATGGTACCGTTTTGGTACCGTTTTGCACCCTTTTATGCCCTTTTATGTCCGCTTATGCCCTATACCGTTTTGGTATAGATCCTTGGAATAGCAACGAAAAACCCTGTTTTTCCAACGATCCCAAAACGGTACAAGTGGAGATGGGGGGAATCGAACCCCCGTCCAATAGCCGGCCCCGAATTCTTCTCCGAGCGCAGTCTACGGTTTTATTTCTCGGCCCCCAGCATTGCGTAGACTCACCGCCAGATAGGCTCAGTTGATTGAGTGTCGGAGGCGCCCCACCAACATGGGCGACTCCCAGTGGCTCCCTAGACGACGCCAGACACCGGGCCGGAAGCAACTCCCGGGCTGACGGACTAAAGGTTCAGGCTGCGATATCAGGCAGCGAGAACGTAGTCGGTGCGATTCTGTTCGGCACCTATTGGTTTGCACGCATCGTTAACGAGTTGAGCGTACATTCTCGGCTCGCTTCACTTCGATCGACGACCACTGTCGAAACCGATCATCCCCTCTTGAGTTTTCAACTCACCGACACGCTGCGTTGCCACAGACCGTCGGACACATCAGTCTACGCCCGCATCCCCTGCCCGTCAAGAGAAAAACCGATGCCTCAGAGCAGCTTCGTGGACTCCAGTTTCTCGACCATGCGCCGGTTCTTGCGCACCAGCAGCGGGCGCAGCGCCAGCCCCAGGAACGCGGCGAACAGGATGAAGGAGGCCAGGAACCACATGGCGTCCGCATACTCGTGCCCCGTGTACCCGGCGATCGATGCGCGCAGCGCCGTGATCGCGTGTGTGGCCGGCAGGAACGGGGAAATCGACGAGAAGAAGGACGGCAGGATCGCCAGCGGGAACGCTCCCCCGGCACCCGAAATCTGCAGGACCAGGAGTAGCACGCCCAGGGCCTTGCCCGCGTTCCCGAACGTCGCAATGAGCGTGTACAGAAGGAAGGAGAACACGACGGCCGTCAGCCACAGGGTGCCCATGAACTGCATCGGGTGCGCGTGCTGGACCTTCAGGAAGTACAGGTCACCCAGCCCCACCAGGGTCGCCTGGGCGAGCGCGATCGTCCCAAAAATCAGGTAGCGGCCCAGGTATCCGGCGGCCAGGCCGACGGGCTTGGCAGTGAGCCTCGCGCGCAGCGGGTCACCCTCGGGCAGGCCGTCGGCGACGTTGGAGTCCGTGACGTCCGAGCGCATGGACACCACCATGAGCACGGAGCCGACCCACAGGGCCAGGATCGTGTACAGGGGCGCCATCTGGGAGCCGAAGTTCGCGACCGGGTAGACGGGAGTTTTCTCCACGCCGACGGGGGCCGCGATGGCCGCAGCCAGGGCCTCCGGATTATTCCCGATAATCGTTCCCAGCGTCGTCAGGTCGCCACTGGCAAGCGCCTCACTGATCGAGGCGTGCAGGGAGTCGAGCTTGCCCGCAGCCTCGCGCAGGCTCGTGGCCGCGCCAGCCAGGTTATCGCGCAGCTGGGTCAGCCCCTCGCGCGCGCTTCCACTCCCATTCGAGGCCGTGGACGTCGCGCCCTCCAGTGACGTGCGGGCGGCGCTCAGGGACGACTGGGCCGAGGCCAGGGTGGATCCCAGCGATTCGAGCTGGGGTCGCAGGTTGTTCTCGTAGTCGGAGGACAGCCCATCGACCGCTGAGTGCGCCTGGGCGATCAAGCCGTTCACCGTCGCGTGCCCGGCTTCGGCATTCGCGACCTTGGAGTCCAGCTCGGACGCGGCGGCGCGCAGCCCGTTCGCAACCGCGGTCAGACGGTCAGAGGCGGCCTGCAAGCGATCCAGCGAGGACTGGGAGACGGGCGACCCCGGCAACAATTCCAACGTCGCCTTGATCGACGCGAAGCTGGCGGCCTGTGTGTCCAGCACGGAGGCCTGCGAACGCAGCGCCGAGGCCGCGTCCGACGCGCTCGTGGATCCGTTCGCATACACGTTGTCAACAGCCGTTGACAGGGAGGTCAGCGAGGACTGGGAGGAAGAGATCGCGTCAGAAACCGACGAAACAGCAGCTGAAGCCGCAGACCCCAACCCGCTGGCCCCCGCTTTGGCGCTCGAAACCGCGGACTGCGCGGAGCCCTTCGCGTTCCCGAGCCCGTCCACGAGCGTGCTCGTCGAGTCGATGAGCGTCACCGACGAGCCCACGAGCGACGCGTAGGCGTCCGCGCTATCGGCCGCGGTACGCAGGCGCGAGGCGACGCTCTGCACGCGGTTATCGAGGGCCGTCACCGTGTTCACCGCGGTCGGGGCGGACAGCGCGTCCCCCACCGACGTCGCCGTGTCGAGGGCGACCTCGGACAGGGTCTGAACGAAGATCTGGTTCACCTGGGCGCTCACGGCCTCGGCACCCTGCCCGGCTATCTTCGGTGAGATACCGTTCTTCTTCTCGTTGACGTAGTAGGTCATCGGCGCGGAGGATGCTCCCCCGTCGAAGAACGTGAGCATCTCTCGCGAAAAGTCCGACGGAATAACGATGGCCGCGTAATACTCGCCCGAGCGCGTCCCCTCGACTGCCTCATCCTCGGAGGCAATGACCCAGTCGAAGTTGTCATTCTTACGCAGTGCGGACACCACGGAATCGCCGATGTTGATACGCAGCGGCACCAGGTCCGACTTGTAGCCCGCATCCGTGTTCGCGATCGCGATACGCAGGCTCTTCGTGTTCCCGAAGGGATCCCACGACGCCGCCACGTTGAACCACGCGAACAGGGACGGGATGACGACCAAGCCAAAGACGACGACGCTCGCGATCAGGGAGCGATGCGCGCGGCGCAGGTCGGCGCGGTAGATAGCCCAGATGGTCCTCACTGCTGCTCTCCCTTCGCCGCCTCCGGCGCTTCGCCCGCGGCTTTTTCATCGACGAGGTCGGGGTCGGCCTCGTCCGTGTCCTCTCCTCCGCGCTCACCCAGGGTTGAGGCGAGAGCCGACGAGATCGACGCGCCCACGGCGGCCGCGCCAAGCGCGAGACGCGATCGCGCCCCCTGCACGCGGCGGGTCAGCAGGGAACGCACATCCTGCTCGTCCATGGCGCCGAGGAGCTGCTGGCGCGCCAGGGCCTCGCGCAGGTACTCCAGGCCGATCAGGAAGATGATGACGAGGAGGACCCAGACGATCCAGGCACCCAGAATGATCGGCACCTCCGCCACATTCGCGACAGACAGCACGGCCAAAGCCACCGGCACGATGACCCCGAGAATGATCGCGATGCGGCGGATCCTCGGGTAGCGACGCTCGAAGCGCGCGGCACGCCCACTCACTGAGCGCTGGAAGCCGTCGTGATCGGCCAGGGCCGCAACGATCTGGGTGAGGCGATAGCGGTTGGAAGGCACACGCGTCGCCTCGGCCAGGAAAAGACCAGAGGACGCCAGGTCGCGCGTGATCATCGCGTTCAGGTTCACGAGGAAGGGCCGCAGCGCGAGGCCGATCGCGAAGGCAACCAGCGCCTCGGCGCCGAGAACCGCCAGGCACGACAGGTAGGTGTGCCCGTAGAATCCGCCGACGATTTCACGCAGCGCGTTAACACCGTAAGTGAACGGGAACAGCGGGTGCAAGAAGCGGAAGAAGGACGGGAGCATCTCGATCGGGTACAGGCCAGCAGACCCAGGGATCTGCATGACCATGATGATGACGCATAGGCCCTTGCCGATGTGCTGGAAGCACGTGGAGAGCATGTAGACGATCGAGGTAAACACCAGCGAGATGATCATCGCTGTTCCTACGAAACCCAGTCGGGAGACCGTCTGCACGCCGATAATCAGGTCGCCGATCGACACAACAAGCGCCTGGATGACCCCGAAGAAGGCGATCAGCATCCACCGGCCCATGTACTTGGCGGCCGACGGTGTCGGGCCAATGTCCTCCTCATCCACGTCGAGCTTGAGCAGAAGGACGAGTGAAAACGCGCCGATCCACAGGGCCAGGTTCGTGAACAGCGGGGCCATCGCCGAGCCGTAGGCGGCCACGGGGTACACGGCCTTCGTCTCGATCTGCGTCGGCGAGGCCATGAAGGAGGCGATCGACTCAGCATTGACTCCCAGGGAATCCGCGAGGTCACGCAGCGTATTCGAGGAGGACAGCGACGAAATATCCGTGGCCACCGATTCGAGATCCGTCTTGATCGCGGCGACATTCGTCGAGCTCGTCTGGGTGGCCGTCTTCGCCCCGTCCAGGAGGGAATCGAGCTGATCGAGCAGGCCCGACACCTGGGCGCGCTGGCTGCGCAGCGTGTCCAATGAAGAACGCATCGATGAGGACGCAGCCGAGAAGTCGTCGAGGGCCGCAGAGATCGCGGGCAGCTGGGCGGACACTCCGCTGCGCGCATTCGTCACCGAGGCAGAGACCGCAGCAGACGCGTCGGACGCTGACGTCAGCGCGTCCGAAATCGACGTGGACGTGGCCGACAGGTCGGAGTTCAGGGTCGTCAGGTCGCTCAGCGCTGTGGACAGAGCCGTGTTCTGATTCGTCAGATCGGTCAGGGCGGTCCCCGCCGCAGGCAGATTGCCAATCCCCAGGGCATTTAGCTCCTCGAGCACGCCGGCCACCGAGTCGTTGATCGATGTGCCCTCGGTGAGCAGGCCACCCACGCGTCCGGACGCACCCTGCACAGCGCCGTTGAGGGTTCCCGCGTTCGCGGACACGCCTGCCAGTGCACCCGCCGCATTCGAGGACAGGCCGTCAAGGGCCCCGCCCATCTGGCTTGAAAAAGACACCAGCGAGGTCCGCGAATCGCTCACCAGCTGGTCCGCCTGGTCCAGGGACGTCGACAGCTCCGAGACGGCAGCGTCCAGATCACTCAGGGTCGTGTGTGCCGCGGCAACCGAGGCCTTCGCCGCGTCGATTTTGTCCCCCATACCGTCCAAGGTCTGCGAGGCGCTACCCAGCTTGGCCGAGGCCTCGGACACCGACGCGGACACGTCCGAACGCTTCTGGTCGGCCTTGTCCGCAATACTGATACCGGCCTCGGACGCCTTCTCCGACAAAACCTTGGCCACCGTCGAGACGAACGCGGAATTGATCTGGCGATCCAGCGCCGTCGCGCCCGCACCCGTGATCTTCGGGGCGACCGCGTTATTCTTCTCGTTGACGTAATACTGGATATTCGGCTTGACGTACGTGCCGTCAACGATGCCCGTCAGGTCACGCGAAAAAGACGCCGGGATAATGAAGGCCGCGTAGGAATCACCGCGCTCGACCTCCGCGCGTGCCTCGTCGGCGCTCACGAAGTGCCAGCCCAGCTGATCGTTCTGCTTCATCTGAGTCTCAAGCATCGCACCCACATTCACGGTGCCGATCCGGTCCTTGGTCGCGCCCTCGTCCTCGTTCGCCACCGCCACGCGGATGTGGGAAGTCTGCGAATACGGGTCCCAGAAGCCAACGATGTTGAACCACGCGTACAGCGCGGGCACGAACGCCATACCGATGATGACAATCCACGCGACCGGTACACGTACCAGCCTCAGCAGATCACGACGAAAAAACCTGACGGAACCTCGCACAAGGTCGCCTTCTTTCCCCTATCGGCGGGCCTGCTTCACATAGCGTCGCATCGCGCGCTCGGCCTCGCGCTGATCCTGTTTTTCACGCAGGGCCTGACGCTTATCCCACTCCTGCTTGCCCTTGGCCAGAGCAATCTCAGCCTTGACACGGCCACCGATGAAGTACAGCTCCAGGGGCACGATCGTGTAGCCCTTCGCGGCCACCCGGTCCTGCATACGGTCGATCTCCGCGCGGTGCAGCAGCAGCTTGCGCTTACGCGTGGGCGCGTGGTTCGTCCACGAGCCCTGCGAGTACAGGGGAATGTTCGCGCCGTACAGCCACGCCTCTCCCCCGTTGATCTCGACCCATGCATCCACGAGGGACGCGCGGCCCATACGCAGCGCCTTCACCTCGGTGCCCATGAGGGCCAGGCCGGCCTCCCACGTATCCTCGATCGTGTAGTCGTGGCGCGCCTTCTTGTTGCGGGCAATCGTCTTCTTCGCATCGGAGGCAGCCTTGGCGCGCTGCCCCTCCGTGGGCTTGGGCTTCTTCCAATCCTTGGGCATGCTGCCTCCTTTCAGACTCGTTTTCCGCACTCATGCGGAAAGACCCCCGTAGCAAAACGCTACGAGGGTCCATCCTAACGCGGATTACAAATAATCCATTGGTTCAACGTAGCTTCCGTTCTGAATGACACCAAAATGCAGGTGGCATCCGGTCGCGTAGCCGGTCGACCCAACCTCACCCAGCGCGTCTCCAGCGTTGACGTACTGACCCGGAGACACGTACTGGGCCTGCATGTGCAGGTACTCGGTGATGACGGAGTTACCGCCGACGAGGCCGTGGTTAATATCCACGTAGTTGCCCGCCGAATAGTCCGAGGACACCGCATTGACGTATCCCGAGGCCACAGCGCGAATAATCGTGCCGCAGTCGGCGGCCATGTCGGTGCCCGAGTGGCCCTTCATCACGCCCAGGACAGGGTGGTAGCGCATGCCAAACGGGCTGGTCACGACGATCGGAATGTCGAGCGGGCTACGGAAGCCCGACGCGGACACGTAGGAGGCCCCCGACGCAATGTTTGCGGCGTTGATCGCCGCGAGCTCCGCGCTGCGCGCCTGATAGTCCGCTTCGGCCTGGTCGAGCGAGGCCTGAACCTGGCCCTTCTGGGCATCCCACTCGGCCTGCTTAGCCTGCGCCTGCGTCTTCAGGTTATTGAGCTCCGTGAGCTTGGAGTCAGCCTCGCTCTTCGCAGCCTTCGCCTCGGCCTCGGCCTGCGCGGCCTTCTCCTCCAGGTCGGAAATACGATCCGTGATCGCGTTCTGACGAGTGGCCTGCGTGCGCTGGGACGAGGAGACATCCAGCGCGGCGGTCATCGTCTGGCTCTCCGTGCGCAGCGCCATGTCGGCGGCCGCCGCACGGTCGGTAATCGACTCCGTACCACCCGCGGTCAGGGCCACGGCGACAGGATCAACGTTGCCTTCGCGGTACTTGCGGCGCACCAGGTCGGCGATTGCGCGTTGTGCGTCGTCGGCCTGCGTGGTGGCCTGAGTCAGCGACTGGTCAATGCGGTTCTGCTCGCCCTGGGCGGCATTCAGCTCGCCCAGGATCGTCGCGTGCTCACGCGACTTCGCGTCGTACGTCGCGGTCGCGGACTCGTAGGCGGCCTGCGCCACCGGAATCTGCCCGTTGAGAGCCTGCAGGTCGATGAAGACCTGAGCGAGCGACGCGTCGATGCCCTCCAGCTGCGACTGCAACGCATTGACCGTCGCCTCAGCCTCTGCGGCTGCGTTCGCGGCGGCGTCGCGCTCGTCGTCGGCGCGAGCAGGCATCGCCTGACTCATCGCCGCGAAGGACGCCACCGCCAGGGCGAGCGCGCCGACGCGCAGCGCGCGACGGCCACGATGATGCAGGAAACGGGACATGAGACTTACGCCTTCGTGTACTTCGCGAGCGAGAACGCCGACGCGATAACCGCCAGCGCAACCGCTGCCAGAACGAGGATCGGCGTCATGATCGCCACCTCGCCCATACCGATAAAGTTCGTCCACCTGAAGGAGGGGGCCATCCAACCCTGGACGATGAAGTGAACGCCGGCGAACAGCGAGCCGATCGCGAACACGGCGCCCACCAGCGCGGCCAGCGCGCCCTCAATCATGAAGGGGGCCTGAATGAACAGGTTCGAGGCACCCACGTATCGCATAATCTGCGTTTCCTGCTCGCGGCTCATCGCGCTCAGGCGGATCGTCGTCGAGATCAGCAGGATCGCCGCGACGACCATGATCGCGCCGAGGCCAAGGGCAGCTGTGCGAGCAGCCCCCAGCACGCGGAACAGGGGCTCGACAACCTCGCGCTGGTCGCGGACCTCGGACACGCCGGGAGTCCCGGAGAATTCCTCCTTGACCACCGAGTACTGCTCGGGGTTGACCAGCTTGATGCGGAACGCGAACTGGAGCATGTCCGGCGTGGTCCACTGGGTCAGCGCATCGTTACCGTTGAGACGCTTGAAGTTCTCGTAGGCCTCTTCCTTCGTCTCCTCGTACACGTTCGCCACGTACGGGCTCATCTCAGCGGAGGCCAGCTTATGACGCACGGCGTCGATCTGCGCGTCACTCGCCTCGGTCGCGTTGCAATTCGCGGCCGCGTCGTTGATGGCGCACATGTAGATCGTGACCTCGATCTTGTCGT
>ERZ772955.2126-NODE-2126-length-11149-cov-50.351451_pt1 | contig 11149 bp, 4 predicted proteins | sample MGYA00511133_ERZ772955 | MGnify/ENA primary metagenome ERZ772955 (study PRJEB29015, sample SAMEA2737914) | human oral metagenome | biome: human oral; feature: human-associated habitat; material: dental | place: China | collected 2149 ... | reverse complement strand
TCAACCTCAGTGAGCTGCGCGACAAAGCGAAGATCACGCTCGTATCCTCGACGAGTATCGTCGAGGGCGGTTCGCACGACGTCATCTTGAAGGACAAGTTTGGACGCGACTGATTTTTTGCGATAAAGAGCATAGAAAAAGCCCTTCCGCGCCGGCGGAAGGGCTTTTGGCGTGGCGCTACTGCATTGCGGGCATTGTGCGCCGCCCTTAATGAAAGTTGCCAATCAGTCTGCGCCTGCGGCTTGACTTCTTGGACTTTCATAATAAAAAACGGTCATGTGAGCATTTGGCTTGCACGGCCGTCCTTTTTATTTTCCGGCTTCGTTTGAGAATTTCTTGCCAGGGAATCAAAGGGTAACGCAAGCAAGGATTCCTCTAAAATCAAGGAGTACCGACTTTCTGTATTTTGATTGGAGGAATCTTGATGGACATCAAAAACATTCACGGCGCAAAAGGCGCATCTGTCACAGATGGGACAAGCAGAGGCATTACTTACGGCTACATCCGAGTATCTACCGCCCTTCAACATGATGATCGTCAACGCATGGCTATGGAAGAGTTCGGAATCTCAGCGGACTGCCTCTTCGCTGACAAGCAGAGCGGCAAGGACTTTGACCGTCCTGCCTACAACGCGATGATGGATCGGCTGACAAGCGGTGACACGGTGGTGGTGAAAAGTTTGGATCGGCTTGGGCGTGATTACGAGGAAATGATCCGCCAGCTCGACATCATCACGCGCGAGAAGGATGCCGCCATCATTATCTTGGATATGCCGCTCATTGATACACGCAAAAAGCAGGGCGACGATCTCACGGGGAAATTCATCTCGAATCTCGTCATCCAGATTTTCTCCTATGTCGCGCACATGGAGCGCAGTATGAATCATCAGCGCACGATGGAGGGGCTGGCGGCTGCACGGGCAAGGGGCGTACGGTTCGGCAGACGGCCTCTCGAAAAGCCGGAAGGCTATGAGGAAATACGTCGGAAGTGGAAGAACGGCGAAATATCAGAGCGCGAGGCCGCGCGGCGCTTGGACGTATCACGCCCGACATTTCATAAGTGGGCGCATGAGTAAGCGGATGTGATGCTTTAGTGTTTAGAGCATCACATCCGTGATGAAGCGTGGGAGGCAGACAATTCATCGGTTTTCTGCCAAAGCCAGAATCCGTGTCCAGTGGTCACAATAATATAGTAGTCATTCGCTAAAAAACCTCTTGATTCCTGCTAAAATCTTAAAATTTCGCTTGGCAGAAAACCGATGGTATATCTGCCATGTGAAATTTTTAAGTGGATTCGTGTGTTTCGGGAGGGGATGTTATGCAGCTGAAGGAGTTTGTCGTCGGCAGCAAAGTCAATGGCCTTGAAGTTGGAAAGACTGTGGAGATTGTGGCTGTCAGACATCATGGGGATATGGTCGCTGATGTCACGTACAAAGATGCCGCCGGCAATTTGAGCGGGCAGATGGTGTATGCCGACCAAGCGGCAGATATGGAATTGGAGGAAAAAGCTCTGCCATGGAGCTTTGATGCGGATGCCGCTCGCATGAGGCTGGTTTCCGAGGCATATCGCATTCACCTGGCCTATTTGTTTGATCCATACATTGCTGTGCATACGTCCTCCATTGAGCCGCTGCCGCATCAGATATCGGCAGTATACGAGAAAATGCTTCCCAGGCAGCCGCTGCGCTTCGTGCTCGCCGATGATCCCGGTGCGGGCAAGACCATCATGACGGGGCTTCTCATGAAGGAACTCATCATGCGCGGCGACATCAAACGCTGCCTGATCGTCTGCCCGGGAAACCTTGCCGAGCAATGGCAGGATGAGCTGCACCGCAAGTTTCATTTGCGGTTCGAGATACTTACGAGCGACAGGGTGGAATCCTCCGTTACGGGGAATATTTTTTCTGAAATAAATTTTTGCATCGCCCGTTTGGATAAGTTGTCCCGCAGTGATACCTTGCAGGAGAAACTCAAAGCCACCGATTGGGATTTCATCATTTGTGATGAGGCGCACAAGATGTCCGCAACGATCTGGGGCGGCGAGGTGCGCTATACGAAGCGATTTCAACTAGGAAGGCTTCTGTCGTCGCTCACAAGGCATTTTCTCCTTTTGACCGCTACGCCTCATAATGGCAAAGACAGCGATTTTGCCTTGTTTATGTCGCTGATTGACGCAGATCGTTTCGAGGGCGTCAAGCGTGACAGTCAACAAGCGGTGGAGGTATCCGATGTAATGCGCCGCTTGGTGAAGGAAGAGCTTTTGAAGTTTGATGGGAGACCGTTGTTCCCCGAGCGGATCGCCTATACGGTCAATTATGACCTCTCCCCGATGGAGGCGAAACTGTATCAAGAAGTGACGGAGTATGTGCAGGATGGCTTCAACCGCGCGGAGCGTTTGGACAGTGACCGCAAAAACACGGTAGGCTTCGCACTCACCATTCTGCAGCGACGGCTGGCATCATCTCCTGCAGCCATTTACTGCTCTTTGGATCGAAGGGCAAAACGATTGGAGCAGCTGTTGCAAGAAGAAAAGCTGAAACGACGTGCAAGTGAATTCCATTTTGATTTTGGAAGTTACGGGGATGCCGAAGACTGGGAGGATTCTCCAAGCAGTGAGACCGAGGCTGCCGAGGATGAGATGGCAGCGCGAACCAGTGCAGCGCAGACCATAGCCGAAATGGAGGAAGAGATACGGACGCTTCACCGTCTTGTCAAGATGGCAGGACAAGTACGTGCCAGCGGCGAGGACAGGAAGTGGGATGAACTATCGCGTCTTTTGCAAGAAAACAAGAATATTGTTGGAGCGAACGGAGAACGGGAAAAGCTCATTATTTTCACGGAGCATAAGGATACGCTTTCTTATTTGCAGGAGAAAATATCCTCTTTGATCGGACGTGCCGAGGCTGTCGTCACGATTCACGGCGGCATGGCACGAGACGAACGGCGCAAGGTCGAGGAATGCTTCAAGCAGGATAAAAGCGTCTTGGTGCTCGTCGCCACGGACGCCGCCGGTGAGGGTATCAACCTGCAGCGGGCGCATCTGATGATCAATTATGATCTGCCTTGGAATCCCAATCGACTGGAACAGAGATTTGGGCGCATCCATCGCATCGGGCAGACGGAAGTGTGTCATCTCTGGAATTTGGTGGCGACAGGAACACGGGAAGGCGATGTGTTTCAGCGGCTTTTCGGCAAATTGGAAGAGGAGAGGAAGGCCTTGGGCGGCAAGGTCTTTGACATATTGGGCAAGCTGTCCTTTGACAACAAGCCGCTTCGAGAACTTCTGATCGATGCCATCCGCTACGGAAATGATCCCGAGACAAGGGAACGGCTCAATACCGTCATGGATTCTTCGCTCAATCGGGAGAAGTTGGAGGAGATGCTGACGGAACGCGCCTTGACGGAAGACGTCATGAATCAAAGCATTGTGGCGCGCATTCGCGAGAACATGGAACGTATGGAAGCCAGAAAGCTCCAGCCGTTCTTTGTGGAGAGCTTTTTCCTTGCGGCATTCAAGGCTCTGAACGGACGCGTTTACAAGCGTGAAGCGGGACGGTACGAGATCACGCGCGTGCCGTTCGATATTCGCAGCCGTGACATGCAGATCGGCTTCGGAGAGCCTGTGCTTTCCCGCTATGAACGCATCTGCTTCGACAAGGAGAAAGCCCATGTCCCGGGTCTTGTTCCTGCATCCTTCATTACGCCTGCGTCGCCGCTTCTTTCCGCCATGAGCGACCTTGTTCGTGAAAAATACGGCGGCGACCTCAAGAGGGGGACGATCTTCGTGGACGATGCCGATGGTGGAAAGGAAATGCGCCTGCTGTTTTATATCGAAAACAGCATACAAGACGGGCAGATCGTTCCTGGAACAGGCCAAAGGCGTGTGATTTCCAAGCGTGTCCATTTTGTTGAGATTTGCAGGAATGGCAAGGTTTGCTCGGCGGGATTTGCGCCTTATTTGGATTATCGTGCGCCGAATGACGAAGAGAAAGAGCGCGTACGTTCGGCGCTTCAGCACGAGGATTGGCTCAAGGATGCAGTGGAGGAGATCGCTGTCGGCTACGCCATACGGGATATCATTCCTGCCCATCTGCGCGAAGTGCGCGAACGCAAGAACGCTCTGTTGGACAAGATGGAACGTGCGGTAAAAGAAAGGCTGACGAGTGAAATCCGCTATTGGGATTTTCGCGCCAATGAGCTTCGCGAGATGGAGAGCGCCGGCAAGCGCAACGCCAGGCTCAATGCCGACCAAGCCGCACGAAGAGCCGAAGATTTGACGGCAAGACTGGAGAAGCGCTTGGCTGAAATCGCGCAGGAGCGCAAGATCACAGCGATGCCTCCCGTCGTGGCAGGCGGTGCGCTCGTCGTTCCGAAAGGGTGGTTTGGAACGACGGATGATGACGCAGCGGAAGCGGACGGAGCATCACGCGCAGAAATCGAGCGAATCGCCATGCAGACGGTAGAAGCCCTTGAGCGTGAACTGGGATATGAACCGAAGGATGTGAGCATGGCGAAATGCGGCTATGACATCGAATCATTCGTGCCCGAGACTCTTCGACAGGATGGGAACTGCCTTCGCTTTGTCGAGGTCAAGGGCAGGCGAGCCGACGCCGATACGGTGACGGTCAGCAAGAATGAAATCTTGACTGCGCTGAACAAGCCCGATGCGTACATTTTGGCAATCGTCGCGGTGGACAGGAATAAGACGAAAACGACGTATTTGCAAAAACCGTTCAGCAGTCCGCCGGATTTTGGAGCGGTCAGTGTGACGTATAGGATGGATGATTTGCTCAAGCAGGGAAAGCGTATTCTGGAGAGGTGAGAGTCATGAAGAAAAAACTGATCGAAGTAGCGCTTCCCCTCGATGCCATCAATGCGGCTTCGGCGCGGGAAAAATCCATCCGTCACGGGCATCCGTCGACTCTTCATCTTTGGTGGGCGAGGCGTCCTCTCGCCACAGCGCGGGCGGTCTTGTTCGCTTCCCTTGTCGATGATCCGTCCGCACATCCCGAGGAGTTTCCTACCGAGGAGGCACAGGATAAGGAGCGGCAGCGCCTCTTTTGCTTGCTCGAGCAGCTCGTGAAATGGGAGAACTCAAACAATAAAAGAGTTCTGGATGCGGCAAAGGCGGAGATCATGAAGTCCACGGATGGGAATCCGCCGCCTCTGCTCGATCCCTTTGCGGGCGGTGGGACGATTCCGCTGGAGGCACAGCGTCTGGGGCTCGAGGCACACGCCCACGACCTCAATCCAGTTGCCGTCATGATCAACAAGGCGATGATTGAGATTCCGCCGAAGTTTGCGGAACAACCGCCCGTGAACCCCGAGGCACAGAAGAATAAACTCACAGAGGACGACTGGTCTGGGACGCGCGGACTTGCCGAGGATGTGCGCTACTACGGTGAATGGATGAATCAAAAGGCGTTCGAGCAGATTGGGCATCTCTATCCGAAGGTGAAGGATGCCGAGGGGCAGGAGCACACTGTTATTGCATGGCTTTGGGCGCGGGCGGTGAAATGCCCAAACCCTGCCTGTGGCTGTGAGATGCCACTTGCGAGCAGTTTTATCCTATCGAAGAAACGAAATAATGAGATGGTTGTAGAACCAATTGCCGAGAATGGAAAAATTCATTATTTTGTGAGATACGGAAAAGATGCAATTGATGGAACGGTAGCTCGTTCGGGAGGGCGTTGTGTCTTTTGTAATACGCCTGTGGGATTTGACTATATACGTGGAGAGGGGAAAGCGCATCGCATTGCAAGTCAGTTGATGGCTGTTGTTGCAAAAGGGGATTCTGGCAGAGTTTATATTTCTCCTGATGAGGAGCAGATTAGTGCGGCTTCCATACAAAAACCAAGTTCTTATCCTTCGGGAGAACTACATGGTAAATCTCGTGTCAATGTAGGTTTGTATGGGTTTAATGAGACATCGGATTTGTTCACGAATCGTCAACTTGTAGCCCTTACTACTTTTTGTGACCTTGTTACCGAAGTGCGTGAACAAATTGAACGCGATGGAGGAAGCGTGGAATATGCACAGGCAGTTTCTGTGTACTTGGCCTTATCCATAGATAAATTGACAAATATTTCATCAGCTATTGTGAGTTGGATGAATGACCGTGGTGCCCTTCGTGAGACTTTTGCCCGACAGGCAATTCCAATGGTATGGGACTATGCGGAATCAAACCCTTTTTCTAAGGCAGGTGGGAGTTGGGAGGCTGTACTCGATAAGGTAGTTAATGTTATTCGAGCATATCCACGAGCTGCTATGGGAGGAAATGCAGTACAATTTGATGCCCAACTAGATAAAGAGGGGCGTAATGTCATGGTTTCTACTGATCCACCCTACTATGACAATATAAGCTATGCAGATTTATCCGATTTTTTTTATGTGTGGCTACGTAAAAATCTGAAAGATATTTATCCCGAGCTGTTTAAGACAATGCTTGTTCCCAAGATAGAGGAGTTGGTTGCTACCCCTTATCGTTTTGGTGGACAGAAAGATCAGGCAAAGAAATTTTTTGAAGAGGGAATGCTTCGGGCAGTTACTCAAATAAAGATAATGGCGAGAGAAGATATACCAATTTCAATCTATTATGCCTTTAAACAACGTGAATTGGATAAAGGCGGAGATGAGCAGCAGTCAGTATCTACTGGATGGGAAACAATGTTATCGGCTATTCTTCAGGCTGGGCTTTCTATTACAGGGACTTGGCCGATTAAAACCGAGAGTTCAGGGCGCGTCAATAGTCAGAATGCCAACGTCCTTGCATCTTCCATCGTCCTCGTCTGCCGTAAGCGTCCCGCCGATGCGCCAATCTGCACACGGCGCGACTTCCTGAGCGCGCTCAAGCGGGAACTAAGACCTGCGATTATGAACCTCCAGCAGAGTAATATTGCGCCCGTCGATATGGCGCAGAGTGCGATTGGCCCAAGCATGGCGGTCTACTCGCGCTATGCACAGGTGCTTGAAGCCGACGGCTCGCCGATGACCGTGCGCAGTGCGTTGAAACTCATCAATCAAGCCTTGGATGATTACTTCCATGGGCAGGGAGAAAATCTCGATGCAGAGAGCCGCTTTGCGGTCGACTTATATGCGCAATGCGGCTTCAACGAAATCGCTTTCGGCGAAGCGGATGTACTGGCACGAGCAAGGAACGTCGCCATGAACCGTCTGCAGGATATGGGCATCGTGCATGCCGCCAAGGGGAAAGTGCGCCTGAAAGACCGGGATGAACTACCGTCCAAGCTCTCCACAGGCGACAGCACGTGGCTTTGGGTACAGACTTTGGTGCGCGAGCTCGGAGGAAGCGGCATCGAGGGCTGCGCCAAACGACTCTCAGAGGTCATTTCCAGCGGAGAAGGCATCAAGCATCTCGCCTATCGTCTCTATCAGATTGCCGACAAAAAAGGTTGGGCGCAGGAAGGCACGGGGTATAACAATCTCGTCATCTCGTGGCCGGACATCATGACGCGGCGGGAAGAACTCAGGAATCAGCAAGTGGAAGTCATGTCTTTCGATTTTTAGGCGGTGGAAATAATGAATGAACAAAATCACGAATTGGTGGGACGCGCCCTCAACACCATTTTGCGGGAAGCACTGGCACCCTATGTGGCGCGGGAGCTTATGGCGACTTTTCAAGATCATTGGTGGCAAACGGGCGTCTTGGGCGTCTTGTACGAGGAGCAGAAGCGGAATCTCCCCGCTGAAGGCAGCTATGCCGAATTGACCGATGCGATGGATGTGCAGTGCTGCCTGATCCTCATGGCGCTTCATTGGCGGGACATCTTCAGCAAGAAGCTTTCGCGCAATCATTACAACTGGGTCAAGGAACTCAATACCGTCCGCAATCAATGGGCGCATACGGAATGGAGGGCTTTCGACGATTCCTATACGGCACGCGCTCTCGATACCATGGCACGCATGTGTGAACAGCTCGACGACGAATATACGATCGAGCTTCGCAATCTTTGGCGCGAAAAGGCCTATGGTGATGCGGCAGGCTCCAGAAATGCGGCGCAGACGGAAATTGTTCCCACTGCATCAAGGGCGAACACGGGCATCATGCAGGAGCCGATCGGCAGGCTCAAGAGCTGGCGGGAAGTCATGCGTCCGCATCCGGATGTGGCGGAAGGACGCTACCGACAGGCGGAATTTGCAGCGGACTTGGCGCAGGTGGCACGAGGAGAGGGAAGCGCCGAATATCTCGATCCGGTGGAGTTTTTCGCTCGTACCTACGTGACCGATGGTATGAAGGGGCTTCTGTCTCAGGCGCTTCGCCGCTTGAGCTTTGGCGACGGCGAACCGGTCATTCAGCTCAAGACGTCCTTTGGCGGTGGCAAGACGCACAGTATGCTGGCGCTCTATCATCTATTTCACGGCAAGCTCCGTCCGGCGCAGTCGGAGAATGTGCAGGCCGTTCTCTCGGTAGCCGAGATCGGAGAGCTGCCGAAAGACGTGCAGGTGGCTGTGGTTGTCGGTACGGCTCTCAATCCTGCCAAGGCGAAGCGGCCGCCCAATATGCCAGGGCTAACCATCCATACGCTATGGGGCGAGATTGCCGCCCAGCTTGCCTACGCATCGAAAAATCCCAAGCTGTACGACTATGTGAAGGAGGCTGACAAGCGCGGCGTTTCGCCCGGATCGGAAGCGCTGCGCGATATGCTCGATGAATGCGGCGCATGCATCATCCTCGTGGACGAGCTTGTCGCCTACGCCAAGAAACTCTATGGGATACAGGGGCTTCCCGCCGGCTCTTTCGACAATCTCATCTCTTTCATCCAAGAGCTTACCGAGGCGGCTCGGGCCAGCCGTCGCAGTATGGTGGTCGCATCCTTGCCGGAATCGGAAATTGAAGTTGGCGGCGATGCAGGGCAGCAGGTTTTGACGCAGATCGAGCATACCTTCGGGCGCATGGAGTCCATCTGGAAGCCGGTGGCGGCAAACGAAAGCTTTGAAGTCGTGCGGCGCAGACTTTTTCTTCCGTGCCAAGATGAGGCGGCACGCGATGCCATTTGTGCGGCTTTCAGTGAGATGTACCGCACGCATGGCAATGATTTTCCCGTGGAGGCAAAGGATGTTTCTTATCAGCAGGAGATGGTGAATTGCTATCCGATTCATCCTGAATTTTTTCATTTCCTCTATGATGAGTGGGCGACGATTGAACGTTTCCAAAAGACGCGCGGCGTTCTGCGTCTGATGGCGGGCGTGGCGTATCATCTTTGGATCAACGCTGATGCGAGCTGCATGATCATGCCAGGCTCGATTCCGCTCGCCATTCCGCAGATTCGTGACGAGCTGATCCGCTATCTGCCGGAGAATTGGAATGCAATCGTTGATTCCGAGATTGACGGGCGCGACTCTGAGCCAATGAAGCTCGACCAAGGAAATTCGCGCTATGGGGCGCTCATGGCGGCCAGACGAGTGGCTCGGACGATTTTCCTCGGCAGTGCGCCGAGCGTTCGGGAGCAGAATATCCGCGGCGTGGAAGAGAGTCATATACGCCTGGGCGTCGTGCAGCCGCAGGAAGAAAAGGACATCGCCGTCTTTGGCGACGTCTTGGGAAAACTCAAGAGCCAGCTTTCCTATCTCTATACGAACGACACTGGTACGCGCTGCTGGTACGACAACCGTCCTACGCTTCGCAAGTTGGTGCAGGATTTGGAGAGCCGCATTGCATCCGACGATGTGGAGCGGGAAATCGAAATGCGTCTGCGCAAGTGGAAGTCCTCGCCCGATTTTGGCGGCATCCATATTTGCCCGTCTTCAGCGGATGTGCCGGATGAGCAGCGGGTGCGCCTCGTGATACTGCCGATGACGGATGTCCACGAGCGAGGGCAGAAAGATACGGCGGCGCTTGAACAAGCGGAGGAAATTTTGGAAATGCGGGGAACGTCGCCCCGTCAGTACAAGAATATGCTGGTGTTCCTCGCCCCGGACAAGGGCAAGATGTTTGACCTGCAAAAAATCGTCCGTCGCTTCAAGGCATGGCAGCTGATTCGCGATGAGGCGGAGCGCCGCAACCTCGACCAAGCGCAAATCCGCGAGGCGGACGCCAGCATCCAGCAGGTGGAAGCGAATCTCGTCATGCGGCTCTCGCAAGCCTATGCGTGGGTATTCGCACCTTACATTGACGCTGAGGAAAATATCAAGGATATGCGTTGGAACATTGCCGAGATCTCCTGCACACAGCTCGACAATGTGCAGAAGTGCGCCGAGAGGCTCACGAGCGATGACAATCTGATCCGGGCATGGGGCCCTGTTCTCTTGAAAATGGAACTGGACAAGTGGCTGTGGAAAGAACGGGACGCCATCGAGATCAAGCAGCTTTGGGAATACCTTGCATCCTATTGCTATCTGTCGAGGCTGCGGGACGTCCAAGTCCTTTTGGATACGATTCGCAAGGGCGTCATGGCAGAGGACGGCTTTGCTCTTGCCGAGATGTTTGACGGCAGCCGTTACACGAACCTCAAACTTCGGCAGGAAATCGAGGGCGAAGTGCCGATGTACGGCCTTGTCGTGAAAAAGGAAGTTGCCGAAAAGCAGATTGCGGAGGACGAGAGGAAGCGTGCGGGTGAATCCGAACCGCTCTCGACGGCCAGCTCTACAAATGGAGAGAGAGAGGATCGGACAGGGGAGGAGAAGCTGGAAAATCCAGCGACAACGAAAAGCATAACTTCAGAATCGCCCCGGAATAGACATTTTTCCATGGATGTGCCGTTGGACAGCGTTCGCATCAATAAGGAAGTCAGCACCTATATGAGCGAGGTTCTTTCCCACTTGCTCAGTCTGCCTGGTGCAGATGCGGCGATTCGCTTGGATGTAGACATCCATCTTCCGAACGGTACGCCGCCTGACGTGGTGACTACCGTATCGGAAAATTGCCGGACGCTGAAGGTCGAGAGTTTCCGATTCGAGGAATAAGGATGTGCAAAGCCGCTCAGATATTTGAGCGCAAGCGCAAATGAGGTACGCCCATCATTGCCATTTGACATTTCCCATACCGTATGATATTATCTTACGGTAAATGTTTGCGTCTTTCATGCAGCATTTTTCAACCGCTCGGCGAGGTTTTGAAACGGCTTTGCCGTACCGTAGTCGGCGAGTAACACGCAGGGAGGTGTTTTCATGTACGCTATTATCAAGACCGG
>ERZ772955.2121-NODE-2121-length-11185-cov-6.298922_pt1 | contig 11185 bp, 13 predicted proteins | sample MGYA00511133_ERZ772955 | MGnify/ENA primary metagenome ERZ772955 (study PRJEB29015, sample SAMEA2737914) | human oral metagenome | biome: human oral; feature: human-associated habitat; material: dental | place: China | collected 2149 ... | reverse complement strand
GTTTTCATCTTGTTTTTGGGGTTTATGATGTTAATATGTTGGGGGGCTGCGCCCCGTTGAATTGTTGGTTTGTTGGGGCCTTGCGGCCCGTTGGTTTGTTTATGCGTTTAGGTGTTGGGGGGCTGCGCCCCGTTGAATTGTTGGGGCCTGCGGCCCGTTGGTTTGTTGGTGCGGGTACCCGATGCGCCCTGTAGGGGCGCCGGATCATAGCCCAGGGCGAAACCCTGGGTGGGCCGGGTACGTCCCATTCGGGCCTTGCGGCCCGTTTGGTAGGGCGTATGCAATACGCCCCGGGGTTTCGCCCCGGGCTATGGTCCACCGGGCCTACAGCCCGGCCGGGTACGTCCCATTCGGGCCTTGCGGCCCGTTTGGTGGGGCGTATGCAATACGCCCCTACACCGGTACGTGCATTCGGGTCCCTTCGGGTATCCGGCCAGCTTCGCCGGCGTCCGTAGACGCCCCGAGGCGTCGGAAACCTTGAAACAACTTGTTTGGGCCTTTCCGAGGCCTCGGAAACCTTGAAACAACTTGTTTGAGCCTTTCCGAGGCCTCGGATTCCTTGAAACAACTTGTTTGAGCCTTTCCGACGCGTCGGAAACCTTGAAACAACTTGTTTGAGCCTTTCCGAGGCCTCGGAAACCTTGAAACAACTTGTTTGGGCCTTTCCGAGGCCTCGGGGGCGTCTGCGGACGCCGGCGAATTTGGCCGGGTACCTCGCCAGCTTCCCTGCCCCGGCAGGGGCCGTTCTGATAGGAATAAGTGTACGTCTTCATCTTGCTTTTGCCTCCGGATTCTTGTCCGTTTGCGAGGGCAAAGGTCTATACGTAAGACGTGCGTGTCAATACGTAATATTACGTATTTCATCTCGCCCGTGCGCATGGCCGGAATGTTCATTTTACAGGCGCCCTATTTACTGCCTATCAGCGCCGTATGCTTTCCGCGGTGTTCCCGAAATCCACGAGCCGTAAACAATCCTTCACGTCGCAATTAACACTTCGGAGGTCAGGTTTTTCTGGGGGCGGGGGGGGGAAAACGAAAGCCGGGTACACGCTGAGGAGATCCTCAACATGTACCCGGCTTTTCGCTTTTAGGGTTCAGTGTTTAGCTTCTTAGTTCTTCGTTTCCCCCGGTCGGAGGCGGCGGGCCAGGAGCTGGTTAGACTGGCTGTTGTAGCCTCGGCGGAAGGGCAGCGGACGGACAGCGCCACGACGATAGGCTGCGTATAGATCCGGCTCGAAGTGGTTGCCGAAGAGCGCAATGGGGTGATCGTACATGCCGTAGAGGCGGATGTCCCAGCGGCTGGGATCGAAGAAGGAGAACTTGATGCCGGAGTCGTCCTGCAGGATGACGGAGGCCTTAGAGAGCACGGTGTTGCGGATGGTGCTGAAGTAGGCCTTGTGCATGAGGTAGGTGGCGGACTTGACGTAGGTCACGCAGCCGGAGTCGATGGTGGTGAGGAAGTCACGCGTGGGCTTGTTGACGGAGAGTCCGCCGTCGGCGATGTTGGCCGAGAAGTAGGTCAGGGTGCGGAGCGTACGGTGGTCACGGTCGGTGAACTCGATCTCGACGCCCTTGCCGTATTTCTCGTCGCCGCGATAGCGTGGCGCGCTGTCGAGGTAGTGCTTACGGCCGCCGTCGGTGAACGCGAAGGGGCGTACGCGTACGATCTCCTTATCGGCCCGCGCCAGGAAGAGGAGCAGGAGGGGCGTGACGCCGTACATCTCTTGCGTCTCGTAGCGGGTGGCCATGAGCTTGGTTTGGAAGAAGCTGAGGCGGAGGATGCCGGAGACTTCCTGACCGTAGGCGGCGAGGTATTGCGAGAGTCCGACCTGCCGTGCGTCAGTGCGGGGGTCGGGCACACGCCCCGGGGCCTCCATACCGAAGAGGATATAGTTGCGGGCGTTGGGGAAGTAGAGGCTGACGTTGAAGTAGTCCGGGCCGCTGAAGGGGTAGAAGACGGTGGCGATGGTGTCCGTGCCTTGGGGCAGCTCGTTGCGCGCCCACTGGCGGATGCTGTCGGCTTGTTCGCGTCGGTGGCGTGTCCAGGCCGAGTCAGCGTGTGCAGCGTAGCGTTTCCAGGTGTCGGTGTGAGCGAGTGAGTCGAGGCGGCCGCCCTCTGATGGAGCCATACCGGCGATGAAACGGGCCACGTCGGTAAGGTCACGATCGGGTTGCACCTCGGGCTGCGAGGCGGGCTCTTCGGAGCCGCTATCAGCCTTCGATCCGAAGACGGATTCGACGCCGCGGAGTCCAGCCTCGGCGGCCTCCTTAAGGCCGGATTTCGGTCGGCAGGCCCCGCAGCATGTCAGCAAGATAAGTCCCAGAGTAAGTAGTTTTCCTGTGTTCATTTTTTATTGTTACGAGTTCGATTATTGATCCATATGAGAAGAAGAACGGGGGGAGGCCCCGGGTGGGGTGGGTCGCGTTGATAACCCTCAATTCATGTGTGGCCCGGTGAATCCATCGTCACCCATTCGGCTGCCTTGAGAGCGCGAAAGGGGTGAGTCGGCCCATTCAGCGATGTCACCGCGGCGAAAGGGATGCTGTATCCGTCGTTCGTGTTGGTTTTGGGCGCGGCAAAATTCGACGAGGTGCCGTAGGAGGTCCACCAGCGTGCCACTGGGGGAATAGAAAAAGTCTTCCGCCGCCTGCTGCACCGTCGGGTTGGGGTGCTCCAGCTCACGGAGCAGTGCCTTTCGGTGTCGCACAGAGCGACGATCGTCACTAAGCTCGACATTCTCGCCCGCCTTGAGGAAGTGGATCAGTCGCACCGAAAAGCGTACGGCCCTCGAGAAGAGTCCGGGCTTGAAATAATCCTCCTTGAGGCCAAACTGCGCCAGCTTATTGATGATCGGTATCTGCGCCTCGTCCGTAGTCGACAGCTCGCCGCTGTCGTCCGTATCGCTACAGTCGCCACGATCGGCCTCTGGGTCATACGGCTCACGACCGTACACCAGCTCTTGCATGTAACTGCGGTAGCTGCGGAAATACTCCTCCTCCCGGTCGTTCGGCTTGCGATTCGGAGACTCTTCAACGTCTTCCGGGCCGTCATACGTGATCACCATAGACTTGCTTTCTTCCTGTTTTTGATATTGCGTGCTGCGGGCGGTCTCCCTGTCTCCACCGGTTCGGTGGGGTGTGATGCCCCGCAGACTGTTTGCTTGCTTTTTCGGGTTACGCGTCATTCGGGGCACGTTGCCCGTTTTTTTTTTCGAGTCGCACTTGTGTCCGCCGCTGCCATCTCGGCCACCTGCTCCCGATGTTCTTTATATCGCTTCATCATCTCCCATCCTCGGCACACCGCGTAGGCCCCCAGTCCGATGCCCAGCGTAAAGATGCCCAGCACGGATTCGGACGTTTTCTCAATCAACAGAAAGACCATCGTCCATCCCGTCAGTAACAAGAAGAGAATCGGAGTCACGGGGTAGCCCCACGTCCGATAGGGTCGCTCAGCCTCGGGATAACGTCGCCTATGGACGAACACGCCCAGCACCGAGAGGAACGTGAACAGCGACAGGATAAAACCGGAGAAAGTCACCACCTGCTCAAACGATCCGGAGAGGATGAACAGCAGACTGATGGCGGACTGTACGGCCACGGCCACGGCCGGCGTGCCCCGTCGGCTACGGTGCGACAAGAAGCGGAACAGCGTATAATCCTCACCCATCACCTGCGAAACGCGCGGCCCGATGAAAATCATCGAGCTGATCGACGAAACGAGTAACAGTCCGATCACACCCGCCATCAGGCTCGCGCCGGTGGGCCCGAAGAGGTATTGCGCGGCGATAAATCCCACCTGCAACTTGCCCTCCATTTCCTCGTGCGGCACGAGGCTAAGGAACGTGGCGTTCAGCCCGACGTAGGCTACGGCCACGATGGTCACGCCCCAGAGCAGCGATCGCGGCAGCGTACGTTGCGGATCGCGCACTTCACCGGCCACATACGCCGACGCGTTCCAGCCCGAATAGGCGTAGGAGACATAGATCAGACAGACGGCAAACGCCGGGCTGAGCAGCTCCCGCCACCCCGCGCCGTCAGGCACGGGCAGGAACGGTTGCTTGTCGCCACCGGCCGCGACGCCACACACAATGAAAGCGACAATCAGCGCCAGCTTGAGCAGCGTAAAAACGTTCTGGAACCGACTGCCCCCACGCACACTCCACATGTGGACGGCGGTGATGATAAGGAGTGCACTGACAGCGATCATCTGCGCCGTGACGCCCTCCGGGAAGAGCGATTCGGTGTAGTGCCCCAGCGCCATGCAGGCCAGCGCCACCGGCGCGGCAAAGCCAATCGTCAGCGAGACAAAGCCGGAGAGGAATCCTACGGCGGGATGATAGATGACCGACAAGTAGTGGTATTCGCCCCCCGAACGCGGCATGGCGGCGCCGAGCTCGCCGTAGACGAGCGAACCGCAGAGGGCGATCAATCCGCCCACGATCCAGAGCGCAAGCAGTGCGAAAGGCGTGTGCAGGTCGAGCAGCTGGAAGCCGAGCGTAGTAAAGACGCCGGTGCCGATCATGTTGGCCACCGTGAAGGAGGTCACGCCCGTGAAGCCCAGTCGGGTGTCCTTGGGCGCTTCGGCGGTAGAGGTAGCGGCATGCGATTGGTGCTTGTTCATCGCTTTCTTTTGATGGAATGAGGTGTTTGGGTGCCGAAATCGAAAATCATTCGTCGCCTAAGGGAATCACCTCACCGTCGTCATCGGGCGTATCCTCGGGCGAGTCGCCGAAAGATCCCTCGAAGCGCTTCATCAGGTTCTCCGCCTGCCAAAGCAACATACCGGCGGCGTCCGTTGCCTCATCGCCGGTCAGGACTTTGTTGTTTTCGGCGTACTGTATCGGTTCGCCTTCGTCCAAGAAGAGTGTGCGTTCGACGTTATCCTGGTCGCTGTCCTTCTCGTAGATATAAACGGGCTGGCCGTCGGTGTAGAGCGCCTCTCGACGGATACGTTGCTCGTCGGCCTCCACCTCTTCGGTGGCATAACGCAGGATGGGGATGACCGTCTCACTCTCCAGCTCGTAATAAAAATGAAGCCGCGCGCGGAAATGATCTGAGCCGACATAACGTCGTCCGTAAGCGTTATCGTCCAGCGTCAGGACGTACCATTTGCCTTTGGCGCCTGCGCGTTGCAGGTCAGCCACATCGGCCTTGATGGCGGCGTATTCCTTGCGGATGCCGTCAATTTTCGCGTTTTGCGCCAGCGCGGCGGCGGTCAGGCAGAGCGCTGCCAAGGCCGTGATTATACTTCTTCTCATATCTATAATTAATGTAGTTAGAGGCGGGGAAAATCACTCATCGCCGCCTCCCATAACACTCAAAAATTGCTTCACCAGCCGGTTAGCCTTCATCCATACATCGCGCTGACTTTGCGCGCGAAGACCTTCCGCCACGCCGATCTTATTCAGGGTAAAATCCAACGCGCTGTCGCCCTCCATGTAGAGACGTTGCTCCACCACAGGCTGGCCGTCCACCGTCCGCTGACTGACGAAAACGAAGGAGGCTCTCCCTCGCTCGTCATACATCGCCTCGGTATGCGTGCGCTGCGTGCCGCCCTCATACGACTCAACGGCCAACCTCAGCACGGGCGGCTCATCACCAGCGACGTCGTAATAAAAGTGCGTCTTGGAGCGAAAATGACCGACCCCTGGATAAGTAGCGCCCTGCGGATTGTCGTCGACGATCAGACAGTACATGATGCCCGTCTCTTTCATCTGTGGCAGTCGGGCGACCTCTGTTTTCAACGCGTTGTAATCCGCACGAATTTGCTCGACGGTTTTGCTTTGCGCAAAGGCAGCAAGAATGGCGAGCGACAGCAGTGCGACAAGTGTACTTTTTCTCATAACCGGTTCATATGCAAAAGAGGACGTCGGGAGAAATGTTCAGCGGTCGTATCCCTTAATCGCCTTGAACTGCTTGAGCAAAACCTCGGCGTAGTCTATCAAGTTCGTGCGTCTGTCGTCATCGCTCGGATAAGGTTTGACGGCGTTATTCTCTGAGTATTGAATGATCTGATCGCCCTCTAAGTAGAGTCTGCGATCGTCATCCCCATCGTAATTGTTCTTCAGAAAGACGAATGCGGGCCGATTTTCCCGGTATAGTACCTCGGTGTACATCTTTTGGTTGGCTGCTGCGTAATGCTCGATAGCCATTCGGAGCTGAGGCGCTCGCCCCTCGTAGGGCTCGTAATAGAACTGCGTTGTGGTGTGATAAGAGCCAACGGCCGGATAGCTTGCGCCGTAAGGATTATTGTCGAGGGTGACGCAAAGCAGCCCACTGCCAGCCGACCCACTCGAGGTCAACTGGGCGATGGAGGCCTTCAGTTCATTGTAATCCTTGCGGATCTGCTGAATTTTCTTGTCTTGCGCATGGATAACGGCGAAAACAAGTGTCGCCAACACGACGATGATGCTTTTTCTCATTCGATGCTCTCTGTGTAACCGGCTGCGAAATACGCTATTTTTTGCCGAATTGCAGCTAAGGATGCGGGCTACACACGGATAGAAAAAGCCGCAAAAGACGCCGCCCAACCGGCTTTTGAACACGATCGGGCGACACGCTTTCTCTTTGCAGACGACGCGCGATCAATCCTCGGCAAAGCGCCGATAATACTGTCGAATGAACGACGTGGCGGGGTCAAGCAGCGGGCGAGAGAAAGCCGCAAAAAGTTCCTGCTGCGTAGGCGGCGCCGAGGGCTCGCTACGGCGGGTGAGGCGACGTTGTTCGTCGGTTAGGGCGCGCTCATCGCCTTTATAAGTCGCCCACTCTTCGCCCCAGACGAACCGTCCCGGGAAATCGCGAGACTCCGCTACGCGTCCGTCGCCCGCTTCCATAATACGTACGCGGAGCGTGCCGGTGCAAAGTACTTCACGGCGATAGACGATCAGCCGTGCGCGGACGGTCCCGTACACATCCGTTTGCTGCCCATTCACCGTCGTTGTGCCGACACGGACACTATCGCGCGATACGTCGCGCACATCGCTGCTTTCACGCATCGTGCCGACGTTAAAGCTGCTGAAATCCAGCTCCAACACCTGATCTGGCCGGCTAACTCCGGCACGACGGGCGTCGTCGGCAGTGTAGAAGCGAACGAAGCGATGTTTGCGCTCCGTGATCTGTGAAATGAGCCGATCGTAAAAGTAGTCGGCCGGTTCGATGAACGGGCGATCGGCAGCGGGGCGCTTGACAACGACCTTGACGGTCGCTGCGTCGAGCGCTTCGGCCATCGTCCCCATCATCATCGGCGACGAAGACCGGGCAATGCGGGTCGCGCAAAAGCTCTACGAGGACGGCATCTTTCTCTCGGCCATTCGCTATCCCACCGTCGCTCGGGGCAGCGCCCGCCTGCGGGCGGCCCTCATGGCGACGCACACGGAAGGCGAGCTGAAAGAAGCGGCGGAGAAGATCGCGCGCGCTATCCGGGAGGCGTGAGCTATCGTCCGGAGAATATGTCAGCACCTGAAGCCGCGCTGTGGCTTGGGGACAGTAGTTCATACGCAATCGGATCTGACGGATAAAATCAGGCGATCGAAATAAGAAAACCAGGGATTTTTCTTCGGAGCGCAGTTGACGCTCCAGAATTATTAGGCTACACTGAGGATAAATCGTTCAGGTTTTCGAGGAAACATAAAGTTTTTCCGGTAACTGTGAGCGGCGGGAAACGGAAGGAACGCCAGTGAGGAGGGACGGCAGGGATGGAAGAAACTCCCAGCGATTGGCTGTGCAAGGTTTGCGGAAAGCCTGATAATAAGGGAAAGTTTTGCTCCCGGTGCGGGGCGCCGGAAGGAACGTGGAATTGCCTGGCTTGCGGTCAGGAGGGCAACACCGGAAAGTTTTGTCCCAAGTGCGGCGCACCAGAGGGAACATGGGTCTGCTCTGCCTGCGGCACATCGGGGAATACGGGAAAGTTCTGCCCGAAATGTGGAGCGGGAAGACCCGCGCCGGGAACGGCCACAGGGCTGGAGCACGAGTCAGCAACGCTGGAAAGTCCGGCGGGGCCGGCTGCGATGGGGGACACTATCGCAGCAGCGCCAGAGAGAATTGATCCTACGGTGCCGACAGTGCCGGAAACGTCCGGAACGACGGCGCCAAAGGGCGACACGCCGCCGTCTGCGCCGATGAGTAAACAGACGAAGCTGATTCTGGCGCTGATTGCTGTCGTCGCTGTCGCGTATTGGTCCTTCGGGATGGTTACAGAGAAGCTTTATGAATCGAAAGAGAAAGAGTTTCTTGCCATCATGACGGACAGCAAGGCGCTTTTCGCGTCGCTGGACGCTTTATCAGGCGATGCGGCGGCAGACGAGGCTAAAGCCGCCGGAGACGGCATGGAAGAGGTGGCGGAACGGCTGGGAAAGCTGCGCGAGGAGGTTGCGGGCAAGACCCCGCCCGAAAAATGGAAAGACCGGCACGAGAAATTTCTGGCGGCACTGGAAAAAAATCAGGCGTTTTTCGCTAAGTCAGCCGCGCTCATGCAGTCGACGGAATACGTTTTTGACCTTGAAACGCGGGATAAATTCACCGCTTTACAGCGTGATTTTTCTGCGGCTTGGGCGGCGGCTAATACCGCATCGACCGGTCTCGATGTCGGGGGGCAGGAGGTGGCAAACGTTTTCTCCTATCCGGCGGCTAAGGAACAAATGAGGTCTTATGTGCAGAAAAAACTGGCGTTTGACGAACGCTATGTTATAGAGAAAAGACAGGAGTACCGCGAGCGGCACGAAGCGGAACAGCGTGCCCTGCTGGAGAAAAAAGAGGTTGTATTCCTGGTCGGGAGCGTATGGAAGGAAGGCCAGGATCTGCTCTTGCGGGGGAAGTTTTACAACGGGACTGGCGACGTCGTGACCAGCATTAAGGATATGCTGCTCGATGTGACATTGCTCCGCTTTGACCGGGAAATTGAGAGCTTTATCGACTTTTTGCAGGAGGAGAACATTACCAATATGAATCTTCCCCCGGGACAGTTTTCCTTCACCGCAACGCTCCGGCTGGTGGGAAAGGCTCCGGCCGAGGATTTCAATAATTATACGATCAATGCCCATAAGATTCGCTGGGGTGTGAGGAGAGCCGTTCCGCGATGAGGAGAGGGGAGAGGGAAGAATGAAAAAGTCAGGGATCTTGTTGCTGCTCTTTTGCCTGCTCGCTGGGTACGCGCCGACCGTCAGTGCCGGATCGTTTTCCCTGCTGGCGTCGACGGGCGTATTGCGCCTGTCGGAAAATGAGGCTTGGGAGAAGGCATATAAAACGGATAAGGGAAAATTCAAGATACGTTTCCGTAAGCTCTGGATGGCTTCTGATCAGAAAAAATATCATCTGATTATCTGGTGGAATGACAAACGCATCGCGGACGGATATTGTCCGGCGAGCGCGACGGGGTACGGATTCAAAATTTTTCGTGACGAGGGAACAGACCGCATCTTCGTTTCTCTGGAGACAACGCCGCGTGCTGTGCTGATGGGGTATGATCCGGCAGCCGGAAAGCTGGAAAAATATGTGGATAGCCGGGACTATCACAGCCCGCTTCCTTACCCGCAAATGTGGATCGACGCTGACCACGACCTCATGCTGGCATTCACCGGCGACGGACGGGAAACGCCGACGCGCTATAAACTTTTTTGGGACAAGGAGAAAAATTGGTTTGGTTTCCGGGATATAACCGTTCGTCGGGCGGAAGAGACGGAAATTTCTTATGAAGAAGAGGTACCGTCCTGGGAAGCGGAAACGAGCGGCACCGGTGAGCTTTATTATGAGGAAGAAATTGTAACCGGCAGTTAATCGATAATGAAGGAAAGCGAGATGGTTTATATGAAGCATTGTATGCGTTGCCAAACGGAATTGGAGGACAGCGCCAGCTTTTGCCTCGAATGCGGCATGCCCCAGGAGAAAAATGAAGCGGGAGAAAAGGAGACGTCAGCGCCTCCGGCACCGGCGGTGGCAGCGCCGATCGTGCCGGGAGCATCAGCGACCAATAAAGAAAATCAGCCGGCCGCAGCCAGACGGACACTTTGGGAAAAGGCAGGCTATATCGGGCTTGGGATGACAGCTGTTTCTGTGCTGCTGCCGCTGGTCAGTATCAGCCTTTTGAGTGCGGTCACCAGCCTCATGAATGTCAGTCAAATACTGAGTTTTCTCCTGCTGGCGCTTTGCTGCTTTGCCGCCTGCTACTTTAAAGAAGAGAAATATAATATTCCGCTTTCCGTGGGCCTCGGCATTCTGGTGACTTTTGGGGGACTGTATTATAAATTATATACGGCGCTTGGGGACATGAAAAAGACGATGGCGCTTCTCGAACAGGTGCAGAACCGGGATGCCCAGTTTGTTATGCAGTTTTTGCACTCGTTTGCCGACAAGCTGATCGGGACAGGCATTGGTTTTTACTTCCTTTTAGCGGGCGCGCTGCTGACGGTTGTTGCTTGCGCTTCCTGCCGTTTAGTGAAAAAGCAGGCAGATATCGCCATCGGGAGCCTTTTTGCTGAGTGCCGGACAGCGCTCTTGGAAACGGCGGAGATTGGTTCGCAGAAGATTCCCGCATATATCCTCACCGTTTTGACGATTGCCGTGCTGGTATTCGCCGTGATGAATATCGAGATATTTACCCTCAAGGTCGCTTCGCTCCTGTAAGCGCCGGGATTTTGTTTTTCAAGGAGGCTGTCATGGAAGAAAAACGTATATGTCCTTCCTGTGGGGCGGAATCAGAGCCGGGATCGAATTTTTGCGCGGCTTGCGGAAAACCTTTGCCGAAAGCGGACGAGCCAGAGCCGGAGAAGAACCAGCCTGTGCAGGAACGCCAGGGAGAGGACGACGCGGACCGACAAGCGAAAACGGCTGACCAAGAGCAGGTGGCAGGCGCGGCAGAAGCGGAAACGACGACGCCCGAGGCTGCGAAAACCCGCGGAGAAGAAGATGCCGCGCCGCCAATAGAGAAGTCATCGCTCGAGAGCGCACCACGGACGGACGACGCGCTGAACAATGTTCGTTTAGCCGGTCTGGCAGGCGGCGCTTTGCTGTTCACCGGATAAAATCCTCCGGGTTACCACTCGGCGGGGATACGGTCGTCCTCGCCCTTGACGTACATGGAGGCCATGGTCTTGGAGAGGAGATTATGGGCGTCGTCGTAGATTTCAGCGGTGAGAACGATCGTGCGATGGCCGCGATGGGTGACTTTAGCCTCCGCCCAGGCGGTGTCCCC
>ERZ772955.2116-NODE-2116-length-11205-cov-5.129955_pt1 | contig 11205 bp, 6 predicted proteins | sample MGYA00511133_ERZ772955 | MGnify/ENA primary metagenome ERZ772955 (study PRJEB29015, sample SAMEA2737914) | human oral metagenome | biome: human oral; feature: human-associated habitat; material: dental | place: China | collected 2149 ... | reverse complement strand
CTTAGCAAATCACAGATTTCATAAAGCAAAACTTGTTAAAAAACCTTATGATGAAGCTGAAATAAGAAATATTTTATCTTATGTTTATGACACAGAAAAAAACGGAGTATTGTTTGATATTAAAAAAGATGTTGAAAGTAATATAAATTCTGAAGCTATAAAAGAAGTATTAGAAAGAATAACATTACTTGAAAAAAGAGGAGATACTCCAATAACATTAAAAAACATAAGTGAATATTATTTGAGAAGTCCTTATGGTTGGGGACAACTTACAATCAATGGTTTAGTTGGAGAATTGTGGAAATATAAGCTAATAGATTTACAGGAATCAAAAGTTCTTGTTACAGATGAAAATACTGCAACAAATTTGCTTACAAAATTACAAAATAAAAATCTTGAGAAAATTGTAATTTCATTAAGAGAAGAAATAGATCCTGAACTTATAAAAAAAGTTAATAATTTATTAAAAGAAATTAAAACAATTAAAGAAGATACAGGTGAAGTTACTCTTGATTCTCCAAAAGAAGATTTGATAGAGATATTAAAAAGAAAAATGGGAATAGCAAAGAGTTATAAAATAGAATGTGAACATAGTAGTTATCCAGGGAAAAGAGAATTGACTGATTGGATAGACCTTTTAGATGAAATTATTTTATCTAAGGATAATGCTGAAAAGACTCTTAAAAATTTCTTAGAAATGGAAGATGAGCTATCAAAAGAATATGATAAGGTTGATAGGGTTTTTGATTTCTTTACAAGTTCTAAAAAAGATAGATATGACAAAGCTATTGAAAAAGTAAATAAAATTGAAGAGTATAAAGATTATATTGGTAGTTTAAAAGAAACTGATGCCTATAAAACAATTGAAGAAATTAGAAATGATAAAAATATCTATGAAAGAATTAGAGAATTTGATGATTTAATTTCTGAATTAGATAAAGCCAAAGATGAACTTATAGAAATTGAAAAAACTTCCTTAAAAGAAAAAGTTGAAAAGTATAAAAAAGAATTTTCTGAAAAATTAAAAGATAATCCAGAAGTAATTAAAAAATTAGAAGAAAAGTTAAATGAATTTTTAGAAAAAGAAGTTAATAATAAAGATAATTCTAATGATATGGCAATATTTATGAAATCTAAAAAGTTAGAAAATATTGTTAATAATTTTGAAGAAGAATATAAAAATTCTGCTAAAAAAGAAATTGAGAAATTAGAAAATTATCTTAATGAAGTTGCAGAAGATAAAACTGATATTGATGAGCTTAGAAAAAGTATAAAGTCTACATACAGTAATTATAAAGATGAAATAGCTAAAAGTGATATTAAAAATATCAGTGTAACTATTGCAAAAGCAATTAAAGATAAAGAAGATTTTAATGCTGAAATCAATGGAAAAGCCAAGAAAAAAGAAAGAGTGAAATTAAGAAAAATTTCTATAAACTCAAAAAGTAATATAGAAAGTGAAGATGAAGTGAACGAATATATTTCAGCTATTGAGAAAGATATTGAAAAGTTAAAAAATGAAATGCTTGAAGCTATTAAAAATAATAAAATTGTTGATATTGGATAATTGAAAAGTTGAGGTTCTATAGGAACCTCAATTTTTATATCCGTATTTTTTTTACGGATAAATTTGCAAATAATATATAAATAATATATAATAATAAAAAATGACCATATATAACGGTTAAAAAAATTATTAAGAGGTTAAAATTATGTTAATAGAATTTAAAGTAGAAGGATTTAAAAATTTTGAAAAAGAATTAATTTTTGATTTGAGTAAAACTATAATTTTAATGAAAATGCAATAAAAGATGGAATTGTAAAAACAGGATTAATATATGGAATTAATGGAAGTGGAAAATCAAATTTAGGTTCAGCTATTTTTGATATAATTTTACATTTAACAGAAAAAGAAAAACTTATTAATTTATATAGTTACTATTTAAATCTTTCCAATAGTAATATTATGGCAAAATTTTATTATAAATTTAAGTTTGGAAATGATATTTTAGAATATGAATATCAAAAAGATAAGCCACAAAATTTAGTGAGTGAAGTAGTAAAAATAAATAATAAATTAATATCAGAATATGATTATTTAACTAATAAATTTGAATTAAATTTAGAGGGAACAGAGAGTTTAAATAAAAATCTTAATGGAAATAATATTTCTTTTATAAAATATATAAATAATAATATAAATCCAGAGCCTAGCACAAAACAATTTAAAATAAAAGAAATCATTTCAACTTTTCTAAAATTTGTAGATAATATGTTACTTTTCTCTTCACTTGATGGAAATTTTTATCAAGGTTTTAAAAAAGGTGGAGGAAGTATTAGTGAAGAAATTATAAATAGAGGAAAGTTAAAAGATTTTGAAAATTTCTTAAAAGAAGCTGGAATAGATTATAAGTTAATAGAAAAAAAAATTGGAAAAGATAGAAGAATATACTGTAAATTCAGAAGTGGAGAAGTTAATTTTTTTGAAATTGCCTCAAAGGGAACATGCTCTTTGACTTTATTCTATTCATGGCTAATAGGATTAGATGAAGTTTCTTTTGTCTTTATAGACGAATTTGATGCTTTTTACCATGTAAATTTAGCAAAAAGAGTTGTAGAAGAATTGCTTAAATTAAATGTACAAGCCATTTTAACTACTCATGATACAACTATAATGACTAATGATTTATTAAGACCAGATTGTTATTTTGTATTATCAGAAGGAAAAATAAAATCTCTTCCAGACTTGACAGAAAAAGAATTAAGACAGGCACATAATTTAGAAAAGATGTATAGAGCTGGTGCTTTTAATGAGTAAAAAGAAAGAATTTATTGCAATTATTTCAGAGGGTGAAAAAACAGAAAAACAAATAATAAATAATTTAGAAAGAAATTTCACAACTTTTAGTAATAAAATAATATTTTTATCATATAAAGCAAATATTTACAATTTATTTAGAGAAATTGAAGAAGATGAAGATATTGATATTATAAGCCTTTTAAAAGAGAAGCAAATCAAAGCTAATAAAATAAGAAATGATGTTGAAAATATTGATGTTTCTAATATTAATAGTGATGATATCTCACAAATTTATTTATTTTTTGATTATGATGGGCATACTGAGAATGCTTCTGATGAAGAAATAGTTAAGATGTTAAATAAATTTGATAATGAAACAGAAAATGGAAAATTATATATTAGTTATCCAATGGTTGAAGCATTAAAACATTTAAAAAAAGATAAATTAAATATTAATAATTATTTAGTTGAAGCAAAGACAAGAATAAATTATAAAAATTTTGTTTCACAAAATACTGATTATGAAAACTTAGTGAATTTGACTAAAGGAAATTGGCTTTTTATAATATCTGAAAATCTGAAGAGGTGTTTGTTTCTTTTGGAAATTACAAATATTAATTATGAAATTTATTCTAATATGATAAATCAAGAAAGTATTTTTAATAAACAACTTGACAAATATATTTCTCAAGAAGAAAAAGTATTGGTATTAAGTGCTTTTCCATTTTTCTTAATAGAATATTTTGGAGAAGAATTTTTTTCTTTGGTAGTTTCTTGGGTAGTATGACACAAGAAACTACCAAAGAAAACTACCCAAGAAAAAATAAAAATATTTGTCATTTTTTATATAAACCGACATTTTATTGCCGGTTTGAATGTCGCTTTAAACAAAACAGAATTAAATAAAAATTAATAATTTTGGAGGGGAAAATGAATAAAAGTAGCTTAAAAATTTTTGCAATAGAAGCTAGAAAAGAATTAATGGAAAAAATGAGAACTAGACTTGAAATTCTTGGAATAAATAAAAATGGAATAGAAAAAGCAAAAGTTATAGGAAAAGAGGTTGAAGTAAAAGGAGCACTTTATCCAAAAGAAAGCTATGATAGTTTAATTAGAAAATATAAACAAGTTGGCTATGAAGAACTTATAGAAGAAAGTGCTTATACTTGGTTCAATAGATTAACAGCATTAGCATTTATGGAAGTAAATGGATATATTGAAGAAAAGATGATATTTAACAATGGTATTAAAAATGAACCTGCAATAATTGATAATTATTATGAATTTGAATTTTTTAAAAATTTAGATAGTGATTTACAAAAAGAACTACATAATTTAAGAGATGAAAATACACCAAATTCAATAGAAAAACTTTATTCTATTTTAATGGAAGAAAAATGTGAAGATTTATCAAATATTATGCCATTTATGTTTAAGAAAAAAGGAACTTATTCAGATATTTTATTTCCAACAGGCTTATTAATGGAAAATTCATTATTAGTAAAACTTAGAGAAGAAATAGGAGAAGAAGCACCAATTGAGCTAATAGGTTGGCTTTATCAATTTTATAACTCTGAAAAGAAAGATCAAGTTTTTGAAGCCTTAAAGAAAAATACAAAAATAGCAAAAGAAAATATCCCAGCAGCAACTCAATTATTTACACCAGATTGGATAGTAAAATATATGGTAGAAAATTCATTAGGAAAAATAGCACTTGAGTCAACTGGAATAAATGAAAGTCTTAAAAATAACTGGAAATACTATATAGATTCAGAATTAGATAAAAATTCAGAAAAAATAAAGATAGAAGATATAAAAATATTGGATCCTGCAATGGGAAGTGGACATATATTAGTTTATGCTTTTGATTTATTATTTGAGATGTATGAAAATCTTGGTTGGAGTACAAAAGAAAGTGTTTTATCAATATTAAAAAATAATATATATGGATTAGAAATTGATGAAAGAGCAGGACAATTAGCTTCGTTTGCACTTATGATGAAAGCAAGAGAAAAATTTTCAAGATTATTTTCAGCATTAAAAAGAGAAGAAGATTTTAAATTAAATACCTTAATAATAGAAGAAAGTAATAGTTTATCTGAAAGAATTAAAAATAGAATAAAAGATAATAACTTAAATAATCTTAATGAAATAATACAAGAGTTTGAAGATGCAAAAGAATATGGGAGTATTTTAAAATTAGAATCTATTGATAAAGAATTATTAGAAAGAGAATTTAATCTATTAAAAGAAAGTTTTAATAATAATGAGCAAGAAACATTAATATTTAATGAAGATGAAATAATTATAGATATTAATGAGGAATTAGAACTTATTGGAAATCTAATAAAACAACATATAACTTTGGTAAATCAATATGAAACAGTAGTAACTAATCCTCCATATATGGGAGGAAAAGGTTTTAGTCCAAAACTTAAAACTTATGTTGAGAAGAATTATAAGGATAGTAAAAGTGATTTATTTGCAATCTTTATTGAAAGATGTAATGAATTTACAAAAAAAGATTGCTATACTTCTATGATAACTATGCCATCTTGGTTATTTCTATCATCATTTGAAAGTACTAGAAGCTATATAATAAGTAATTTAAAGATTCAATCTTTGTTACATATGGGAAGGGGAATATTTGGAATAGATTTTGGTTCAGTTGCATTTACCCTAAAAAAAGAACTTCCTAATAAAGAAAAAGGAAGTTATTATAGATTACACAAAAGAAATTTTCAACATATATATTATAATGATATTGAAAAAATCTTTTTAAATTCAAAAGAAGATTTTAATTATAAATATAATTTTGATTTGTATAGAGATGATGAGGGAGTAAATATAATTCCTAATTTTTCAATAGAAAATGGACAACAAATAAAATTTCAAGCTAAACAAAAAGATTTTGAAAAGATACCAGGAAGTCCAATAGCTTATTGGGTAAGTGATAAAGTAAGAGAAATATTTGAAAAAAATCAAAAATTAGGTGAAGTTGGTGAGGCAAAAGTTGGATTACAAACAGGAGATAATAATAAATTTTTAAGATTATGGAATGAAGTTAATTATAATAAAATTGGCTATAATATGTCAAACTCAGAAGAAGCATTAGAAAGCAAAAAGAAATGGTTTCCATATAATAAAGGTGGAGAATTTAGAAAATGGTATGGAAATCAAGAATATTTAGTTAATTGGGAAAATGATGGATATGAGATTAAAAATTTTTATGATGGAAAAGGAAAATTAAGATCAAGACCTCAAAATACTGAATATTATTTTAAAGAATCAATTTCTTGGGGATTAATAACCTCAGCTGGTTCTTCATTTAGATATTTTCCTAAAGGTTTTATCTATGATATAACAGGAATGAGTTATTTCAATAATTCCAAGGACTTTATCAGTTTAATTGGAGGATTAAATACAAAAATTACTAAAAACTTATTAGAAATATTAAACTCAACATTAGCACTTCAGATTGGAGATTTTATAAAATTACCAAATCTTAAAATAGAGGATGAGAGAATTAAGATATTAACTCAACAAAATATAGATATGTCAAAAGAAGAATGGGATTCAAGAGAAACTTCTTGGGACTTTAAAAAATTATCTTTAATTGATAGTAAAGATTTAAAAACTGCTTATGAAAATTATTGTAATCATTGGAGAGATAACTTTGTTCAACTACATAAAAATGAAGAAGAATTAAATAGACTTTTTATAGAAATTTATGATTTGCAAGATGAAATGGATGAAAAAGTAGCTTTTGATGATATTACTATATTAAAGAAAGAAGCTAAAATAGTTCAAATTGATAATAGTATTCCTAAAGAATTTTCAACAGAAGCAGAAAAATATTTATATAATAGAGGAGTTAGTTTAGAATTCAATAAAGATGAATTAGTAAAACAATTTTTATCTTATGCTGTTGCTTGTATTATGGGTAGATATTCAATAAATAAATCTGGACTTATTATGACAAATAGTGACGATATATTAGAATTATCAGAAAATAAGTTTATTGTTAAAGGTACTGATGGAGAAATAAGACAAGAAATTGAAAGTAAATTTTTACCTGATGAATTTGGAATTATCCCAATTACAGATGAGAAAGATTTTTCAAATGATATAGTTGAAAAGGTAAAAGAATTTATAAAGTTTGTTTATGGAGAAGAAAATTTAAAAGATAATCTTAATTTTATAGCAGAAGCATTAGGAAATAAAGATAATAAACCTGCTGAAGAAATTATTAGAACATATTTTATAAAAGATTTCTATATAGACCATTTACAAAGATATCAAAAAAGACCAATTTATTGGCTAATGAATAGTGGAAAGAAAAATGCTTTTTCTTGTTTATTCTATATGCACAGATATGAGCCTTTAACAGTTGCAAGAGTGAGAGCAGATTATTTGATACCTTATCAAGAAATGTTAGAAAATAAGAGAAAGTTTATAGAAAGACAGTTATCAGATGATGATATATCAGCAAAAGAAAAGAAAAATATTGAAAAACAATTAAAAGAATTGGATACATTATTAAAAGAATTAAGAGAATATGCTAATGAGGTGAAACATATTGCTGAGCAAAAGATTCCATTGGATTTAGATGATGGAGTTAATGTTAATTATGAAAAGTTGGGGGCTATTCTTAAAAAAAGGTAGGGGGAAATGGAAAATATAAAAGTAAAAATATGGGATGCTGAGCCAAGTGACTTATTACTTAAAATTAAGGAAATGTTAGAAAAACAAAAAATTGATATTGGTAGAGAATCAGAAGATGAATACGATATAGTTATTTCTAGTGAAAATATTTACAAAAATGATAAGGCTATATTTATTCAAGGAGCTATGAATCAAAAATCCCCTGAAATAATATTATCTCACTTATTAGTTATTGCTGATAAGTTAAATGTTACCATATTTATAAAAAGCGAGAATTTACCACATGGAAATTTTGGATTTAAAATTAGGGAAAACTATACTGATGAGGCATATAGAATGCCAAATTTTATAGAAAATAAAAAAATAGAAATATATAGAAGATTAAGTATAATTGCTATATTTGTAGTAGCTGTTAATCAAAAGTATTCAATAGAAGACATTAATTTTGAATGTTCATTGGAAGAATTAGAAGATATTTTAGAAATAAATTATAATATCTGGAACAATTTAAAGAAAAACGAAGATAATATTAATTACATTGAAGTATATCAAAATTTAAAAGATAAAATTTCTAACTTTTTTGCTTATTTTAATTCTGTAAATGATATAGGAGATATTACAGATGAAAATTTATATAGAAGTATATATAATTATATTTCAGATTCAAGTCAATATTTAGAAAATAAAAGAAAATATATTATTAATATAGAAGCACCTATTAACAAAGATAAAAATTTTATAAAAATAATAGAATTTTACAAATATTATCAAGAACAAAAGTTTGATAATATTTTATCGGCAACAATAAGTTATATAGATATATATAGAAATCCAGAAAAAGCAGGAATTTTTTTAAATTATTCATATAAATATTATTTTTACCCCGCTTTTTACTATTTAAAAGAACAATTTAATATAGAATTCTCTAATACTAAATTGGATGATGAAATTAATATTTTAAAAACAGAACTATCTACAATGGAAGAAACTATTCCTAAAAGAAAAAATGAAGTTTTAAATTATATGAAATCTACCTCAGATGAATTTGATATTTGGAAAAATGATTTTAAAGAAAATATAAATGTTTGGAGAAATAAAGTTGATAGCTGGAAAGAAGAAATGGAACAAAAACTTACTATTTTAGAAAATACATATAAAGAAAAGTTAAAATTTGAAGCACCTGAAAAATTATGGAATGAAAAGGCTAAAAATTATGGAAAAGCTTATATAATATGGCTTCTTATAACAATTGTATTGGGTATTGGAATTGCATTTTTTACTGCGTATACTATAAAAGTGTTTTACTTTAACAATGCTTCTAATAATAATTTAGAAAATGAAGTTTTTAAATATTTTCCAAAAACATTTTTATTTCTTGGAATTTTATCATTAGCTTTATATATTTTAAGGGTAGTTATTAAAATAGTGCTATCTAATAAACATTTACAATTAGAATATGAACAAAAAGCTGCACTAACGAGATTTTATCAAGCATTAGTACATGATGGTAAAAATATAAATGAAAATGAAAGATTGATTATTTTTAATGCCTTATTTAGTAAAACTGAATCTGGATTAATAAAATTAAGTGATACACCTAATGACATAGAAAATATTATTTTTTCAATTTTATCTAAAAAATAATAAATAAAATTAAATGAGGGGATTATATGAAATTAAAACAATTAAAATTAAAAAATTTTAGAGGCTATAAAGAAGAAATTTATGTAGAATTTGAAAATTTGACAGCATTTGTTGGAAAAAATGATGTTGGAAAATCAACTATATTAGAAGCATTAGAAATATTCTTCAATAATAAAACCATTCAGTGTGAAAGAGAAGATTTGTCTGTTAATCATAAAGATGAAGATGAAAATATAGAGATTTCTTGTATTTTTTCAGACATTGATATACCAATAATACTTGATTCAAACTTTGAAACTAATTTAAAAGACGAATATTTATTAAATAAAGATGGCTTTCTTGAAATAAAAAAGGTTTTTAAATGTTCTATTGCTAAACCAAAAGCAAACTCTTATATTGTTTGTTGTTATCCTAGTGAAGAGAATTGTAAAGATTTACTTCTATTAAAATCTACTGAGTTAAAAAGAAGAGCTGAAAATTTAGATATTCCAAAAGAAAGCTATAATGCTTCTATAAATGCAAGTATAAGAAGAGCAATCTTTAATAATTTTTCTGATCTAAACTTAGTTGAAACTGATTTAGCTGTTGATAAGGAAGACTCAAAAAAAATATTTGGTAAATTAGAAGAATATTTCCCTATGTATGCTTTGTTCCAATCTGATAGAGCGAGTTCTGACTCTGATAAAGAAATTGTGGATCCAATGCAAATTGCTATTTCTCAAGCTATTAAAGGATTAGAGGCTGAAATTAATAAAATAAAAGAAGAAGTAAAAAACAAAACTCTTGAAATAGCAAATAAAACACTTGAAAAACTTAAAGAAATGAATAGTAGTTTAGCTGATTCTTTAATTCCTGAATTCAAAGCAGAACCTAAATTTGATTCTTTATTTAAATTATCTATTAATTCTGATGATGGAATTGCTATAAATAAAAGAGGAAGTGGAGTTAGACGACTTATTTTATTGAATTTTTTTAGAGCTGAAGCAGAAAGACAATTAAAAGAAAACTCAAAAAAGAACAATATAATATATGCTTTTGAAGAGCCTGAAACTTCTCAGCATCCTAATCATCAAATTATGTTAATTGAATCTTTTTTAAAACTTTCTCAAAAAGAAAATTGCCAAATAATATTAACAACCCATACTCCAGCATTGGCTGGAATGTTACCATTAGACAGTTTAAGATTAGTAAAAAAAGAAGAAGGTAAAACAGAAATTTTTTCTGCTACAGAAGAAACTTATAAAGAAATAACTGATATGTTAGGTATTCTACCTGAACCAATACCAAAGACTTCTAAAGGAATATTATTAGTTGAGGGAGTTGACGATATTTTATTTTTTTATCACTTAAATAAATTACTAAAAGAAGCTAAAGAGATTAAAGAAATGTTTTCTGAAAATGGTATAAATGTTATTTCTACTGGGGGGTGTGATAATCTAAAATATTGGGTTACAAAAAAATTAGTACAACAATTTAATTTACCTTGGGCTATTTTTTTAGACTCAGATAAAAAGAATGAAAATGATATAAGTAAAAATACTAAATTTGTTGATAAAATTTCTTCTGAAGGCATCTTAGCTTTTTGCACTAGAAAAAGAGAAATTGAAAATTACTTACATTTAGAGTTGTTAAAAAATGAATTTAAAAATTTAACTTCAATTGGAGATTATGATGATATTAAAAAATTAACTAGAAAAGATATTTTTAAGAAAGAATGGGAGAAAATGACTTTTAAATACCTTAGAGAAAGAGAAACATATATTGATGATAAAGATAATACAGAACATTTTGAATTAACAGAAGTAGTGAAAAAAATATTAAATATGATAAAATAGTTTTATAAAATAAATTACTTCTAGTGAAAGGAGGAATCCACATGAAGAAAATCCCAATAGGTATAAATGATTTCAAAACCTTAATTGAAAATAATTATTACTATATTGATAAAACAAAACATATAGAAGATATTTTAGAAGATGGTTCAGAAGTTATTTTATTCACTCGTCCAAGAAGATTTGGAAAAACATTAAATATGTCAATGTTAAGATATTTTTTTGATATTGAAAATAAAGAAGAAAATAAAAAGTTATTTAATA
>ERZ772955.2114-NODE-2114-length-11211-cov-7.518107_pt1 | contig 11211 bp, 11 predicted proteins | sample MGYA00511133_ERZ772955 | MGnify/ENA primary metagenome ERZ772955 (study PRJEB29015, sample SAMEA2737914) | human oral metagenome | biome: human oral; feature: human-associated habitat; material: dental | place: China | collected 2149 ... | reverse complement strand
ATTATAACAACTAAAGAAAAAGCCAAATACATTTATTTTGTACTTGGCTTTCTTTTTATTTATGATTTAAAATATATTCCATAAACTTTGTTTCTATCAAATTTAAATCATCTTGATGTAAATCTCCAATTTTAAAAGAGAAATCTGTATCATCTAAAAGTAAATATTTATCAATTCTTGCAAAACTTTCAAATCTTAATTTTGCAAACCATACTTCCCCTTTATTTTTTCTACTCATCTTTTTTTCCTACTTTTAATTCTTCATAAAGATTATCCCAACACTCTTCATTATACCAGTCATCTTTTTTCTTTATTATTTTTTCTTCATCATTCTTTATAGCTAATTTCTCAATAGCTTCTTTATTAGCTAAAATAAAACTTTTAATATCCATAATTCCCTCCTTAAAAAACAGATAAAAAGCTTTAAATATTTATCTTCTTTAAATATAGATTATAATATTTTCTTTACAATGTCAAGTTATTAACTTCTACGATTTTTTAAGTTATTAGAAAAAAGCCAAATACAATATTTGTACTTGGCTTTTATTGTTTAATTATTGATAACGAATTGTTCCAGTAGCATCAGGAACACCATTATTATATGGTATCATTTCTCTATCTCCACGCAATGCATCTAACACTGCACAACCTGTAAGTGAAAATGATAATAATAAAAGTAACAATCCTATTTTAAAAATTTTTTTCATATTTTACCTCAATATTATTTTATTTTGTTACTAACCCTCCCAAAGCTTTTGCTAAACGAGTTGTAACATCAAAACTTTCTTCTGTGTGAAAATTATAATTAATAATTTTATTTCCAGTTCTCAAATCATAAACACTAATATTTCCACTAAAAAAAGTCCCTCCTAGAAAACTTTCATGATCTTCTCTTATCGTTTTATCTATCACTATTAAGAAAGTTTCATTTCTTTTTCTAAGATTAGTTTTTTCAACTTCCCAGAAGCCTATTTCATTGACCTTCCACTTTCTAACTTCAAAACTAAGTTCTAAGTCACTTCTCCATTTTCCTGAATATTCAGGATAGTATGCTACAAGAACCTTTTTTTGTGAAGGATTAATTGGTGCTGCACTACCTGTCAAATTTATTGGACTACTCATACAAGAAGCAAAAGCAAATAACATTACAATTGCTAAAACTATTTTTTTTATAATTTTCATAACTTACCTCCAAGTTTACCTCATACTTTTTTCAACTTCACTCATACCTTTTTCTATACCTGCTAGAACACCATCTAAACTTTGCTTTGTAAAATCATAAACATATAGTCTTTCACCATTTCTTACATCAAATATACTTACATAACCTGTAAATTCATGATAAGTAGTATTGATAAAGCCACCATCTTCATATGAATCTATATTTAATTGATCAAAAACAATAGCAAAAGTTTCATTACCAGTAGCTTCAGTTGAGACCCTCCAATTTCTTTGAACTAATCTAGATTTTATAGCTTTTTCTACACCAACTGTTGCTCCTTCAATATATACACTTTTCTGTGATTTTGAAAATGGAGAAACTGAACTTACATGTGTTACACTAGGTCCTGAATCAGGAAATAACAATGAACAAGAAGTGAAAGCTAATAACATAGACATACCCAATAAAACTTTTTTAATAATTTTCATACTCTACCTCTCTTAATTACTTTAATATTTTTACCTTATATTAATAAGGATTATTTCTACTATCTGCTACTGCACGTCTTCTTTCTATTTCTAAATCTCTTTTTATCATTTCTTTTATATCACTACAAGCTGTTAATATTGATAGTACTAAAATAAATGCTCCTAATTTTATAATTATTTTCAAAAAAATATTCCCTCCCTTTATTTTAAATAACTTTCTACATCATCTAATGAAGTATTTGCTACTTCTTCTAAAACTTCATTTGGAAATTCTTGAGTTGAGATAAGAAAAACATTTATATAACATCCTTTTCTTTTTTGATTTTTTGCTATGATATTATAACCATACACTGTGCCATCTGGATTATTTCTAAAACTTTTTTGAATATAAGCTCTATTAGTTTCAAATTCATCTGTATACTTTAATTTAAATTGAGGTACAAATATTGACTTAAATGCAGTTTTTAAATTTTGTGGATTTCCATCATTAGTAAAATACATAGTTATAACTACATTCATGTCTGAGCCTTTTTTCGTAAAAGCAAGAGAGTCACTATCATTAACATCTATGTCATAACCATCTTTCTTTATCCTATTTACATCTACATAACTTGGTGCCGCAAAGGAAAGTACCCCTAACACCAAAAATAACGATAATATAATTTTTTTCATACCCTACCTCCAATTTTTTACAATATAAAAGGACTAAATACAAATTAAAAAATTTGCAATAGTCCCCCTCTATCACTAGTGAATATATTTTACATTACAATTTTTATTTTGTCTATACCCATAAGCTCAACTAAATTTTCAAAAAATTCTTTACTTAGTTTTACTCCTTTATTTATTGTTTGAAGTTTTTTTTCATCTTTATTCTTTATAGCAAATGTAATTTGTGTTTTTCCTTTATTAGAATTAATTAAATTTTTAAGTCTACTATATCTATAACTATCTTCTGGCTCTATTAAGATAAATAATTTTTTTGCTGGATACTCATAAATTTTATCTAATTCCACTAATTTATCCACTAATAACTTACTTGTTCTTTCTCCCTTATAATTATCTATTTGGATTTTTCCTTCAATATAGACAGTTTTCTTTTCTATAATTTCAGTTATAAACCTTTCATACACTCTAGGAAAAACTATACAAGATACAGTTCTATCATAACAAATAAGGTTAAACATTGCCATCTGTTCTTCTTTTTTAGTTATAATCTTTTTTAAATTTGTAATAGTCCCAAAAGTTTTTACACTTTGATTTCCTTCTAAATCAATTTCAGAAAGTTTATTAATTCTAAATGCTAAAATAATATCCTTGTATCTATCAAGTGGATGCGAACTTAAATAGAAACCTAAAAATTCTTTTTCTTTATTTAACTTTTCATCTAAGTTAAAATCTTCACTTATAGCCAAATTAAATTTATCTATTGTTTTAGCTGCTTCACCAAAAAGGTTCATCTGTTGAATTTCATCTGTTTTTGGTGCTTTTGAACTATAATCTAGTACCTTATCTATTGATAGGAATTTCTCTTTTCTATTTCCTTTAATCTCATCTAAAGCACCAGATAAAATTAAAGCTTCTAAGGCTCTTTTATTCATTCCATTTTTCTTATTTCTAAAAACAAATTCTTCAAGTGTTGTATATTTACCATTTAATTTTACATCTTCTACAATTTTTTTAGCCATAGTTAAACCAAAATTTTTAATTGCTGCAAGAGAATAAGTTATTCCATCATTTTTAACCTCAAAATATGCACTAGGAGAATTTATATTTGGAGAATAAACTCTTATTCCGTGTTCTTTTGCATCATTAAAATAATAAGCAATATCTCCTGTTTCAGAAATTTCAGAAGTCATAACTGCTGCATAATAATAAGCTGGATAATGTACTTTAAAATATGCAGTCCAATATGAAATCATAGCATAGGCAACAGAGTGCGATTTATTAAAACCATAACCTGCAAATTTATCTATCAATTCAAATATTTCTTCTGATTTTTCAACTGTATAACCATTTTTTATTGCTCTTTCAATAAACTTTTCTCTATTTTCTCTCATAATAGCAAAATTCTTTTTACCCATAGCCCGTCTTAATAAATCTGCTTCACCAAGACTATAATCTGCCATATAACTTGCTATTTTCATAACCTGCTCTTGATATAAAATTACACCGTAAGTTTCCTTTAAAATTATCTCTAAATTTTTATGTGGATATTCAATTTTTTCTTTTCCATTCTTACGATTTATAAAGTCATCAACCATACCTGATTGTAAAGGTCCAGGTCTATATAGAGCCAATAAGGCTACTATATCCTCAAACTTATCAGGCTTCAATCTTTTCATTATCTTTCTAATTCCTGTTGATTCAAGCTGGAAAACTCCTGTTGAATCTCCCAAAGACAACATTTGAAATACTTTTTTATCATCAAGTGGAATTTTATATAAATCAATATCAATATTTTTATATTTTTTAATATAATCTATTGTTCTTTGGATATTTGATAGATTTTTTAAACCTAAGAAGTCTATCTTTAAAAGTCCCAACTCTTCAAGCTCTTTCATTTGATATTGAGTTGCTATAACTCCTTCTTTCTCATCTAAATAAATTGGAACTGTTCTATCTAAATCTTCTTTTGTTATAAGTATACCTGCTGCATGTGTAGATACATGTCTTACTGTATTTTCTATTCTTATTGCTAAGTCTATAACTTTTTGTAATTCTATATCTGTTGTATATAATTTAGCAACTTCAACATTTTCTTTTAAAGTTTTTTCTAAGGTTTGAGAATGTGAAACTAACTTAGCAAGTTTATCAATTTTCTTTAAGTTTATATCTAAAACTCTGCCTATATCTCTTATTGCAGCTCTTGCTTTCATTCTTCCAAAAGTTATAATATGTGCAACCCTATCTCTACCATATTTATGCACAACATAATCTATCAGTTCATCCCGTCTTTCACGACAGATATCTATATCAATATCTGGCATAGATATTCTTTCAGGATTTAGAAATCTTTCAAATAGTAAATTATACCTTATAGGGTCTATCATAGTTATTCCTAAACAATAGGCAACTAAACTTCCAGCTGCTGAACCTCTACCTGGTCCAACAGGTATTCCCCTTCTTTTTGCATAGGATATAAAATCCCAAACCACTATAAAATAACCAGAATATCCCATTTTTATAATAACTGATAATTCGTATTCTAATCTATCTAAAATATCCTTAGTCAGATTCTCTTTATATAAATTTTTAATATTTGTATAGCATATTGTTTTTAAATATTCGTCCATTCCAGAATATTCACTTGGAACTTCATAATATGGAAATTGTAAGTTTCCAAAACTTATTTCAACATTACATAAACTTGCTATATAATTTGTATTTTCAATAGCTTTTTCAAATTTTTCTCCTAAAAATCTTTTCATTTCATCTTTGGATTTTAAGTATAATTCCTTTGAAATAGCTCTTTTTCTATTTTTTTCCTTTACTTTTAAACCTGACTGAATACAGATTATAATATCTTGTAACTCATAACCATCTCTATCAACATAATAAACATTATTAGTTGCAACTAATTCTAAATTATAAAATTTTGCTAAATCATAAAATTTATCATTTATTATTTTTGTTTCAGAGAGTTCATTAGCTTGTATCTCTAAATAAAAATTTTCTTTTGAAAATATTTCAATATATTCATCAATTATTTTATTAATTTTTTCATCTGATGAATTTGTTAAAATAGCCTTTCCAATTTCTCCATTCATTGAAGATGAAAGTGCAATTAAATCTTGGCTATGTTCCTTTAAAATCTCTTTATTTAATTTTAATTCTCTATTTTCATTTTTTTTATATAGTTCAGAAGCTAACTTAACTAAATTCTTATATCCATTATAGTTTTTAGCAAGTAAAGTTAAGCTAAAAATATTTTGTTCATCTTTATTAAAAATAGGTAATTCTAAACCAATAATTGGCTTTATTCCCATTTTTTTAGCCTTTTGATAAAACTCAACAGCACAAAACATATTGGCATAATCTGTTACTGCCAATGAAGTCATTCCCAATTCTTTTGCTCTGACTAAAAAATTATCTATGCTATTTACACCCTCTGATAAACTATATTCAGTATGTAAATTCAAATGAACAAAATTATTCTCCATAAGTTCTCCCTACTCAACTATATAATATCCATATTCAGAAAAAATCTTTATAACTTCTTTTAAATTTTCTTTTTTCACAAGTAAATGATATTCTTCTGCCTTTAAAGATAAGTTTTTAAATCTTGAATCTTTAATAACAGTTTGTATCAACTCTTTATTATTTTCTAATTTTAATATTGTATAATCATCTTCAATTCTTACAGAATTAAATTTCTTTTCTAAGTTTTCAAAAAATTCTTCCCAATTTTGAGAAAGTTCTTTATTATCTATATTTTCTTTAAATCTTTCTATTCTCTCAATTAACTCATCATAATTTTTAATCCCTTTTATAAAACTATCATAAGTCAATTTAAACATATTTTCTTTTACCTTAGTTCCTATTTTTTCAAAAAACATCATCTTTGCAGGTGCTTCACCAACTACTGTTACAAATTGCCTTTTATCATCAATTTGTACTTCTGCTTTTTCATAAATTTTAGGTAGCTCATATTTATCTGTGTATCCAAAAATATATCTTCCTAAATTTGTTAATTTTATATATTTTAAGCCATCGTATTTTGATAAATAATTATTTTTTAAGTATAATCCTTTTTTAAAGAAAGGTTTTTCATAAAATATTTCAAACACACCAAATATTCCTAATAAAAATATATAACTTTTTACAAAAGGCTCTATAATATAGTCTTCATATTGTTTGTATTCAAGAATTTTAGCTCTTTCCCCATTAGCTTCATTGATATAGATATAGTCTTTCACATCTTTAAAAGCTATAAGCCCCACATCTTTATCCCTATAAATAAAGGCTTTAACAATATTGTCTATGCTGACAACATCATCTTTTGGCATCTCCTTTAAAAGTTCAACCAAAGATTTTACAACTTCACTTATTCTTTCAGGACTTTCCCAAATATTTCTAGTCCCTTTTAAAAAATTTAAAAATAAATTTGTATAATTATAAGCATCTTCCTTATCAAAAGTTTCTGTTGTCATAAAATCATCTATAACATTTTTAATATTTTTATTATTAAAATAAGTATTCGTTCTATATTTCTTTTCAAGCAAAGTAAATATCAAACATAAAGTTTCTGTCTTTAAAAATTCAAGTCCCTTTACATCATTATAATATTCTGTTATTCCACAGTGTTTTTGCATATTTCTTTTGAAGTCCTTTAAAATCTTTCCACTACTTGATATAGGATTTTCTCCTGAATTATAGAAATCTAAATAAAAGTTCATATTATTAATAAATTCATTTTCGTTATTATCTCTATATAATTTAAAAGCTAAATCTGAACTTGACTCATCTGAATGTAAATAGTAATCCTTTGGTTTGTTATCTACAAAATTTCTAATATATCTAGCTATATCATATTTTATAGAAAAAGCTGTATTCATATCCTTATCAAATTCTTCTAAATCAAAAAATAGGTATTCATCTTTTGGAATAAACACTTCTTTCTCAAAATTATCTGTATATGTATCAAGATATTTTTTCAAATCTTCTTTTTTTATAGGAAACTTTTCTCCCCATACAACAACTTTAAAAATTTTTTTTACTTCTTCTGGTAAAGTTTCAAAAATCTTTTTAAAATTTTTTTCATTTCCATAAAATTCAACAAATAATTTTAACAAAACTTCCTTATCAGTTTTTTCACCTATTGTTGAAATCTCAAATATATTAAGTTCTTTTCCTATATAGCCATCAGCTATCCAATTCACAAAATATTTTTGAAATAATTTTAACAATATTTCTTGGTCATACTTCTTACTCAATATATGTTCAAGTTCATTCATATAATTCACCTAGCTTCCTAAAATAAATTCTATATCACTTTTAGATAAATTTTTTGTAGATAAATTATCTTCTGATATTAAATCATCTAATAATTTATTTTTAATCTCTTGTAATTTTAATATCTTTTCCTCTATTGTATTCCTCATAATCATCTTATAAGCAAAAACAGTTTTATCTTGTCCTAATCTATATGCTCTATCAATAGCTTGATTTTCAACAGTTGTATTCCACCAAGGGTCATAGATAAATATAGTATCAGCAGATACTAAATTCAAACCTACTCCTCCTGTTTTTAATGTCATCACAAATACTTTATATCTGCTATCATTTTGAAATTTATCCACTAAATTTTGTCTATCTTTTGTTTGCCCTGTCATCTTTAAATATTTTATCTTATTTTCTTTCAATGAATCACAGATACTTTCTATTGAAGATAAATAATTTACAAACACTAAAACTTTATGATTATTTTCAATAGCTTCTATCACATTTTCAATTAAAACTTCCTTTTTACTTGAAATAATCTTTTTACTTTCTAGCTCAGGAGAGCTCACTATATGCCTTAGCTCATTTATAGCTTGAAGCACAAAAAATTTATCAAAATTTCCTTGACTTGAAGTATTTTTTTCAAGTAATGAATAATAATATTTTCTCCTTTCTTCATAGAATCTTCTATGTTCATCATTCATATCCACATAAACCAATTTTTCTATCTTATCTGGTAAATCTGCCAAAACTTCTTTTTTAACCCTTCTCAATAAGAAAGGATATATTTTTTTTCTTAATTCCTCAATAGTTGAGGTATCAGAATATTTTTGTATAGGGACTATATAATCACTCGTAAATTTCTGTACTGAACCAAACATTTCTGGATTTAAAAATCTAAATAATGAATACAGCTCTAATAAGTTATTTTCAATAGGTGTCCCACTTAATGCAACTCTTTTTTTAGCATTTAAAAGTAACACTGCCTTTGTTGTCTGTGAATTAATATTTTTAATATTTTGTGATTCATCTAAAACAAGTAAGTCAAATTTTTGTTCCAAGAGATTTTCAATATCATTTCTTATAGTTCCATAGGTAGTTAAAATTATATCAACTTTTTTTAATAAAGAAAAATCTCTATTTATACCGTAATATACACCAACTTTTAACTTAGGTGAAAATCTTTTAATTTCATTTTCCCAGTTATATATTAAACTTTTAGGCATTATTACCATAGATTTTTTCTTTTTTTCTTCGTGAAGATTAGTAAGTAGTGCTATGGCTTGTAAGGTCTTACCTAAGCCCATATCATCTGCTAAACAAGCCCCTAAGTTATTATCTGTCAAATATTTAAGCCATTTATAACCATATTTTTGATAATCTCTTAAAGTTGCATTTAATTTAGGATAATCTATATTTTCTTCTGCCAATTTATTTATTCCTTCAAAAAAATCTTTACTTCCCATAAAGTCATTTTCAAAGGACTTTTCATCTATCATATCTTGAACTATTGGCATATCAAAGAATGAAACTTTTACTTTGTTTCCATCTTCTTCTTTAAATATCCTTTGTAATTTTTCTATATATTCTCTATTTATTAAGGCATTTGTTCCATCACTTAAAACAATATATTCATCTTTTTTATAGTTATTTAAAAGTTGTTGAATAGAGAATTTGTCTCCCTCAACCTCTACTTCTACCTCTCCTTCAAAATAATCAAGGTTATAACTAAATCTTCCACTTATCTTTGGTTTTACTGCCTTTATATTGTATTTTCTTAATCTATCTGTCCCAATGATACTATATTTACCAGTTAATTGTAATAACTCTTTTTTTACAAATTCTTTTGCTAATTCTTCATTTAAAATAATAAAATTTTCATTATCTATAAAATACGAAGATTTTAAACCTATACTTTTTTGTAATTTAGTTAAAACTTTAACTATTTCAAACATATCTGAACTCAAATTTTCTAAATTTATTTTAGAAATTTCTAATTTTTTTTCTAATTCATTTACAGTAAGTACAGTTTCTATTTGATTTTTTATAAAAAAATCATAGTCCATTGTAGATATAATAGAATTAATCTTTAAATAAAGACTATTATCAAAAGCAATTTTTTCTATTATTATCTGTGGAATTGCGGTTTTCTCATCACTTATAATAGTTTCATAATCTTCATATTTTAAATCTATATTCTTATAATTTTTTAAAATTAAAGTCCCATAACTTTCAAGTTCATATTTATCTATTTTTTGAAATAAATCTACCAATGGAAATTGTGTATTTTTTTCTATGTCTATCTTATAGAATACCCCCTGTGAATAAATATAACTATCCATCACATTCTTTTTTGTTAAAAGATTATCATTAATTTCTATGTAAATATCTAGTCTATCTTCAATTTCTTTATTATCTCTTATTAAAAGTGGTACATTTTTTATTTCTTTTTTTATTATTCTCTCAAAATCACTATTTACAAATTTTTCTTCTTCTAAAAGATATTCTAATAAAGTTTTATCTAATTTTAAATACTCACTCTTTTTTTCTTTTTCCCAACTGATAAAAAATTCTTCTTCATTTTTTAAATTTTCTATATAATTATTTATTTTACTTTGGTTTAAATTAGAATAACTACTAATTAGATTCTTTTCAGTATCATACAAAGCTAGATAAAGATTATCTTCACCTTCTACTAGCATATAAAATTTTACATCTATCATAATTACTCCAATACCTTCTCCATACTATCTCTTATTTCTATAACTTTAACATCTTCATTATTTTTAAATTTTTCAATAAAATTTTTCATCTGACTATAATCATCAGAGAAATGCATAGGAATTATTATTTTAGGTTTTAAAATTTTATAAAACAATTCTACTCCCTCTAATGTATTAACTCCTAGTCTTGGGTCTACTGGTACAAAAGCTATATCAATTCTATCTAATTTTTCTATCTTTTCAAGTTGAGCTATATAAGCATCATACATAATTTTTTCTTCCTCAGGTGTATCATCTTCCCAATGCCAAAAATGTAAATCTCCCGAGTGAAATATATTTTCATCTTCTGTATTTACATAAAATGAAGAGCCTAAATCGGTTGAACCAAAAGTGCTTATCTTTAGATTATCCAATTCAAAACTATCATCTTCTTTTGTAAAATAAAAATTTTTATGTTTATGTATTCTTATGTCATCACTTAAAATATATTTTATATTCTCATTCATTTTTGACCAAGTTAAAATCTCTTTATTAAAATGGTCAGGATGACTATGAGTTGCAAATACATAAACTTTTTTATCAGTTCTTTTTATAAATCTATTAAAAAATTCTTCTTTTTGATTCTTTTTATCATTAGGAAATTTATAAAAATCAAATATTAAAATACTTTTTTCTAATTCTATTACAAAGGCACTATGGCAAATATAATAAACCATTAATCTTTTCCTCCAATTTATTTATAAAATTTCAAATACTATAATACTTTATTGTATCATTTTTTCCAAGAAATTAAAAGAAATAAAAAAAGAGAGAGAAGCACTAGCTTCCCTCTTAATAATTTTGCTTGGCAAATCCATACTCTCCCAGGCCGCTTCCAGCCAAGTACCATCAGCGT
>ERZ772955.2113-NODE-2113-length-11215-cov-3.733513_pt1 | contig 11215 bp, 15 predicted proteins | sample MGYA00511133_ERZ772955 | MGnify/ENA primary metagenome ERZ772955 (study PRJEB29015, sample SAMEA2737914) | human oral metagenome | biome: human oral; feature: human-associated habitat; material: dental | place: China | collected 2149 ... | reverse complement strand
TAAAACCTTTAAAGATAATTCTTTTATTATTCATATAAGATTCCTGCCTTTTTTAGTTATTATTTAATTTATATTATAATATTTAGAATAAAAAGTCAATGAAATAAATACAGGAGGTGATAAAAAATGTCAAAAGATATGAGTTTAGTTTGGCAAATGAGTGTAGCTGGAGCTGCAGGAGCTATGGCATCATTTTCTAAAGCAACACAGGCTATAAAAGATGTAAAGGATTCTACAGAGGATTTGGTTAAAACTCAAAAAAAATTAGAAGACTTAGATAAAGTGGCTGAGGCTTATAAAGGTGCTAATTCTGAATATAATAAAGCAGTAAAAAATTTAGAAAGTTTAAGAAAAGCGTATCTAAAATCAAATAATGTTACTGCTGAATTTAAAGAACAAGTCAAAAATGCTGAAAAGAATGTTGAGAAACTTAATAAGCAAAAAGAAAGGCAAAAACACATCTTTCAAGCTGCAAGAAGTGAATTGGAAAAAGAGGGCATAAAATTAGAAGGATATAAAAAGAGGTTAAAAGAAGTTAATGACGAGCTTAAAAAGCAAGAAAAATTAAAAAGAGATTTAAGTAAAGCACAAGCAATATCAGATTTGGGGAGCAAATTCTCACAAAAAGGTAGTGGGCAAATTAAAACAGGACTTGCAACAGGTGCAGTATTAGCTCTTCCAGTTAAATTCTATATGGATGTAGAAGAATCACAAGCTGATTTAAGAAAAATTTTAGGTAAAGAAGCAGAAAAATATTATGATAAATTGGCAGAGATATCTAAAAATAGTCCTTTATCACAGATAGAAATAAATGAAATTGCTGGAAGTTTAGCACAATCTGGAATTAAAGGTGAAGATATTGTAGCTTACACTGATATGGCTGGTAAAATGAAAGTTGCTTTTGATATAACAACTGATGAGGCGGGTACATTTTTAGCAAAGACGAAAGAGCAATTAAATTTATCTAAAGATGAGTTATTTTCTTATATGGATACATTAAATATGTTGTCTAATAATTACTCTGTAACAGCTGCACAGCTTGCAGATGTTTCAGCTAGAACTGGTGGATTTGCTAAATCTATAAATTTATCTAAAGAGTCTAATATGGCGTTTGCTACATCTCTTATATCTACAGGAGTAACTGCAGAACAAACAAGTACAGTTTTAGGGAAATTGTATTCTGAGTTATCACAAGGAGCTAATACTAAGGCTAAAGCATCAGCATTAGAATATTTAGGTTTAGATGCTAAAAGTATTAATAAAGAAATGGCTATTGACGCAGAAGGAACTATCTTAAAAGTTTTAGAAAAAATAAAAAATGCAAATGTTGCAGATAAGTCTGCTCTAATTAGTGATATTTTTGGCAGTGATAAATCTGTAATTAATGGATTATCTGTATTATCTGAAAATTTAGATGGAGTTAAAGAAAAATTAGATAAAGCAAAACAAGCAGTATCAGAGAATGAAACTGTTAACGGTGAATATTCCGATAGATTAGATACATTAAGTAATCAACTAAATATTTTGAAGAATAACTTTATGAATAGTTTAGTTGATATAGGCAAAAGTGTGGCTCCTGAATTAAAAGAAACTGTGAATTGGCTAACAGGTCTTATGAAAGGAGTTGCTAACTTTATCAAAGAAAATCCTAAATTAACTGCTTTTATAATAAAAATGGTTGCAGGGTTTGCCGCTATGAATTTAGGTATGGGTGTTGCGAATAAAATGCTATTAGGGTCGTTTGCTAAAGGAGTAGGTTGGTTATACAAATTTGGGGCTTTCAAGAGTAAAGGCGGTTTATTATTTGCCTTAAAAAGAATGTTTCCTTTAGCTTCAAAATTATTTGGAACTTTTATGAAAATAGGAAAATTTTTAGGTGGAAAATTTATAACTGTTATAAAAATGGCTGGTACAGCTTTAAAAGTAGCTTTTACTGCAAATCCTGTTGGATTATTAATTGCTGCTATTGTAGCTGTTATTGCCATATTTGTAGTTTTATATAATAAAGTAGAATGGTTTAGAGAGGGTGTAAAAAAAATATTTAGTGGGATAGTTGATGTTATTAAAGGAATAATAAAAATAGTTGTAGGAATTTTTACACTTAATGGAGATTTATTATTAGATGGAATTAAAGATTTTGTTAAAGGATTTGGAAAAATCTTTGAAGGAATAGTAAATATCGCTTCTAAGGTTTGGGAAAAAATAAAAAGTGGTTGGAAGAAATTTAAAAACTGGATAGGAATAGGTGATAATGAAGAAACATTTGAAGAAAGACTTGCAAGAGCAAAAAAACAAGCAGCCATTGCGAGAGCAGCTAAAACAGGTATACAAGAAAATTGGTCTGGAACAAATTATTTTAGTGGAGGTCTTACAACTCTTGCTGAAAGAGGAGCTGAACTTGTAGAAATGAATAATAGTTCTTTCTTAGTAAATTCTCCATCTATGGCTAATTTACCTCGTGGAGCTAGAATTCTTAATAATTCACAAACAAGAAGTTCTTTATCTTCAAGAGTATCATCTTTAAAAGATAGAATAAAAAATATTTCTAATAATTTAAAGACTATTATAGGAGGAGATACAATAACTATTAACATTACTGGAAATTCAGCTAATCCAACAGATATTGCTAGAGTAGTTAAAAGAGTAATTGAAGAAATGCAAAGTAAGAAAAGAAGGACGGCGATAGTATGAGAAAAGTAAAAGTATACAAAACAGTTAGTGGTGATACTTGGGACTTGATAAGTTATAAATTGTATGGTTCAGAACAGTATTTTCACCAGCTAATGAGGGCTAATCTTAATTTATTATCTATCGCTGTTTTTGATTCTAATATACCTGTCATAGTACCTGAAATTACACCTATAGCAAGTGCTGTAGAAACATCTAAACTACCGCCATGGAAAAGGTAATGTAATAATATTGATTTTATATAAAGTTTATAGTACAATAGGTATTATAATTTTATTAGGAGGGAATAAAAATGAAGAAAATTTTGTATGGAGTAATTGGGGTATTAGTAATTATATTTTTAATAGGTACTTTTGCGGGAGGGGATAATGGTTCTAAATCTGCGTCTGATACAAGTAAAACTGAAAAAACAACTGAAACTAATAATTATTCAAAAGTAGGAGAAACAGTTAAAGATGATTACTTTGATGTAACAGTTAATTCAGTAGACGTTGTAAACAGTAAAAAAATTAATGATTTTGAAGAATTAAAAGCCGAAAAAGATGTTAAGTATTTAATAATTAATGTAACTTTTAAAAATACTGACAAGGAAAGTAGAATGGTTGTAGATGGTTCTGTATTTATAGACTATAATGGAACTAAATATGAATATGACCATACTGAAACTATTTTAGAAGATGGATGGGGATTATTCTTAGACCAATTAAACCCTTTGACTGCTAAGACAACTAATATAGTGTATAAAATTCCAGCTGAAATAACTGGGGATGCAACATATAAACCAGGTAGAGGTTCATCTGAATTTTATTTAGGTACTATAAAATAAGAAAGGAGTTTTAGAGATGGCTACAGTAGAAAATACTTATGTTAATAAATCAGAACCATATGAACCTGCTTATGTTTTAGAAAAATTGGAAAAAAGTCAGAATAAGCATAATATAGAAATGGTAGAAGATTTAATAGATAAATATAAAAAAGAAAAAGAAAAAGCAAGAACTAATAGAGATGACTTCATAGAGTGGATTAAAGAAAATTATGATGTAGATACTTTGTTTAGTGATTAAAACTATAGAGAGCAGTGTAAAAGCTGCTCTTTTTTATTGCAAAAAGGAGGTTGGTGTAATTGGGATAGCTAGAAACATAAAGATATTAGTTTTCTATGAAGGAGTAGATATAACTGAAGAAATACAACCTAGTATCTCGTCTATGACTTACACAGATAACTCAAAAAATGCTGTAGATGATTTGGAAATGGATATTGAGAACTTAGATTATAGGTGGCTGAATGAGTGGTATCCTGATGAAAATGCAAGATTATTAGTTGGAATAGTTCAAACAGAAAATGGAAAACCTAGATTTTTGGATCTAGGCTCTTTTTATGTAGATGAACCTACTTTTAATAATCAAAGATTATCCTTAAAATGTCTGGCATTACCGTTAGACCAAACTATTAGAGAGCAGGTTAACAGTGTTGCATGGGAAAAAATAACTCTATCTGAACTATTATCTAAAATAGCAACTAAGCATGAATTAGACTATGAGTTACATTGTGATAATGCCTTCTTTGATAGACTAGACCAGGATAGAGAAACAGATTTAGGTTTTTTAAATAGGGTTCTATCTGAAACAGCTCTAAGTTTGAAAGTTACTGATGACAAGCTAATAGTCTTTAATGATGACGCATTAATTGATAACGATAACATTGATATCTTTAATATTAAAGATTTTCGTATTAGAAGCTTTACTCTAAAGAAGAAAAATCAAGGTATTTACGATAAAGTGGAAGTTAGTTATTATGATGCGGATAAAAAGAAACACATTGTTGAGACAATTACAAAAGAAGAACTTGAGAAAAGAAATGAGGTAAAACATGCTTGATGACGGCAGTGGATATTTAGCTTTTAAAGAAAAAGCTAACAAAACAAAAAGTAAAAAAAGAGTTAAAAAAGCTAAGACTAAAAAAATTAAAACTAAAGGAAAATCTCAAGCTAAGAAAGTGGCCGAGAAAACTTTAAAAGATAGTTTGAAGCAAGAGTACTCTATAAACTTAACTGTTGATGGAGATGTAAAATACTGTGCAGGTTGCATTATAGACCTAGATGACAGCTTTGGTAGATTTGCTGGAAGATATGTAATTGATAAAGTTACACACAATATCTCAGGAGACTACACTTGTGATATAGAAGCTTTTAAGGTTGGTGCTAGACAAAATGCAGAAGAAAGAGCAAAAGCAATTGATAAAGCTATAAGAGATAAGAAAGAAAAAGAGAAAGAAGCTAGGAAGAAAGCTAGAAAAAAAGAAAGAGAAACAAAAAAAGCAAATAAGATTAAAAATAAAAAGGTGGTGAGTAAGAATGCTGGATATCTTGAAGCAAGGAGAAATAAACTCAATTGATGTAGAAAATGGCAAAGCGAGAGTAATATTTCCAGATAGAGATAATAAGATAAGTGATTGGCTTAATATTTTAGTCCCCTTTTCTGAATCACATTCTGATAATTATAATCTTGCAATAGGTCAAACAGTTATAGTTTTATCACTACCAGATATGATGGAGCAAGGTTATATACTAGGTTGCCCTATGAGAAAATCAAATATTTCAGAAGGAGAAGTAAAAAGAACATTTTCTGATGGGGGGTTCTATTCATATAAAAATGGAGTTTTAACCTTGTCTCCAATAAATAAAGTTATAATTACAGCTGATGTTGAAATTAAAAAAACTTTGACAGTTGATGGAAATTGTTTATTTAAAGCTGATAGTACCACAAAAGGAATTGCAAAAGCAGGAGACATTAATCTTAATACTCATACTCACAGCGGAGTAAAAGCTGGGGGAGATAGTACAGGAGGTCCATCATGATAGGAAGTTTAGGAGAAATAATTTTTTATGCTAGTGACTTGAATGTATTTTCTTTAAAAAAAGAATTATCAAGAAGTAGAAAAGCTAAAATAACTCAACATGAGCCCATCTATGGTATTGGTAAAGTGAGACAACAAGGTAGAGAACTTATGAAAGTTAGCCTATCAATAGAATTGATAGCAGGACTTACTAAGGCTCCTAGTCTACATTTACAAATGTTAAAAGATTTTATGGAGTTAGGAAGATATGCTCCATTAATACTGGGGTATCATGTGATAGGAGAGTTTCCATTTTTGATAACTGGAATTGAAGAGACATTATCGCATTTTAATGCAGTTACTGGAGAGTTTGATTATATCAATTTGGATATAACACTACTGGAGTATGTAGATGACCCTTTACAGTATCAAAAGAAGATAGAGCACAGACAAACTGCTAAGACTATTCTCGGAGTTGAGTATGAGGATACTGTAAAAAATCTACAGAAGAAGGTGTTTAAGTTATGATATATTTGATAAATTCTAAAGATGGCATAAATTACAACCCAGAGAATGAAATAGAAGATGTGGTAAGAAATGTACACATGATTCTAAGAGTTACAAAAGAAGAACAGCCATTAATGAGAGATTTCTCTTTAGATAGTGACATGGTGGACAAGAACATTCCAGTCATTAAGAACAAGCTAATCGGCTTACTGATGACTAATTTAAAAGAATATGAACCAAGGGCACTACTTAAAAATTTAGATTTAAAGTTAGAAAATAATGACTTGGAAATAATGCTAGAGATAGAGGTGATTATATGATAGATGATACTTATGAAATATTAGATGCAAATGCTGAAGAACTGAGGCAGCAAATGCAAGAAAAGTTTGAAGAACTTAGTGGAAGGCAAATCTCTAAGTACTCTCCAGAAGGGCTTATCTTTGCCAGTGTTGCATATCTAATAGCAATGAGAGAAGAAAACTACAATGATAATTTAAAGCAGAACTATTTAAAATATGCTAGAGATTATAGATTAGATTTGTTAGGAGATAGATATGGAGATAGAGGACTAAGACTAGAAGAGCAATATGCTAAAGCTACTTTTAGATTTTCAATCATATCTACTAAGCAAAAGAAAATAGTAATCCCAAAAGGGAGCTTGATTAGATATAATGACCTTTATTTTGAGACAAATGAAGAATATTCTATTGCAGAAAATACGCTATATGTAGACGGGATTGCTACTTGCAAAACACCAGGAACAATAGGAAATAATATTCCTGTTGGACACATCAATACAATGGTTGACTTATATCCTTATTTCTCTAAAGTAGAAAACATCACTATTTCTAATGGTGGTACAGATCTAGAAGAAGATGAAGTGTATAGAGAAAGATTAAGACTTGTCCCTGACTCTTTTTCTGTTGCTGGGTCTGAAGGGGCTTATGTGTTCTGGACATTGTCCACTTCTCCTGAAATAGTTGATGTTACTGTTAGAAGTTCGAAGCCTTGTGAAGTTGATATTTATGTTCTTACAAAAGATGGGGTTCCTTCTGAAGAGTTGAGAAGTCAAGTTTTAAAGATTGTAAACTCAGATGAAATAAGACCTTTAACAGATAAAGTTACTATCAAAAGCCCAGATGTAATAGACTACAAAGTTGAGTTTGATTATTACATAAATAAAGCTGATGAAATGAATATTAACTCTATAAAAGCTAAGGTACAAACAGCTGTAAATGAGTATATAGAATGGCAAAAGAGCAAATTAGGTAGAGATATTATTCCAGATGAGCTAATCAAAAGATTAAAACTTGCTGGAGTAAAGAGAACTGTCATCACTTCTCCAACTTATAAAAAGCTAGAGCCACATCAGTTTGCTAAATGTGATGCTAGTGTAGTAGTCAATTATCTAGGAGTTGAAGACATATGATATTAATAGATGACTTGAAATTAACTGATATTGCCGCAGTATCTACATTAGATGATGCGACAACAAGATGGATTTATGAGTCTATAGACTTCGTCTTGAGAGGTAGAAACTCTATTATAAATAGTGAAATAAAGAAGCTAGAGATTATAGATTTGATGAATGAGCAAGAGATTAATATGCTCTTATGGGAATACTCTATCTACACTAAAAATGCAACTCTTGAAGAAAAGAAAAAGATAGTTAAAAGGGCTATATTTTCTAAAATTAATATGGGTACAACTAAAGTATTAAAAGATGTGTGTGGTCTACTGTATAAAGGCTTTGATGTAAAAGAATGGACAGACTATAATGGTAAACCAGGTACTTTTAGAATCTATACGGATAAGAAAATAACAGATCCCAATGAGTATAGAGAATTAATGGAAAATATAAAAGCTAACAAGAATGTTAGAAGCCATTTAGATTATATAGAGTTAAAACAAGTAAATACTTCTAAATGCTACATATCTGGCTTTAAAGAAGTAACTTTATTGGCAACTAAGGAAAATAAAAAGAAAGACTTTACTGTAAATAGCAATGTTTACATAAAAGCGTATAAACAAATAATAGGAGGTATTAGCAAATGAAATTTAATGGGATAACTAAAAAAGGTAGAGAATACTTGGCTAAAATTCAAGCAGAGAACAAGCCTATTAACTTTTCTAAGATTAAAATAGGTGATGGTAGACTGGATAACTATGATAACCCTGCTGAACTAGAGCACTTAATTAATCAAAAAGTTGATAAAGGAATATTAACTTTAAACCAGGAAAATGACACAGTTATTTTAACTACTAATATAGATAATGTAAGCCTTAGAACTGGGTATTATCCAAGAGAAATAGGTGTGTTTGTTAACGATAATGGGCAAGAAATTATGTACTATTATATGAATGATGGAGATGAAACTTCTTGGATACCGCCAGAGACAGATGGGCCATTTAAAATAGAATTAAAGCTAAACTTAATAGCATCTAATGCTCAATCTATAATTGTGGAAGGGTCTGGAAAAGAACTGTACATTACAAAAGAATTCTTAGAAGCTAACTATACTCAAAAGGGTGGTTATACAGGAACAGCTCAAGAAATTGATGATAGGCTTGTATCGGCAGTTGGAAAGCATGACGGAGATTTTCCTATTGCAAATGCAGTAGTTGGAAATGTCTATTATTCTGAACTAACTAAGAAATATTATAAATGTAAAGTTGGCGGCCCAGCTCCAATGCCAAACGGAAATTTTATAGATATGTCTATATTAGAAAATCTTAATAGATTGGAAAATCTAACAAGAAAAACAATCTTACTTTTTTATAATGGGGGATCATTGATTCCTAATGGAACTACATCTATTCCTATAAATGAAGATTGGTATTTTTTTGGAATAGGTGTTGGAACAGCTGTTCAATCTGGAAAAGAAAGAATGTGTTTTTTATTTAGAAATATATTTCAATCAAGCAATGATATTTTGAGATTTAATGGGATAGAAATTAGATATAATGCGACAAACAAGACTTTAACAGTTTTAAATAATGGAGGAAACTTATATTTCTTAGAACAGTATTCTAGTTTAACTTAAAATAATTCTTTTCCAATCTACACACATTTTAAATATCCGTCTGTGATGGAACAGATAACCTAAAATATCAAAATTTGAAAGGAGAAAAAATGTATTATATATATTCAAAAGAAAAATTACCAAAACTATTATTTGATGTGAATTTAACATCAGAAGAAGTCAAGTTATATGGTGGTTGGGACGCAATTTTTTCATATTATCCTAACATTCAAAAAGACAATTCAACGATAATTGAAAGAGATACACCATTCAACTATCCTATTTTTGATAATAACACAATTAGAGAAATGACAAGAGATGAAAAAGTTGCAAATGAAATTGAAATAAATCTTGAAGTTGGCGAGTTCATAGAAAATAAAAAAATAATAAAAGTGCTAAAGCCACAAGGAGATGACAAGTACTTAAATTGGGATAGTGAAAAACACTTGTGGATATTAGACACAGAAGCACAAAGAAAAGATTATTTTAATACCATAGATAGCTTAAAAGCTGAGGTATTAGATTATGGGTTTGATTATAAAGTTGATGATAAAGAGCATAGACAAAGATGTAGAGATAAAGACATTATTTGGATAGCTATGACAGCATTATTATTGTTTTTAGTTAAAACTTTTTTAGGTAAAGAAATAAAAAAGACTTGGTATTTTGAAGATGATTATGGAAAAGAAATGGATTTAATGGGATTTATTCAATTAATGTTTTTTGGAAGTACATTTATTCAAAGTGTTTATGATACAGAAAACTATTTTAAGACTAAAGAGAATCCAAGAGAGCTAGCAAAAGCCGATTTTGAGAAGAAAAGAAAAGAAATACATTCTAAACTTGCTAAAGGCTAATTTAAAGAGTTCAAATTAATTAGAGGTAGTTTTATATAGCTTTCTCTAATTAATTACTTAAAACAGCAAATTATAAAGTCTAATTAATAATTTTTAAGAAAGGAGAGCAACAAAATTGAAAGTAGCATTAATTATCGGACATAACAAAAGAAGCAAAGGAGCATATTCGCAAATAGTAGGCTCTGAATATGATTACTGGAAAAGAATAGCAGAAAAAATTAAAACTGAAATTCCAGCATTGGTAGATGTATATGAGAGAAAGCCAAATCTATATTACACTAGAGAAATGTTTGAAGTGCTGGAAGAACTAAACAAGAATGATTATAAGTTCTGTATGGAACTTCACTTTAATGCAGCAGCAAGTGAGCAAGCCAATGGTTGTGAATGCTTAGTTTATTATGGAAATAATAAGGCTAAGGAGCTAGCAACAGATTTTATGGCTAGATTGCAAAACAAGTTTGGTAGCAAGATAAGGACCAAAGAAAATACTTTAAAAGAAATTAAGGTTGTAAATGGAAAAGAATTAACAACAGAAAAGAAAGAAACTACAAGAGGTTTAATCTTAATTCAAGATTCTAAAATTAGGGGAGGTTATGGAATATGTAAATCAAAAGACACTTACATACTTGCTGAGCCTTTCTTTGGTAGCAACAATGATGAGTCTTTGAAGTTTTCTGTGGAAAAAGATGTTGTAGATTTATTTGTTAAATTTATAAAAGAAAATATTTAATAAACAGTCTGGCCAGACAGTTATTATAAAAAAAATATTAAAAATTTTAGGAGGTTTTACTTATGAAAGATTTAGTAGTTGGATTAATTTTAAAATTATGGGCATTTTTAACAGGGTTTACTTGGGAACAATGGGGATGGATGCTATTAGCCACTGTAATAGTTGCTTATATGGTTTATAACAGAAAGAAGTATGTGCAAATTTTTGATAATGCAGTAGTGTATGCAGAAACATCTTTTAATTATGGAGATAACCTTAAAAAGCTAGATGGAGCTGTAACATTTATAATAGAAAGAACAAATAGCCTACCATTTATAGCAAGAGTTATAATCAGAAAATTTTTAAGTAGAAAAAGAATGGTAGATATTATAGAAACAACACTACAAAAGTTTTCTAATGTGTTTGGTACTGGTAGAAAAATAGACATCAAAGGAAATGAGGAAGATGGAGAAAACTAAATTAATCCTGGATCCAATTTCAAATGGTAAGGCAATTTTGCTAGAAGAGTATGTTTATGATATAAATGGGTACTTGATAAGAGTACCCAAATCTTTTATAACAGATGGGGCATCAG
>ERZ772955.2110-NODE-2110-length-11221-cov-3.231775_pt1 | contig 11221 bp, 19 predicted proteins | sample MGYA00511133_ERZ772955 | MGnify/ENA primary metagenome ERZ772955 (study PRJEB29015, sample SAMEA2737914) | human oral metagenome | biome: human oral; feature: human-associated habitat; material: dental | place: China | collected 2149 ... | reverse complement strand
AGAAAGTAATAATTTAACAGAACAAGAAAAAGAAGAAGGTCTAGAATACTTATGGCTAGATAAAAAAGAAGCTTTAGAAAAGATGAAAGAATGTATAGAAAACTTAAAAGGCTCTAAATATGATAGTGTATATAGAACAAAGTTTGTAGTAGGTAGAGATATAAGGATAGTTGAAAAAGTTATAAAAGATATGTAATAAATTATGTTGGCATGATAGAATTAAAGTGATAGATATTAAGATGGAGGATATGGATGTCAAGAACAAAAGAAATATTTATGAAAATATTTAATAAAATATTCAAAAGAAATCAATTACCTATGCTTACAAATGTTTCAAAAGAAAATTATGAAAAATATCATACTACATATGATACACCCAAAAAAGTGTTTGGAAATATAGAAGATATAGTTAATGAAAAGCTAGATACATTATATATGAAAAGTACAACAAAGACTCCAGAAGAAATAGTTGAAGATATAATTAAAAGTCATGCATACAGTAAAGTGATTGTTGAACATCTAGAAACAAAATTATTATTAGATAATTGGAAAGAAAAAAGTAAAAATTATACATATAGGGATAAAATAAGATTAATAGGTGAAGAATATTCAAAAAAATTACAAGATTTTGATAAAAAAGATATAGATAATGCAATAAGTTTTTTAAAAAAAAGATATGAAAAGCATGGTAGAGATAATGAGGATATTGAATTAAGTGATGAAGCAAAGAAAATATTTGACCTAAAAACAGAATATGGTGAAGAAATTAAAAAAATATTTGTTGATAATAATATTGATCTAACACATATAACAAGTATTCCACCAAAAGAGTTAGAAGGAGGAGTATTAAGAAAATCAATAGATGTACTTAATATGTATGAGACTGAAAGAGTTGATGCAGTATTTGCTTCTTCTACACCAATAGATGGAAAAAATCCATATATTGCATGGAAGGATGGTGAACTTGTTAAGCTAGGAAATTCTGAATATATATATGGAAATGATAATATTGAGATAACAAAAGATTCAGAAGGAAATAATCATGCTATGTTAAAAGAACCAAATTATATTTATCATATAAGCCCTGAAAAGTTTGAACCAGTATGTAATTTTACTATTGATAAAACAACTAATGAACCTGTTTTTGAATTTTCAGATGAGTGGATTTCTGATACAGAAGTTGATATATCAGATAATAAACAGGTAAAGAAAATAGAAGAAGTTAAAGATGTAACAAATATCTTAGAAAGTAATACAATTTTATGTGATAAATATAATAAAAGAATTGGAATACAAGCGAAAAACTGTAAGAGTAGAGAAAAAAGAATGCAGTTTATTGCAGAAAAAATACGAGAAGGTAGTGTTAGATATATAAACGGTGAGGCAGGAATAAATGCAAGGTATAATAAGAAACTTGAAGAATATGAAAGAGAAGAAAGATAAAAGAAAATAATAATTAAGGAGGAAAATTATGAAAAATGAAATTATAACAGAAAGAGATTTAGGATTAGATATTATAGAAGGTAAAGAAACAGAATTCTATTCAAAAGATAATAATAATATGACTATAAGATATGGAGCAAGAGGTATAGTTGAAGGAAAAGATGGAAAAATAGCAGTAATATATAAGAAAAATAAGAATGAATATAAGCTTCCAGGTGGTGGAGTAGATAAAGGAGAAGATTTTAAAGAAGCATTTAAAAGAGAATGTATTGAAGAAATAGGTTTTGATATACATGAGGTTGAATATCTCTTTGATATAGAAGAAGATCATATAAATGATAATTTTAAACAAATTTCAAAAGTATATATAGCAAAAGTTAAAGAAAAATTAGAAAGTAATAATTTAACAGAACAAGAAAAAGAAGAAGGTCTAGAATACTTATGGGTAGATAAGAAAGAAGCTTTAGAAAAGATGAAATCATGTATAGAAAATTTAAAAGGTTCTAAATATGATAATGTATATAGGACAAAGTTTGTAGTAGGTAGAGATATAAGAATAGTTGAAAAAATATTAGAAAATATGTAAATTGTAAGTTATTGTTATAGTATTATATATATGCTAAACTTAAAAGCAATAAGTATTGGAGGCTTTAAGTTATGGAACATCAATTAACAAAAGTGGAGTTAAGAAATACAAAAATAACAAGAGAAGAATTTAAAAATATCGAAAGGAATAATATATATATTGTTCTAGATAATTTTAAAGTACATTATAATATAGGGATAGTATTTAGATTAGCAGATGCTATTTTAGCTAAAAAAGTATATTTATGTGGAACAACATGTATGCCACCAAATGATAAAATAAAAAAAACATCTATAGGTGCAGAAAAATGGGTACCATATGAATATGTAGAAAACACTTTAGATATTGTAAAAAAATTAAAAAAAGAAGGTGTAGAAATAGTAGCTTTAGAAATAACAGATAAAAGTATAGATTATACTAAATATATACCGAATAGAGAAAAGGGGGTGTGTTTAGTATTAGGTAGAGAATATGACGGAGTTTCTAAAGAAATTATTGATATAGCAGATTATTCTATACATTTACCTATATATGGAATGTGTAATTCAATTAATGTTTCAACAGCGGCAAGTGTGGCTATGTACTATATTTTAGAAAAGCTAAAAAATAAGTAAATAATAAAATGAGGAACTATTTTTGATTAATTCAAAAGTAGTTCCTTTTTAATTATGTATAAAAGTTTGAGTAAAAGAAAAAGCCCTATTTCTAAGGCTTTTCTTTTTTGAATTGTTGGTGAGCCAGAAGGGATTCGAACCCCTGACCCCAGGCTTAGAAGGCCTGTGCTCTATCCAGCTGAGCTACTGACCCGACAATCAATAATTAAATTATAGTATTTGATGACTGATTTGTCAATGAAATAATTTCAAAAAGTTAAAAAATATTCAAAAAAAATTAAAATAAGTATAAAAATATGGTAAAATATATAATATATGTTAATTAGTGAGGTAAATATGGAACATGAATTAAAATTACAACCAAGATATTATGAATATATTTTAGGTGGTACTAAAGATATTGAAATTAGACTTTATGATGAAAAAAGACAAAAGATTAATATTGGTGATATTATTATATTTAAAAAAGAACCAGAATTAAATGAAAGTTTTAAGGTAAAAGTTGTAGGACTTCTTAGATATGAAAATTTTGATGGTCTATTTAATGATTTTACAATTGATAGACTGGCAGATAAGTCTATGAAAAAATCAGAACTATTAGAAGAACTTGAAAAATTCTATACAAAAGAAAAACAAAAAGAGTATGGAGTTTTAGGTATAAGAATAGAAAAAGTAAGAAATTAAGTGTATAATATATGGAAACGGCTTAAAGATAAAAGGAGAGTAATATTGAAAAAAATTTGGAAGGCAAGAAAAGTAGATAAAGAAAAAGCAAGTAAAATAGCATTAGAATCTGGAGAAAGCTTAATATTATCTGCAATAGCATTAAATAGGTTTAACGAATATTTTGAAAAAAATGGACAAGATTTTGATATACAAGAAATATTACATCCTGATACTACAAATTTAAGAAATCCTTTTGAATTACCAGATATGGGAAAGGCTGTTGATAGAATATTAGATGCTCTAGATAATGGAGAAAAAGTATTAGTATACCGGAGATTATGATGCAGATGGAATAACAGCAACAACAATATTGAAAAGCTTTTTAGAAGAACAAGATATAGAAGTTTCATACTATATTCCAAATAGGATTAAAGAAGGATATGGTGTAAAAAAGAATATATTAGAAGAGTTTAAAAATATTGGATATAGTCTTGTTATAACTGTGGATACTGGTATAACTGCAATAGAAGAAGCAAAATTTGCAAAAAGTATTGGACTAGATATGATAATAACAGACCATCATGAAATGCAAGAAGAACTTCCAGAAGCAATAGCAGTTGTAGATTTAAAAAGAAAAGATATTGAGATAGATGGTTTTAAAGATATTGCAGGATGTTTTGTCGCATTTAAATTAGTAGAAGCAATAGCAACAGAACTTCGGACTTTCTGAAGAAGATTATATGAAATATATGGTACTTGCAGCTATTGGTACAATAGCAGATGTAATGCCAATAGTAGATGAAAATAGGATTATAGTTTCACATGGTATAGAATTATTAAAAAAGAAATTAAGCAATAATAATGAGTTAAAAGCAGGTATTTATACACTTTTAAACAAGTATAATGTGGATAATGCACAAGATATTGCATTTAAAATAGTACCAATGTTAAATGCATCTCGGAAGACTTGGACAAGAAACAGGAATAGAATTATTAACAGAAAGAATACCAGAAAATTCAGAAGAGCTTTTAAAAGAATTAGAAAAATTAAATGAAAAACGTAAACAACTTGTTATAGACTATATTGGTGAAATAACAAGAAAGATAGATGATGAAAATTTAGAAAAAGGTAATGAAAATCTAAATACCCCTATAGTTGTATATGGAAAATATAATGAGGGTATAGTTGGAATTGTTGCAGCAAAACTAGTAGAAAAATATTCAAGACCTGCAATAGTATTATCAGAAACAGAAGAACGGAATATACAAAGGTTCTGGAAGAAGTAAGTATCATGATTTGTTTAATATTGTTGATAAGTATAAGGATATGTGTATTGCATTTGGAGGACATAAAAATGCAGTAGGTTTAAGTGTCTCAAAAGAAAATATAGCTAAATTAAAAGAAATGATTGAATCTGAAGTATTGGAAGAAGCACAAGAAATTGTAGAATATGATATGGTACTTAGTTTTAAACAATTAAAACTTGAACTTATAGAAATACTCTTAAAATTGGAACCATTTGGAGAAAAAAATCCATATCCAGCATTTATGTTTAAAAATGTAAAAGTTAGTGATAAAAAAGAATATGATAAAGTAGATAGATATATATTATCACAAGAAGTAGAAAAAGATTTAGTAAGAAAAGAAATATCTTTAGCAGGAATATGTTTTGATAAAGAAAAGGGGAAAAATATTAAAATAGGTGATAATATATATATTGTAGCAAAACCTAAGATAAATGAATTTAATCGGAAAAAGAAGTATAAATCTTGAAATAGTAGATATAGAAAAAATTTAAAAATTGAAAGGAGGGAATATGGCAAATTATAAGACGATATATGATGTAAAAGAATTGTTAGATCTTCAAAAGAAAATGAATAGAAAATCTGATTTAAGAAAAATAAGAAGAGCATATGATTTTGCAGAAAAAGCACATGAAAATCAAAAAAGATTATCTGGTGAAAAATATATAATACATCCACTTAATGTTGCATATATATTAGCAGCTTTAAGCTTAGATGATAATACAATATGTGCAGCACTTTTACATGATGTAATAGAAGATACAGAAGTTACATATGAAGATATTAAATCAGAATTTGGTGAAGAAGTAGCAATAATAGTTGATGGGGTTACAAAATTAGGTAAACTTAAATATACAACAAAAGAAGAAGCACAAATAGAAAACTATAGGAAAATGTTTCTTGCAATGGGGAGAGATATAAGGGTTATACTTGTAAAAATAGCAGATAGAATCCATAATATGAGAACAATGGAGTTTATGAGAAGAGAAAAACAAATAGAAAAATCAAAAGAAACTCTAGATATATATGCACCACTTGCAAACAGACTTCGGAATATATACATTAAAAAGTGAACTTGAAGATTTAGGATTTAAATATTTACTTCCAGATGAATATAATAAGATTGTAATGGATCTAAATAAGAGAAAAGAACATAGAGAAGAATATTTAAATAATATAAAAAAACAATTATTAGTTTATTTAAAAAAAGAAAGAATAAAATGTGATATAACAGGAAGAACAAAACATATATATAGTATATATAAAAAGCTTAAAAGAGATAATGTAACAATAGATCAAGTATATGATATATTTGCACTTAGAATAATAGTAAATGATGTTGCAACATGTTATAGGATTTTAGGACTTTTACATGAAAAATTTACACCAATGATGGGAAGATTTAAAGACTATATAGCAGTTCCAAAATCAAATATGTATCAATCAATACATACAACTCTTATACTACCAAAAGAACCACCTTTTGAAGTTCAAATAAGGACAGAAGAAATGCATAGAGTGGCAGAATTTGGTATTGCAGCACACTGGGCATATAAGGAAGCAAACTATAAGGGGAAAAAAGCAGTAGTATCTGTAACAGATGATAAACTTGCATGGATTAGAGAAACAATAGAATGGCAAGAACAAACAAAAGATCCAGAACAATTTATGGAAGCTTTAAAAACTGAATTTTTTGAAGATGAAGTATATGTATTTACACCAAAAGGTGAAATAAAAGTACTTCCAAAAGGTGCAACAACAATAGATTTTGCATATATGATACATGAAGAAATAGGTAATAAGCTTATAGGTGCAAGAATAAATTCTAATATGGTTCCTATAACAACAAGATTAAAAAATCGGAGATATTGTTCAAATAATAACATCAGAAGGGTCAAAAGGACCAAGTAAAGATTGGCTTAAAGTTGTTATAACACCTACTGCAAAAGCAAGAATAACAAGATATTTCAAAAAAGAAAAGAAAGAAGAAAATGTTGAAAAAGGAAAAGAAACATTAGAAAAAGAAATAAAGAAACTTCGGATATAAACCATTTGAAATATTACAACCAGAATATTTGGATGAACTTAGAGATAAATATGCATATTCAAAACTAGAAGACCTATATGCAGCAATTGGATTTGGTACAATTGGTGTTAATAAGATTATAGGAAGACTTCTTTCAATGTATAAGAAAGCAAATGAAGAAGAAGAGTTTGAAAAGAAAATAAAAGATATTGAAAAAAATGGAGAAAAAGAAGAAAAGAAAGTTTCAAACAAAGGAAATGGAAAAGGATTATATGTTAAAGGACTTGATAATCTACTTATAAAAACAGCAAAATGTTGTAATCCAGTTCCAGGAGATGAAATTATAGGATATATTACACAAGGAAATGGTATATCTGTCCATAGAACAAATTGTTTAAATGTTACAAAACTTATGCAAGAACATAACAGATTAATAGATGTATATTGGAATGATAATGTAACTGAAAATTATACTGTAGGGATAGAAGTTTTGGCTGTAAATACAAATGATGTATTAAAAAATATAATACAGGTAATAGAAAAATCAAAATCATCATTATTAGGTGTAGAAGCAAATGTAAATAAGGCAAAACTTGCAGTTATAAAAGTGAAAATTGTTGTAAAAGATCATGAAGAATTAAATAAGATTATGAATTCTTTAAAATCTGTAGAAAATGTTCTAGAAATAAGCAGAAAAAGAGGATAAAGAATAATATAATTAATAAATAAAAAGAAGGTATATATATGATACATGATATCAAAAAAGTATATGAAAATACTATAATAAAAGAAAAAGGTGAAAATAGGGAAGAACAAAAAGAATATATATGTAGAATATATAAATATTTGGTAACACCTAAAAGTTTTGGAGTAAAAGAAAATACATATATTTGCTATTTTGAAGAAATAGTAAATGATCAGGAAAACAATAAAAATAAAAAGAAAATAGGTATAATAATAGATCCAGGTAGTAATGATGAAGAAATATATGAATTTTTAAAAAAAGAAAATATAGAAATTAAATATATATTTTTAACACATAATCATCCAGATCATATAGCAGGACTTGATAATGCTAAAGAAAAATTAAATGTACCAATTGTTATATCAAGATTAGATGGAGAAAATATCCATGATAAAAGATATACAATGATGAGATTATTTAGATTAAAAGAACTTGAATGTGATGTAGATATAATGGTTGAACATTTAGATGAAATTAAAATTAATGATGATATAATATTTAAATTTCATTTAACATCAGGTCATTCATTAGGAAGTATGTGTATAGAAATTATGGGAACAGATATATTATTTGTAGGAGATACAATTTTTAAAGAAGGGTATCGGAAGAACAGACTTTTTGGGTGGAAGTGATTTAGATATGGAAAAAAGTATTGAATATATCTATGATAATTTTGGTATGGAAACATATATATTGCCAGGACATCGGAGATATATGTAAATTGAAAGAAAGAAAATAATAGAGGGAAAATTAATTGAAAGATAAAATAAGAATACTTGCGATAGGAGATGTTGTAGGAAATCCAGGAATAGAAGTATTGGAACATGGATTAGATAGACTAATAAAAGAAAAACGTGCAGATTTTACAGTAGTAAATATAGAAAATAGTGCAGATGGACTTCGGAGTAAATAAAAAATCGTATGAAAAGTTAAAAAAACTAAATATTGATGTTATGACACTTCGGAAATCATACATGGGCTAAGATGGAAATATTTAAATTTATTGGAGATAAAAAAATAGTAAGACCTGCAAACCTTCCTAAAAATGTTCCAGGAAGAGGATATAGGGTATATGAGAAAAATGGATTGAAGTTTGGAGTTATAAATCTTCTTCGGAAGAGTATCTATGGGAATATTATCAGAAAATCCATTTATAATAACAGAAAATGCTCTAGAAAGTTTAAAAGAATGTGATATATTAATAGCAGATTTTCATGGAGAAGCAACTGCAGAAAAAATAGCATTTGCGAAATATTTTGATTGTAAAATAAATTGTGTATTTGGAACACATACACATGTACAAACAGCAGATGAGACAATTTTAGAAAAAGGTACAGGATATATTACAGATTTAGGAATGACAGGAACACTTGATGGGGTTCTTGGTATGAAAAAAGAGATAGCTTTTAAAAGATTTTTAACAACACTTCCAGAAAGGTATGTTGAAGAAACAAAAGGAGATAAATATATTCATGGAGTAATATATACACTTGAAAAAAATGATGATAAAAAATATAATGGATGTAAATATATTGTTACAGATATAGAAAGGTTAAAGGTTAAAATATGAAATCAGAATTTACAGGATCAACATTTGAATATGTAATATATATAATAATAGGAGCAATAATAACAACAATAACATTAGGTCTTCGGATTTACTATTGTGTTTTGTATGATTAAAAAATGGGAAACAGAACATACATATATAGAAGGAAAACAATTAGAATTTACAGGAGATCCATTTGAATTATTTGGAAAATATATAATTTGGTGGGTACTTACAATAATAACTATTGGTATATATTCATTATTTATACCAGTAAGATTAAAACAATGGGAAGTAGAACATACTCAATTTGCATAAAGAATATATTAAAATAGATATATGATATACATATAGAATAAGAAGAATATAAGATATGATTTTTCTAAACTATATGTATTTTTTATATTTTAAATTTACTTTAAATAAGTATTAGTTTAATTTACCTTTAATTTTTAAACTTCTTTTGTTATACTAATAACAGAAAAGGTGAAAATATAATTAATATAACTTAGGAGAATAAAAAATGGAAAATACTATAGTATTATATAGTACAAAAAATGAAAAAGATTCATTATGTATAGAAAGTATGTTTGCAGGATATGATCTTCAAGAAATTTATACATTAAATCCAAATGTGACTTCAGAATATATGTATATATATACATGGACAAAAAAAGAAGAAATAGAAGAATCATATATATATGATTTAAATAAAAAGATGATAGATGATAAATTAAATGAAAAAAATTATAATCAAGTTATAATATATGGAACAGATATTGTTATGATAGAAATAATTGAATATATTATAGGGAAAAATAAAGATAGGAAAGAAAATGAAAAAATAAAAATAAAAGTTATATCTGAAATATATGAAGGAACATTATTTTATGATAGAGAACGTTTATCTTTTTTAAGATGTATTGAATTATTAAAGAAAAAAGAAATATATAAAATGTATTTCTTAAAAAAAGGTATATATGAAGCATATTTAAATATGGGATATAGTGTTCGGATATTTAATGCCAAATTTCATATTAGAAAAAGAACATAAAGATATAAAAGAAAGACTTATTAAGGAATATATTAAAAAGCAAAATAATAATAGACAGAATGAAAAACATATTGGAATATATGTTGATAATGATGAATGGTATACAAATATATATAATACAATAAGTACACTTGTGTTTATAAAAAATTCTGTATTAAATTATAACTTATTAAATGATAGATTTTTAGAATTTATGAAAATATATGATATAAAATCAAATCCAAGCATTTTTAGTTATGCATCAATAGAAAGAACAATGAAAGAGTTTTTAAAAAATGATATAATATTAGATTTTAAATTTACTAATAATTTTAATTATAATTTCTTATTATCAGCAGAACTTCAAATACCAGTTGCAATCGGAAATACAACAGATTATTTCGAAAATTGTAATAATGATTATTTAAAAAATACTATAGTAGTAAATGCTGAAGATAATCCAGATATGAATAAGGGAATAATAGAAAATATATTAAATAACAAAGAAAAGATAAAAGAAAATTTAAAAATATGGAAAGAAAAATATAATAATATAGCAAAAGAAAATCTACAAAAAATGGTAAAGGAATAAAAATGGGAATATTTAGAAAAATAAAGAAAACTGTTAAAAATTCTTTGGACAGTGAAAGTAGTACATATAAGGTTATAAGTGGAACATATAGATATTTAAGTTCAAAAAAATATCAATTATTAGTAGAAAAAAGAAATCCATTTGTAAATAAGGAAAAGAAACAAGTAAAAAGAGCAGTAAGAGTCATTAAAGAATTAAAACATAATGGAAAAAATTATATGGTATTATATAATCCAGAATGGCTTGGAGTTGCAAATTCTACTAAAGGATTATTTGAAGCAAATGTTCCTTTGGAAGAAACAAAAAGAAAAAGTAGTAGAAATAGAATTGTAAGAGCAATAATAGATTCAAATATAAAACAAGTAATATTTTCACAAATAGTTGACCGGATGGATTGAACTTATAAAAGACTTATATAAGAAAGATAGTACTATAAAGATAAAAGTATTATGGCATGCAAATAACTTTGAAGCAATAAGTGATTATACATGGAAATTAAATAAAGAACTTATACAATTATATAAAGATGGAAAAGTAGAGGCCCTTCGGATTTGTAAAGAGAACAATGACAGAATTCTATAAAAATTTAGGATATAATGCATATTATATAATGAATAATGTTAAGAGTTTAGAAAAAGATGGTAGTAATAGTATTACTAATA
>ERZ772955.2108-NODE-2108-length-11227-cov-23.537415_pt1 | contig 11227 bp, 10 predicted proteins | sample MGYA00511133_ERZ772955 | MGnify/ENA primary metagenome ERZ772955 (study PRJEB29015, sample SAMEA2737914) | human oral metagenome | biome: human oral; feature: human-associated habitat; material: dental | place: China | collected 2149 ... | reverse complement strand
GGCGCTCATTGGAGGCGCGGTGACGCCGGCTGGCGTGGTGGCGTCGAACTCGCGGTCGCGGGCCGTCATGGAGCGGAAGATCGACGAGCTCACGCGGCGCGTGGACAAGCACAACTACCTGATCGAGCGCGCCTACCTGCTGGAACGGGACGTGGCCCTGCTGAAGAACGATGCCGAGGACATCGAGCGGAAGGTGGATTTGCATGGCTGAGTTTCTGACGGGCAACGAGTGGTGGTGGCTGGCCCGCACGGTGGCGCAGGGCGTCCTGGGCGTTCTGGTGGCGAACCTGGACCTGCTCGTGGGGACGCTGGCGCTCGCGCCCGAATGGCGCGCCTTGGTCGTGGCCCTCGTGATGGCGGTGCTGTCGCCGGTGATGGCGGAGGTCGGCAAGCACGTGGCGCCGGCTGGCGAGATCGAGGAGGGCGGTTCCGATGAGTGACGTCCTTGAGCGCACGGACGGTTTGGAAGCCGACGGGAGAGGGCCTGATGACGAAGGGTAAGTTGTGCGCCTACATGCACATCACGAGGAACCGCAGTGCCGATCGCGTCGGCTGCAGGGTCTGCAAGATCACGCCGCACTACATGGCGGCCAGGTGGAGTGGCAGGCAGTGCGCGGACTACTTCGCTGGGACGACTCGGCAGGCGTCCTCGAACTACTGCATTGGGGTCGACGGCGACGTGGCCATGAGCATGGACGAGGACGATCGGGCCCGGACGTCGAGCAGCGCTTGGAACGCCAGGCGGGCCATCACCATCGAGTGCGGGAACATCGATAACTCCACGGGCGAGATGAGTCAGAAGACATGGGACGCCTTGGTCGGACTTTGCGCGGACATCTGCACGCGATACAGGTTTCGGCTCAACTACACGGGCGACCGGAACGGGAGCCTGACCGAGCACGGCATGTTCGCCTCGACCGCCTGCCCGGGGGCGTGGCTGCATGCCCGCATGGGGAAGCTGGCGAGTGAGGTTAACGCGCGGCTGGACGGTGGCTCCACGAAATCGGACAGCAAGTCAGGGAGCTCTGGCGACGTGTACCTCGTGAAGGTGACTTGCGACGCGCTGAACATCCGCAAGGGGCCCGGAACGGGCTATGCCGTCGTCGGCTGTATCCGCGACCGAGGGACGTACACCATCGTGGGGACCTCCGGCAACTGGGGCCGCCTGAAGTTCGGCGCGGGCTGGATCTGCCTAGACTACACCTCTCGGGCGGGATCCGCGAAGGCCTCTTCCGCCAAGGCCGCGGACATCGATGCCGTGGCTCACGCCGTGATCCGGGGCGACTACGGCAACGGCGAGGAGCGCAGGTGCCGTCTGGGCGAGAAATACGCAGCGGTGCAGCGGCACGTGAACGAGCTGCTGAAATGAGAGGCCGTCTGTATGAGGAGCTGGCTTGGGGCTTGGCTGACGTTCTGGCCCTTGTGTTCTGCCTGCTTGTCGCTCCGCTGGCGCTGCTGCTTTGGCTCATGTATGGCCGTCATTGACGGCAGCGGGGTACGCAGCGCCCCGCTGCCTGCCCTTGCAGGTGCGTGGCCGTCGCACGGCTTTTCAATGCCGCGCGTCCTTTGTGCGGTGTTGGAAACCCCTCCGGCTTGCCCGTAGGTCCGGCGTCCCAAACCTCGTACGAGTTTTCAATCGCGCGGTGCGGCAGAGGTCCCTGCCTCAAGTCGCAGCCGCGCCGCGCTGTTGGAAACTCTTGGTGGCTACCTTTGTGGTATGAAGCAGCGTCGCGACCCACTTGGGATGCGGCGCTGCTCTTATCCATGCCGGTTTGTTAACCGCGTCTCTTGGCCACGCTATCCTTCGGCTGCTTGTCCTTCAGTCCCCTCCTTGACGTCCGCGTTCTCTTCCCCTGGGTCCAGCCTTACCAGGATTGTTTGCACGGTTTCCGAGTCTTCGATCCTCGTGATGCCGAATGCTTTCTTGCCCGCGTCCTTGAGGGATGCACCGATGAGGTAGGTCTCCGTACCGTCCAGGATGATGAAGCGGTCGTGGAGGGACTCCGTGCGCCTGACCGTGAGTTCGGGGTACTGGGCGTTGAAGGTCTCGATGTCTTTGGCGGTGAGCTTGGCTTTGGGGTGGGTCCAGAGCGTCACGGAGACGCCGTCGTTTTTCTTTGCCAGGATGCTGAGGGTGTCCGCGTCGGTGTAGCCGTCAATCAGGACGATTGATTCCTTTGCCCTCCGGACGAGTGAGACCAGGAGCTCGAAGGCGTCCCAGACCTGGCTCTCGAAGAATACCTTCTGCCTGGGGGCCTCGTGCGATTCCATGTAGTCGAAGACGCTCTCGAAGCGCTCGTCGGTCTTCTGCTGGTACTCGATCTGGCGTCGCTCGACGTCGCGGGCCTGCTCGAACATGTGGGCGTTGTCGGCGATGAAGTGGCGCATCTCCACGAAAGCATTCATGATGCGGACGCGTACCTCGATGGCGGTTTCACTGCGCAAGATCGCCGAGAGCTTGGCCACGCCCTGCTCTGTGAAGATGCGGGGTGGATAGCGCCGCCCGCCGCGACCCTCCTCGTTTGAAATCACAATTTGTGATTTCAAAGACTCGTCCTCTTCTCTTGTCAGTCTGAAGCAGAAGCTCTCGGGGAAACGCCTCGAGTTTCTGGTAACGGCCTGGTTCAGCGTCCTCGTCTCAACGTCGTAGAGCATAGCGAGGTCTCTGTCGAGCATGACCTGTTGACCCCGGATTACGTAGATGAGGTCCTTTATCTGGGTATCTGTGACGGGGACGATGGCGGATTGCCGCGTGTTGGTCGTGTCTTCTCCTGTCTTGTTTTCTTCCTCTGCCATCTCGCCCCTTCCCGTCTTGATGTCGCAAGATGCGACTTCAAGATTGTATCAACGTGTCGTCTCTTCCATCTTTGAGGTCGCAGGTTGCGACCTCAAACCCGGTAAGGTCACAGATCGTGACCTTACGCCGCGCCTGCCTGCTGAGCCCTGGCCTGGGCGAGCATGGCCTCCAGCTGGTCAACCGTGAAGGTGAGGTCCTGGGGCTGCGGGGCGGGCTCGTTGCCGAAGAGGTCGCACTCGATGGGCGAGGTCGCCGTCATGTCCACGTCGAAGCAGTCGTTCACCTTGGAGACCGCCGCCTTCTTGGCGTCGGGGTCCACGTTGGCGTAGATGCTGAGGGTCATCGACACGCTCGTATGGCCCAGGTGGCTCGTGGCGCTCCTCACGTCGGTGCCTGCCGTGATCATCATGGTGGCGAAGGTGTGCCTGAGGTCGTGGAAGGTGCACCTGAATCCGTTCATCTTGCAGAAGGCTGCGAAGTCCTTGCCGATCTGGGTGGGGTTGTAGAGGCGGCTGTCGGGCTCCTGGGTGCCGAGGACGAAGGGGTCGCCGGAGAGGCCGAAGGCCGCCATCTTCCGGATGGACTCGGCGCGCATGTCGCGCAGCGCCTGCCAGGTGTGCCTGGTGAGGGGGATCGTCCGGCGCGAGCTCTGGGTCTTGGACTCCTTGAGGCAGAAGTCGCCCTCGGCGTTGCCGAGCGCGTGGGAGGCCGTGACCGTGCCGTCGTCGCCCAGGTCGGACCACCTGAGGGCGCAGACCTCGCCCCGGCGCATGCCCGTGGTGAGCGCGAGCTCTATGGCTATGCCGAGGGGCGAGGGCTGGGCGGCCACGGCGAGCCTCATCATGCGGGTGCGATCCTCGCGGTTGAGAGCGTTTATCGGGGTCTTCACGTGCTTGGACGGCTTGCAGAAGTCGCAGGGGGGGGTGATGAGGTCCTGGGCCACCGCCCACTTGAGCGCCTGCTTAAAGAGGCGGAAGGCCTTCGCGCAGGTCTTGGGGGTGTAGCCATGCCCGGTCATGGCCGCCATCCAGTCGTTCACCGTGCCGATGGCCACCGAGGCGAGCTTCTCGGCCCCCAGGTAGCGGGTGATGAGCTTGGACTCCCCTCGATAGCCCTGCACGGTGGAGGGCTCAATCGTGCCGGACTTCTCCTTGTAGTCCAGGAAGCGGTCCATGAACTCGCGTACGGTCATGCCCGTGGCGAGGGCTCCGCCCTTGCGCTCGAGCTCCAGCACGAGCTCGTCGCGCTTCCTGAGGGCCTGCCTGCGGGTCTTGGCCTCAACGGTGTGATAGGTACGCACAGCCTTGCCCGTGATCGGGTCCTTATGGGAGAAGGTTATCTCCCAGCTGTCCTTCTGGCCGCGCTGCCGCACTCCGCGTGTGGTGTAGGTGAGCTCTGCCATCGTTCCGACTCCTTGTCTCTCGAGGCCCTTGCGCGGAAGCGACCGTGGGCGAGTCTTCGCTCCCAAGGCGAGACGGGGTGGGGACGTGCTCGCGGAGGCTGCCCATGGGAATGCGGCGAAGAGGCTGCTGCGAGGTGTTGCGTGCCTGCGCGCTGGGGCGTGTGGCGGAGGTGCCGTACGCTGGCCGGCTGCCGACGGCTTCGCCGGGCGACAGCGCGCTTGCGTGGATGGAACATGATGCGCGGTGGCCATGCCCGTGAGGTGCCCGGGGCGCTTCGAGACGTCGTGGCGTGCCCCGCCATGGCGTGTGGAGGCTCCAGTGTCTGCCATGGCGTTGTGCCTGGTGGTGGGTTGAGAGGGTCGCTCCGTACCACGTTGATCGTCTCAACTTGGAGGTAAGCCCATGCGGCTGTTCTTGGCCTTCGGACTCGGGGCAGGGTGTCCTGGCGGAGCATCGCATAAAGAAGACCCGCCAGTGCGCATGCTCGAAAGCAAAGGCCAGGCGGGTTTACTGACTACGGTCTATTGCATTTGTCGAATGCTCGGTTGAGCTTGAGGCTCAAGCGCTTTGAGGTCACAGTTTGTGACTTCAGGCTGTGTTAACCCTATTCTGACATGGCGCGGCAACACTCTACTCCCACGTCAACCAATACGGAGAACATGGGGGCAGCTTGGCGAGCAGCTCGATCGGGTCGTCAGAGCGGCAGGCTTCGTGCACCGACGTAAGACAAAAGAGGCAACCGTATCAGAATAGGGTTAACACAGCCTTACCGCCAAAAACTGAGGCTTCGTGAGTTCGTGTGGATGGTTGCGTCACCGCCCCGGCGGCGTGGGCCTCACCGCCAGGGCGACGACGCAACAGTGTACACAGATCGGTGGAAATGGCCCCTCGGAGCCGTTTCGGGACATTCGTGTACACTGTTGCGACACGAGTCGCGATACGAATCGTGACGCGAGCTGCGTCAGGATCAGGTCCGTTGGCACGCACTCTGCCGCCCGATGCGCCGCCCGATGCGCATGATCATAGCGAGCCGCGCACGTCTCAAGCAAATAATCATTTATCTGATGCCGAGCCTGACAAATTATGGCCACTCGCCGGGCGTAAAAACTTACGACCCTCAGTTCGAAAAACGTTGCCCCTCGTGTATGCAACCCGAAGGGCAACACTGCGTCGCGATTCCGTGAAACAAGGCGACAAACAGGTAAAGCGTGTTCTCAAAAGCCGCTCCTGCTGCGTTTGCAGCCTGTCCCGATGGGGGAATTCGGGGGGAATGGTGCTCGCATCGTCCCGAAATCGGGCGTTTTCGAGGTGATGAGCACGGACCCGCTTTATACTCCCAAACAGCCGATCGGGCATACGAGGACCCCGTCTTCGCGCGGGTAGCTGTATTCGCCTACGGCGGTGAGCACCATGAGGAAGACGGGCTCGCCCGTCCTCTCGGCATCGACTCTATCGCGAAGGGTGGTGAGGCTTTTCGCCCCCTCCTCGATCAAGGTCTCTCCGCCGAGCTTCACCTCGACGAGGGCGTACTTGCCATCGCGCAGGTGTACCACAGCGTCCGCCTCAAGGCCCGAGCGGTCGCGGTAGTGGTAGACGTCCCCGTCCAGCGCCGCCGAATACACCCGCAAGTCGCGAACGCACATGCTCTCGAAGGCGAGCCCGAAGGTCTTAAGGTCGGCGACGAGGTCGGCCGGCCCCAGGCGGAGGGCGGCCGCGGCAATGGAGGGGTCGGAGAAGTGGCGGGTCGGGGCCGAGCGGATGGCGGTTTTCGACCGGAGGTTCGGATTCCACGCCGAGAGGTCCTCCAACACGAAAATCTTGCGCAGGGCGGCGATATAGTTCCTCAGGCTGCTCTCGCTCATCGCGAATCCCATGCCGCGGACGTCCTCGAGCATTTGGGTTATCTTTCCCTGCGATGCGACCATCCTGCCGTACGAGCGGAGGATGGCCCTGGCCGCTGCGGCGTCTCGCTCGACGCCGTCGACCCTGGAGATGTCGGATTCGCACACCTCGTCGAGGTAGTCGCGGGCCTGTCTGAGCGCCTGCCGCTCCGTCATGCCGATGCTCTGGGGCCACCCCCCGCGGCATACTAGGAAGGCGACGTCGTCGAGCTGCTTGCCAGAGGGCGCCACGGGCATCGGCTCGCCCGAGAAGAGGCTGCCGAGGGAGACCGCTCCCGAGGAATCGCCCGATTCGAGGGAGGACATCGTCCTCATGTGCATGCGGCCAATCCGGCCGGTGCCCGTGTGCGAGTCTTCGGGAAGGTCGGCCGGGACGGCCGATCCCGTGAGCACGAACTGCCCCGTCAACCCCCGCGTGTCCACCTCGAAGCGCACGGCGTCCCAGAGCTGCGGGGCAAGCTGCCATTCGTCTATGAGGCGTGGGGCTTCCCCCGCGAGCAGCGTCTGGGGCGAGATCTCCGCGAGCCGGATGTTCTGCGAGCGGGTCGCGGGGTTTTGCATGTAGAGTACGCTCCGGGCAATCCGCTCGGCGGTTGTCGTCTTGCCGCACCACTTGGGCCCTTCAATGAGAACCGCCCCGCGGACCTCGAGTCGTTCACGGAGCTCGGCATCCGAAATGCGTGGTATGTATTCTCGGTTCAACACGGCTATCACCTGCATTGCTAACGGCATTGGCACATTCGTGTTAACGAGATTGGCATGTTTATGATAACGGAATTGGCAAACGATCGCAACCTAGCCGTAAGTACCCTCGAGTCGGCGTAGATGCTGCGCATCTCGCCAATCCGGGGGTGGAACCAGGCCAGCTCATCCCGAGACGCTGCCAGATGTAGCACTATGACCTGAGTCCCAGGACGTCCCTCCGGCAGGACGCGACGTCCACCTTCGCGGGAGCCTCGAGCCCCAGCCCCCGAGCCTCTGCCAGCACTGTGAGCACGGTGCCGGCCCAGGAGTGCGTGACGCTTACTCTGTCCCTGCCGTCGGTCCCGGCAGGCCCCTGCGCTCCCATTGCGCCTTGCGGGCCCTGCGGACCCTGCGGACCAATTGCGTCGCCGGTGTCGTCTTTCCCATCGAACTCCCCGGCGTCACGGGCCGCCTTAATCTTGGCGGCGATGGCAAGGGCGTCGTCGATCGCTGACTCGTATTTCTTGATGGCCTCCACGAAGAGCGTGAAGCCGTCAGATACCGAGAGCGTCCCCACCAGCGACGTACCCACTTCAGCCCTAATTCCCAAAGACTTCTCTCTTCCTTTACTGCATCAACTTCGCTCGTATCCCGCTGTCGCATCACGAGCGGCAGGCCACTCTGCTAGAATCACCTTCATATGTATTGCACAGCGCATTCTGGACGAATGGTGGCCCATGAAGTACTCCGACCTGCTCGAATCGGGGGCCACGCAGACCGAGATACAGGCCTTCCCCACAGGATCCGAAAACGTGCCCCTGACCATGCGGATCCCCCGGACGCTTCGCGACTCGGCCAAGGAGGCTGCTGCCCTCAAGGGTGTGAGCCTTACCGCCTACGTGAAGATGTGCCTCATCGAGAGGCTCTCTGAGGCGAGGTAGGCATGGGCACTGTCACCCACCCTCCCTTCTTCGACAACCGGGCCAATATCGTGAAGGACGATCTGGTGACCACCATCGAGGCGGGGGACCGCGTTTCCGTGGCCGCCGAGGTCTTCTCGATGTATGCCTACCAGGAGCTGAAGGACCAGCTCGACGGACTCGACGAGTTCCGGTTCATCTTCACCTCGCAGGCATTCACGAAGGGGCGCACCAAGAAGCAAGCGCGCGAGTTCTACATTCCGTGCCTCTCGCGCGAGCAGGGGCTCTACGGCACGCGGTTGGAGATCAGGCTGCGCAACGAGCTCACGCAGAAGTCCGTGGCCTCGGAGTGCGCACGCTGGATACGCAGGAGGGCCCGCTTCAAGTCCTTCGGCGTGGAGGACGGGCTGGGCAACAACTTCCTCGTGGTGGACAAGCCCGAGGGTGAGCCCGTGGCCTACCTGCCCTTCAACGGGTTCACGACGACCGAGCTGGGCGTGGAGGCCGACCCCGGCAGGCAGATCATCATCGCCCCCATGGAGGGCGAGGCGGCCCGCAGCTTCCTCGGCAACTTTGACCAGGCCTGGGGCTCCGGCGAGCTCGCTGACGTCACCGACGCCGTCGCCTCCATCGTGGGCGCTAAGGAGGAGTCGGACGTGGACAGCTTCTTCGGGGGCGGGACGACCGGCTTCCTCGAGAACGACATCCCGGGGGCTCGACGACTTCGAGCTGATCTGCTTTTTGGTGGTGAGGTCCAAATGCTAGGCCTGCCGAGCACGACTGAGGTGGGACGGCGCCTGCCCAAGGAGGCCTTCTATCGACACCTCACGCTGGACGCCAAGACCAGGCGGTCGTTCGTGGACGACATCGGGGCGATCACGGTGGCCAACTCCATCAAGACCGCGACCCGGGGCCTCGCGGACGGGGAGGCCGTCCACGAGATCATGGTGGTGCGGCTGGACCTGAAGGGGGGACGCAGAGCCCACGGGGGCGATCGGGGCCATAGCGGCAGCCAACCCCCACAGGCTCGTGTTCCGCTGCGAGCCCAACAAGAGGACCTACGTGGTCCGGCGGGGCCTGCAAGCCTCCGACAGCATCGACGCGCTCACCCTCACGGGTGAGTCCCTCGACGAGGCATGGGACTCCATCTGCGCCCAGGTGGCCTTCGGGGACACGGACGGGCGTGACATCGACGGCAGGCTCGTCCGCGCCAAGTGCCGGGCGGCCCTGGAGGCGGAGATCTCCGACCTGGACGCCAGGTGCCGCAAGGCCAGGCAGATCAACCGCAGGAACGAGCTCTTCGCGGAACTGAAGCGGACGCAACAGGAGCTTGAGAAGCTCAGGGAGGAGCGTGACCAACCGTGGGCGACTACATCGAATACAACGACGATGTGCAGGCCATCAAGCAGGCCATACTTCAAAGCCAGTACCAGGCGGCCAAACGCGCAAATGCCCTGCAACTGGGTCTCTACTACAGCGTCGGCGGGTTTGTTTCCGAACGGGTGGAGAGCGGCAGGTGGGGCGAGGGAGCACTCAAGGCCGTAAGCGGGCAGCTCCAGCGGGAGCTTCCGGGTCTACGTGGATTCTCCGAGCGCAACCTCTACTACATGAAGACTCTCTACGAGGTTTGGGCGCCCGTCATAGGCGGGGCGTCGGATTCTGCACTCGCGAGTGCAGAATTGCCGAGTGATGACTTTCTGCACTTGCAAGTGCAGAAAGTGCCGGATTTCCCTGCGAAGGACTTCCTAGGCATTGGCTTCACCCAGCACCGCACGATACTCGAGAAAGTCAAGGACCGCGACGAGCGGTTCTTCTACATACGATGCTGCGCCCGCGAGCACTACCGTGTGGAGGACCTGCGCCGCGCCATCAAGCGCGACGACTACCACCACCAGGGGCAGATGCCCAACAACTTCCTGGCCACCATGCCCAGCTCCCAGCGGGCTTTGCGTGTCATCGAGACCTTCAAGGACGAGTACCTGCTCGACTACATGAACACCGAGGAGCTGGGCGTGCGCGACCCGGCGGACGTGGACGAGCGCGTGGCGGAGCGGACCATGATCCAGGACGTGAAGAACTTCATCATGGCCTTCGGGCGGGGCTTCACGTTCGTGGGAAACCAGTACCACCTGGACGCCTTCGGCGAGGACCAGTACATTGACCTTCTGTTCTTCAACCGCGATCTCAACTGCCTGGTGGCCGTGGAGCTTAAGTGCGGGCCCTTCAAGACGGCTTACCTGGGCCAGATCTCGGGCTACCTGGCCGTGCTGGACAAGTTCGAGAAGAAGGAGCACGAGAACCCATCCATTGGCATCGTGCTCTGCAAGGACATGAACAAGGCCTTCGTGAACCTGGTGATACAGAGCTACACGAGCCCCATGGGAGTGGCCACCTACTTGACGCCGGAGGACATCCCGCACGACCTGCAGGAGGCCCTGCCCGACATCGACGACCTGAAGGCCCTGCTGGAAAAGGAAGGCGAGTAAATGACCGAGAAGATGAGCACCACTACCCCTGACATCGAGCGTGAGAACGCGGAGAAGCTGGCAGAGTTGTTCCCTTCCGTGGTGATCGAGGTGGCCGGTGAGGACGGCATCGTGCACGCGGCCATCGATGCCGACGCCCTGCGCGAGCTTGTGGGCGACGTGGCCGAGGGACAGCGTGAGCGCTACCAGTTCACCTGGCCGGGCAAGCGCCAGGCAAAGGCCGAGGCCTACACACCCATTGACCAGACCATGCGGCCCGAGCCCGGGAGGTCCGTGGGCTGGGACACGACCGGCAACCTCTACATCAAGGGAGACAATCTGGATGCCCTCAAGCTCCTGCGTTCCACCTATGCCGGCAAGGTCAAGCTCATCTACATCGACCCGTCCTACAACACGGGCCACGACCTCCTCTACGACGACGACTTCGCGCGTACCCGGGTCGACTACGATGAGGAGGGTGGCCGGCTGGTGGAGAACACCACCTCCAACGGCCGCCTCCATTCCGACTGGCGCTCGATGATCTACCCGAGACTGCTGCTGTTGAGAGACCTGCTTTCCAGCGACGGGGCCATCTTCAGCTCCATCGACGACAACGAGTCCGCCAACCTGCGGAAGATCTGCGACGAGGTATTCGGGGCGGGGTGCTTTGTGGCCTCTCTCCCGCGTGTTACAAAGCGGTCGGGAAAAGATTACGGCACCACTGTCGCCAAGAATCATGATTACATATATGTTTATGCAAAAAATATTAATCTCCTACATTTGAAAGGCATTGGGGTGGATGACGGAAGCTATCCGCTTGTCGATGATTATGTAAACGAACGTAGTCGGGACTGCGGTGGAAATCTTGGACCAAAACGGGACTGGGAGGAAGACCACATGCACGGCCAGGAGAGGAGAAGGCTCGCGATAGGGACCCTCACTGAACTCGACCATAGCTATGCCGGCGCCATCGTCGAGCTCGGGTACCCGACGAGGTCCGCGCCGCGAACGTGGCGGGACGAATCCGGGGGAGCGGCGCCCGAGGCGCGCCCGTCCG
>ERZ772955.2105-NODE-2105-length-11236-cov-3.919417_pt1 | contig 11236 bp, 16 predicted proteins | sample MGYA00511133_ERZ772955 | MGnify/ENA primary metagenome ERZ772955 (study PRJEB29015, sample SAMEA2737914) | human oral metagenome | biome: human oral; feature: human-associated habitat; material: dental | place: China | collected 2149 ... | reverse complement strand
AAGGCAAATGTTTCAGAAGTTATGAATATTATTGGTGATGTAAAAGGTAAAAAGGCTATTTTGATTGACGATATGATTGATACAGCCGGAACAATTTGCAATGCTGCTCAAGCTTTAATTGACAAAGGTGCTTTGGAAGTTTACGGATGTGCAACACATGCTGTTTTCTCTGATCCTGCAGTTGAAAGATTAAAAAAATCAGCATTTACTGAAATTGTAGTAACAGATACTATTCAATTGCCTGAAGATAAAAAATTCGATAAATTAAAAATATTGACAACAAGTAAAATGTTTGCAGAAATAATAACTAGAATAGCTACAAATAACCCAATAAGTGGTTTATTTGAAATGCCAGTTGATGATGGAAATGATGACTAAAATTAAGAAAAATGAAAAAAAAGAAATTGAAAAGGCTGTGGAAATTTTAAAAAATGGAGGAGTTGCCGTATTCCCCACAGATACCGTTTATGGGATCGGTTCTCTTCCTGAAAAAGAATCTGTGGAAAAAATTTATAAAATAAAAAAACGTGATTTTTCAAAAAAAATAATTGCACTAATTAGCAACAGAAAAATTTTATCCAATTTAATAAATGAAACATCAGAAAATATGGACAAAATTTCAAATATTCTAAAAAAATACTGGCCAGGCGAATTAACAGTAATTTTTCGTGCTAATCAGAATTTTACAAAAAAATTTGACAAAGATATGCAAACAATTGGAATCCGTATTCCAAAAAATAAAATTGCTTTGGAAATAATAAAAGAATCTGGAGGAATATTATTGACTTCAAGCGCTAATATTTCAGGTGAAAGTTCGGTTAAAAAAATTGAGGATTTAAGTGAAGAATTGCTAAAAAATGTGGATATTGTTATTCCAAATGAAGAATCAGAATTGACAGGGAAGCCGTCTACAATTGTAAAATTTGAAAATGGAGAGATTACGTTATTACGAGAAGGTAATATTTTATTTGAGGAAATAGTAAAAAAATTAAAATGATAAAAAAAGAAAGGAGAATTTATGGCAAAAATGGTAAATCCAAATACTGTTAGCAATATGGATTTAATAAATGCAAAATCACAGGCTAAAATGCAGCAGCTTGTGCAAAAAATTGGAAAAGGGAAAAGAAAAGTCAATGTTACATTTTCAAAAATGTCAAGAAGTTATTTGGCAAAAATGATTGAGGAAATGAGAAAAATGATGAGCCAATATGAAAAACAGCTGCCAAATGTATTTAGTTTCTTTAAATATTTGGAAAATGAAGTTAAAATTACAAAGGCAAATAAAAAGGAAAAAACTAAAAATGTAAAATTGTCTTACGAAGAAGTTGACTTTTTTAAACTGCAGTTAAAGGAAACATTAAAAGGGATTGATGCTCAACGTGCGACTTTGAAGTGGTACAATCTGATTAAAAAGGGATTGTTTAAAACATTGAAAAAACAGACAGAATTGGTGCTGGAGGAATTTAGCAGCGGAACTGTGAAAAAGAAATAATTGAAAATATAAAAGCGGGAAGGGAAAATTGAGGACAATGAATGAAAAAATAATTGAAAAGGCAAAACTAAAGGATGTTGTCGATAATAAAAAAAATAGTTTTTTATCAAAAGATACTGTTTCTTATTTAAATGAAATTGTAAAGACTGGATTTAAGGAGCGGGCTAGTGATATTCACGTGAAATTTGACCTGCTGGAAGGAATGGAAATAAAATACCGGGTTGACGGCTATCTGAAAGAAAGCCAGAAATTGTATGAAGCAGTGAATAGAAAAGTTCTTGAAAAAAATATTACAGAAATTATTGCCAGAATGAAAATTTTGGCTGGAATGAACGTTGCAGAGAAAAGAAAGCCACAAGATGGCAGCTTTTCTTTTTTATTAAATGCAAAAAATACAAATAAACGTTATGATATAAGGGCTGCCTATATGCCGACAGCTGGCGGGGAGACTATGGTTTTACGTATTTTGGAAAATTATTTAAAGGATATAAAACTTGAAACATTGGGATTTTCAAGTCAAAGCATTAAAATGTTAAATGAAACTTTAGATAGAAAATATGGAATGATTCTCGTAAGCGGGCCTACAGGTTCTGGGAAATCTACAACATTAAAATCCCTAATAAATATGCTAAATGATGGAAGAAAAAAAATCATAACCGTAGAAGATCCAGTTGAAAGCAAAATTAATGGGACTGTTCAAATACAGGTAAATCAAGAAATTGGGGTAACATTTTCTGAAGTTTTGAAAGCCACTTTAAGAAATGATCCTGATATTATTGTAATTTCTGAAATTAGAGATGAAATTACTGCAGAAATAGCTGTAAGAGCTGCATTGACAGGACATCTTGTAATTTCCACAATTCACACAAATGATGCTGTTTCTACGTTAATTAGGCTAGTGGATATGGGAATTCCGAAATATTTGATACTAGATTCATTAATTGGAGTTATTGGACAGAGGCTAGTTGGAAAAAGATGTCAGAAGTGCATGGGAGAAGGCTGTGATGAATGTTCTAGCGGATATAGCGGAAGAATTTCAATAAATGAAATACTCGTGTTAAATCAAGATGTACGGAATATTTTGAAGGAGGACAATCACCTTGGATCTGAAACTAAAAATAAATTGAAGACTCTAAACCAAAAATATGAAAATCAGAAGTGTTTTATTGATTTTATGGAAGATGCTAATGAAAAAATTGAAAAGAAATTGATTTTTGAAAGAGAAAAGGGAACTATTATTTTTTAAAAATTATTAATCAGTATTATAAAATTTTTTGAAATTATATTTGTTTTGCTCAAACTCCAGATTGATTATATTTTAAAGGGGTTTGAGCATATTTTATAAAACTGGATTTTAGTTAAATTTAGAAATATGTAAAAAAAATTCAAAAAAAGTGTTGACATTAATTTGAAATTATGATATTATATTCCTTGTCCGAGAGTGATTGATGAAAATGAAAAAATCACTTGTTGAAGGGACGGTGTATAGCGCAGTTCGGTAGCGCACCTGCCTTGGGAGCAGGGGGTCGTAGGTTCAAATCCTACTACACCGACCACTAATTTGCGGGAGTAGCTCAGTTGGTAGAGCGTCAGCCTTCCAAGCTGAATGTCGCGAGTTCGACCCTCGTCTCCCGCTCCATTTTATTTGAAAATTAAAATAAAACTTTCATATATATGGTGATCGTAGTTCAGTTGGTAGAGCGCCAGTTTGTGGCACTGGTTGTCGCGGGTTCAAGTCCCGTCGATCACCCCATAATATGAGCCATTAGCTCAGTCGGTAGAGCACTTGACTTTTAATCAAGGTGTCACTGGTTCGATCCCAGTATGGCTCACCATTTAAAAAAAATTTTTGCGAGAGTGGCGAAATTGGCATACGCACTAGACTTAGGATCTAGCGTCTTTGACATGTGGGTTCGAGTCCCACCTTTCGCACCATAAAAGCCCACACAAAATAGTGGATTAGTTTAGTAATATCAGCACTTCTAAAGGTTGATATTTTTTTATTTTTACCTTTTTTATCAACATTCTGAACATCAAAAATAAATTATACCTGTCTGTTTCGTCCATGTTTTCAAGCACTTCTTTTAAAATTTTTATATTGTCCATTTTTTCTTCGCTTATTGTCTTGTCTTTTATTATTCTATCAATATCATTTAAGGAATCTTCAAATACTCGTTTTCTATTTTTGAGTTCCTCAAGTTTATCATTTAATTCAAATTCATTTATCAATTCTTTTGCAAATAATTCTAAATATTTAGTTCTTTCTTTATCTATTTTTTTAATTTGTTTATCTATATTCTCTCTATCTTTTGTATATTTTTCTAAATTAGGTTTTTCATTCAAAAACTCTAATTCTTTTAAGTTTAATAATTTATGTATTATAAACTTTTCAGCCTTATTCATAGATATTGCTTTTTTACATTTGTCACATCTATAATTAACACCATTTTTGAACATTTTACCGCCACAGGTACACTCTAATATACCTGTGAATAAAAACTTTCCTTCTTTACGTATTACACGCTGTTTAAATAACATTTTCCGTTGTACTTCCCTAAAAACTTCTTCACTTATTAATGCTTTGTGATTTCCTTTAAATATCGTTATTTTTTTGTTTATTTTCACTTCTCCAGTATTAATATTATTTTCTTTTCTTCCGTACATCAGATTTCCAATGTAAAATTCATTTTGCAAAATCCATTTGACAGATGAAATGTTTTTGTTGAAAATATTTGCTGTTTCAGATAGACTTTTAGTATTTAAGTATGTGTTAAAAATGCTTATAACATCTTCAGAAGTTTCAGGATCTATTGTAATATTGTTGTGTTCATCTTTTTTATAACCAATCGGAATAGTTCCGCCTTGCCATATTCCTGCTTTGGCTCTAGCCCATTTGTTTGATTTCACCCTCATTGATATTTGCTTTCTCTCATAATCTGCCAATACAGCGAATATTTGAAAGAACAGCATACCAGTAGGGGTTGTTGTATTTATTTCAGACTGTGAAATAGATACAAATTTTATATTGCTTTTTTGCAGCTCTAAAACAAAATTTAACATAGTTAAAGTTATACGAGAGATACGGGAGCTCTCATAAACTACAAGCACATCAAACGATTTCTTTTTGATTTCTTGCTGTAGTTTAAGAAAGCCTTCACGATTATCGTTGCCTCCGCTCTCCACATCCTGTATAACTTCCTTGAGCTTATAACCGCTCATTTTACAAAAATCTTCACATTTTCTTATCTGAAACTCAAGTGAACGCCCCTCTTCCTGAATTTCTGTACTAACTCTTGCATATATAATTGCTTTCATTTACTTTCTCCTTTTGTCCTGTTCTGCTTTAATTTTGTATAATAGTTTTAATATTTCTTCCTTGTGTTTCATTGTTATTCCTCCATTTCCGTCATATCAATATAACTTGATATAACACAATCTTTCAAAACGTGTTTAGCAGTTTCCTCAAATGTTGAACTGCTAAAACTTTCATCTTCTATTTCTTCTCTGTCAATATAAACTTTTGCTATATATCTTATTTCATTTTCAATTTTGATTTTGTGTATCTCGGCATATTTTATCATTGATCCATCCTTTTCCAGTCCTCAACTTCCTCTTCTGTTTTGAGGACTTGGAAACCTGTTTCTATATTATCCCATAACCAAGCTTCGAATTCTTCTTTCAGCTTTTTCTCATCATTTATTATTTCTTCCGCCTCTTTCTCTGTATAGCCGTAATCTTCTACTAAATCTATAACTTCAGCATTTGTAGAATAGTAATTTGCACGACTATTTACATAAAATCCTACCTTGTATTTACTCATTTGTTTTCCTCCAATAAGTTTTTGTTTTCGTAAATGTTTCCAACAATCCACCAACCATCTATTATCGTATTTTCAGGTTGTAAAATCGGAATATTATGCACTTTTATCAATTCTTGTGTAAATTCTTTGCATTCATCTATTTCATAATCGTCGTCTTCCAAAATGCAACCATCTATTATTTTGAAACCATTTAATATGCCGCTGTATTCTCTATCGTCATTTCCAAAACCTATTAATTGCAGAAAAATTCCGTTTTCGTTCGATGATAATAAAATATCCCCCTCATAAATTTCTTTGTCGTTTTTATCTTTAAGTCCGATGTATTGCATTAATTCTATATCTTTTATTCTAAAAAAATGATATGTTCCGAAGTCTTTTACCGCTATTTCCTTGTTTCCTAAAGAAATAGATGAAACTTTCATCATTTCTTTTTTTTGCTTGTTCCAAGCTCTAAATTTTATTTCTCTCATTTTAATCCTCCTGTTTTGTTATAAAAGTATCCTCAATTAATCCTCTCTTTTATTAAAATAAGTCCTCTGAATTAAAATTCTCAACTATTTCATCATCGCTTTGAGTATCGTTATCTGCTGTTTCCTCTTCGACAATATCGCTTGCATTGTCAGGACTGTCTACATATTCAACTTCTACATTTCCATTTGGCTCAACTTCTTTTATAACAGCCTGGTCTACTTTCTGTGCTGTCTGCATTTCAATGCTTAATATCCCAAACTTGCTTAACAATAATTTTAATACAGTTTTCTTAGCCATGCTATCGAAATTTGTTTGCCAACTTGAGAATCTGCTTAAGAACGTTCTGCTGAACTTCTTAGCGTGTTCCCTTATTTCTTTTTTACTCATCACATTATATTTTTCAAATCCATTTGTAGTTTGAAAATATGCAATATAGTGAGTTACTTCATCACTTATTTTTCCGTCAAGATTATATTTTAGTTCGTCAGTGATTGGATCATAGCTTTCAAATTGCCCCTCATAAAGTTCTGTGACATTTATTTTCTTATATTGCCCAGTTCTGATTGCCAGTTGTATAAATCCTTTATAGCCTAATTGGAATTGTGCCTCGTTTCTTCCTTTGTTATTGTATGGCACAATATAAGAAAAACCTAAATTTGGATCAATTGGTAAATCTAATGTTGCAGCTATTGCTCCAGCTTTTAAAATACTTTGTGGTTCTGCCTCTTGCAATTGCTTGTTTCCGTTTGTTGTATTTAATAATGACGTTAAAAAACCAGCCGCTTTATTTCCTAATAATTCCTTAAATTTATTTTTTGTTCTTTCATCATTTATCATTGATTTTAGTGTACTTGTTCCAATTGTTCTTTTTGATTTTCTTGGGTTTGTTAAAGTTCCTGCCATTTTATTTCATCTCCTTAAAATATTTTATATTATTTTTATCTAAAAATTGTTTTAATTCTAATGCTATCTCTTTAGAAAGCCCATTTACTTTTATGCAAATGTAAGTATCCTTTTTTTGAGTATTATCTGTTTCTTTTTGCTCTTTTTCTTGAAGAGCTTTAGCAATTGCTTCTTGCTTTTCAATTTCTCTTTTTCTTTCAAGTTCAGCGATTTCTCTTTGTTTTTCTTCTTCTGCTCTTATTCTTAAATTTTCTTCGGTTTGCTTAATTTCATTCATTTTATCATTTATCGCTTTAGAAATGACTGTATAGTCTTCTTGAATTAAATATTTCATGCTTTCAAATACAATTTTGAATTTAATTTCTTTATTTGCTTTTTCAATTTCCTGTTTTATGAAATTTCCTTTTCTGATTAATTCGTCGTATTGCTGTTGTATTTCGGCTTCAATATCATCCTCTTTAAATGTTTTGTTTTCCCATTTTTTGTTATCTATCAAGTAAACCAAATATTCGGGTCTATATTTAAATACAAATTCTTTTATTGATTTTATTTTTTCTCTTTTAGCATTATCTAATTCTTTTTCTTTGTCATGTAAATATTTTCTAACTGCATCTACCCTTTTAATCAAATTAATAAGTTTCTGATTGATTTCTTTTGTATCAGCTGTTAAATAATCCATCAAATCCTTTTTGAATTTTTCAGCACTCGATTTTGCGCTTGCTACTTCTTCTCTATATTTCTTGATGTCCTTTACATCTGTAAATACAATATCGTAAAGTTTCTCAATTTTCTCAACTTTTTTCTCAGCCTTTTCAAAATCAATCATATCTTTATCAATTTTAGCTGGAGTTATTTTTGCACTGTCAAAAACAAACTCCATTTTAGGCAATGTAACTAATGATGTTTCTGTTTCAATTTCTACATTTTTATTTTTCATTTCAAAGATTCTCCTTTTCTAAATTGTCAATTATATCTTTAACTAGATTTTTTATATCATAGTCTTCATTCCCTGTTTCTTTTCTTTCGTCCTCGCAATAGTCATATAAACTATCTCCATACCAATCCCAGTTATCTACTCCCCCGTATTCTAAAGCTCTGTTTTTATGGTATCCCTCAAGATATACTTTTAATTCATCTCTTGTTAATTCATAATTTCCATTTGCTAATTTTTTCATTCCTAACCTCCATAAGTTTTTATCATTCTTGGTTCTGTATCGTTTTTGACACATTCCCAAAATTCAATCTCTTTATTTAAAAGTTCCTTTATTTCTTCTTCCCAATCTGCCCTATTTACAACTATTGTCTGCAATCTTTTATCTAAATCAAACGGTGTTGTATCTTCGCTTTTAAAACATTCAAATTTTATTTCAGCAACCAATACAGCATATTCGTAGCCAGTTACTAAAAAGTAATGTAAAATTTGATACAAATAGGTTTCAGGAATGTTATTTTGCCATTCTTTAATATATTTGTTCCATTTGTTAATTGTAGTTGTCTTTATTTCAAGTATTCCCTTTTTTCCTTCATAAACAATTTCTCCATCTAAATTAGCCCGTATGAAGTCATATTTTGGATGTACATACATTTTATTGACTTCCAGAATATCCTTGTCAGGATTGTCTATTTTATACGAATAAAATATATTTTTTTCCAAATCTTTACCCCTTTGAGCTGCTGGACTAGTACATTTTTCATTTACTCTTCCAGTTTTATCATTCCAAACATCAATAATGTTTTTATATTTATTTTTACCCATTATTGCACCTGCATCACTCCCGCCAATTCCTTTTTTTCTAATGTTTAGCCACTCCTGTTCGTTAGAGTAGCTTATTTCTTTGCATTTCATATTTCTCCTTTCCCCCGCCTATTTACAAGACCCTTTCATTTCTAGCAAATTTTCTATTAAATTATCTAATTTTTCAATACAATCATCATTGTCTAAATATAAATAATTTTCACTTAATTTTTTTCTTCCTTCTTCAGTTTTTCTCCAGTGTTCCCACCCGCTTTCATAAGCGTGAACACAAATTTCATTTGTATGACCAGAGAATTCAACAAAAATCGTATTTTTTTCTCTTGAGTTTATTTCAAGAGCTAGATTCATTATTTCAAAAATTTTTCTTTTTATTTCTTTTTTCATCTTATCCACTAATCCTTTCATATTTTTTTCTGACTTTTAACGCTTCTTTTCTGCTATATCCTACCCATTTAATTTCTATTCCAGCCTCTTCGAACTCTAACAAACTCAAAGCTTCTTCTTCGTGATTAATTTCCCCGCCTTCCTTGATAACTTTTTCTATTTCTGTGAAATTTTTATCTGTTTTTGTTATCAAAGTTTTTATATACATTCTGTTCTTTTTGCTTATTTTTTCTAGTTTTTTAGATACAAACTTTTTAAATAGTTTGTAACAAGCCTGTATTTCAAATAATTCATTTAAAGCATTTTTAGTATCTTTGTATCTTGTTTTTAATTGATTTTTATACTTTACTTTTAAATTTTCTAGCTCTTTAAAATATAGTTTCGCAAAATTTGTTGTAACAAATTTATTTTTGAAATCTCCCAGTGGTCCTTTATGCAATTCGTTGTATCCAAATTCGTCAACTATTCTAGTAAGTGTTCTAAAACTTCTTTGTATTATATCCTCTAGTTCAAAACTGCACCATAGAGTTTGTTTTTCTGACAATTTTGGTATTTTTGTATTTCCTTTTTCAAGACTTTCGCTTGTTATTCCAGGTATCTTAAAACTCGTTTCATAATGTTCACAAACGCCTGACAAAGCCATTATCGCATACATTTCTAGAAGTTTCTCACTGCTGTTTTCAATTAAATCTTTAAATTTTTCAGCTTGTTGTAAGAGTTCTTTGCTTTCACTTTCTTTTTTTATTCTCTTTTTTGCTCTTTTAAAACTACTCATTTTTGTTTCCTTTCATTTCTTTAATCGCCGCTGGGAAAAACCAAAGCAATAACCAGCACAATACTGGAACTGCCGTTTCTCCACCGCCAATCACTCCTAAAAAATACCCTCTCTCTATCGCAGCATATTTATAAGCTGTAATAGTTAATGCGATAGTTAAAATCACTTTTAAAGTATTTTTAAATATTCTCTTTTTCATTTTTCCTCCTAAATATATTTTTTCAATTCATTTATCACGTTTTCATAGTATCTAAAACTTTCTACTTGTTTATTGCTATGCTTTGCTTTATCATAAGCCCAAAAGCCAAATTCTTCTGTTTTTAGATTATGCTTTTTAGCGATACTTCCAACTTTCATTGATGTGATTCCTAGCTTGTTGCCGACTTCTGTTGCTGTGTAGCTCTTTTTATCGACCTTTGGCAACGATAAGACTTCACTTCCGTTTAGTTTATTTGTGCTTAATACAATTAATGTTTCTTTGTATTTTTCATTTGATGTCAATTCAGCAAGTTTTAGATATATTTCGCTTTCTTTGATTCTTGTGTCTTCTAGTTGTATTTTTTGATACGTCTTGTTTCTAACAGCTTTTATAAGTTTAAATCTTACAACAGCGTCATATCTTGCAGCTAATTGCAAAACTCCGTCAGATGTTAAGACAAACATAGGGTAAGTTTGTTTGTTTTGCTCATTGATATAATCAGTCTCCTGAAAAATTAGGAGACCTAAGTTAGCACCTAATTTTTTAATTTCATCTCTAATATCTGCTAAAACATTATCATGTCTTTTCCCTGTTATTTTTGCAATTTCCAATGATGTCATTGTTCCTTTTGTTTCTAATAATTGTAATTCTTTCATTTTTCCTCCTGTTTTCCTTTATTTTCTATCAAATCAGTTCTTAGCTTCATTAATACAAAAAATGCTTCCGCCTTAGTTTTAAAATAATTCCCTTCTTCTTTTCGCTCTTTATCTGATGTTCTGTCTTTATCCACAGTTGAAGAAATAACAAATCTGTTTTTGTGAAGATTAATAAACCAGTAAAGATTTTTATAGTCTTCTGAATAAATAAGGCTTAATTCATCATCTAAAATAATACGTATAATGCCTAGCATGCCATGTAAATTTTGCGATTCAGGATCTTTAAAAGTTTTTCCTTGTCTCATTAACAAATCAACTTCTCTGTGCAGTATTTCTTCCATTTCTCTAATTTGTTCTTCTGTTTTCATAAATTCCTCCTATTTTTTTATCTCAAACCAGCAATTTAGACTAGCTTAAATGCTTTTTGATAAGCTCTTTTGTTACTCGGATATGTTATTTATACTGATTTTAAGATATTTTGTATTAACTTAATTGTGGTGCCTGCGAAAAATTGTAATAAAATATAATAAAATAACATATAACGGAGAATATAACTAATATAACTATATACCAGAAAGGAAACGCCTTGTGCGGTGTATATAGTCAAAAACAAGCACCACGATTAAATCAATACCGATATTTAGGTATAAAAAAATCACAGATATAAAATCTGTGATTAACAATCGTTATTCATCTTTTTTAGATTTGATATAGATTCCAAAACCTGTACCGCCAAGAAAACCTACAAATATTTTTAAAATATCAATCAGTATTTCTTTG
>ERZ772955.2104-NODE-2104-length-11246-cov-3.575552_pt1 | contig 11246 bp, 7 predicted proteins | sample MGYA00511133_ERZ772955 | MGnify/ENA primary metagenome ERZ772955 (study PRJEB29015, sample SAMEA2737914) | human oral metagenome | biome: human oral; feature: human-associated habitat; material: dental | place: China | collected 2149 ... | reverse complement strand
CCGCTTCGCACCTTAACCCTGCCCTGCCAAAAGACTAACCCCGATGGGGTTATTTAAGGCGTGTGATTGTGGAGATTGGATGGTTGAGTTAACGTTTGGGCGTAAGCGTGTGTAGGGGTGGATTTTGAGGGGTTATTTGTAATTGTGTGGTTGTGAAGATGGAGTGGCGAGGTTAGTTTTACGTTGCATGCGAAGAGTATGTTGGTTTCGATAGATCGTTTGCGGCAAGGCCGCGTTAAAAAATTGATTGGAATGACTCATAAGTTTAGTTTGGGCGAGTCTATTTTGCAAAGGATTGCGCACGAGATCCGACATCGATTCGATAATGTGCGACAACAACCCCGTTAGAATGGTCGTCGGTAAGTTCTCTCTTAGACGATAATGTTTGTTATCAACAATAAAGGGTGGCCAATAGCGACAACAACCCCTTAGGGTTGGTCTTTTGGCAGGCCGGGGTTAAGTTGCGAAGCGGCTTAACCCCGGATAAACGGATGGAAGTGAGTGCAACCCCATCAGGGGTTGGTCTTTTGCTGTGGCAGGGTTGAGGAGCAGAGCGGCAACCCAGGCACTAACGACGTGAGTCGTTGTTGAAGTGATGCGGGAGTAATGATTTATGCATTGCGTTTGGATTGCTGATGTTTTTTGAAAGACCAACCCTAAGGGGTTGTCAAATTTTGGGGACATTAGACAGGGTTAAAGCGCTGCACACTTTAACCCTGTCCTGCCAAAAGGCTAACCCCGATGGGATCATTTGAGGACATATGGTCGCGGAATTTAGATGGTGGCATGTTAGGTTTGGGCGTAATAAGATAATGATCGGGGTGGCGAATGTCAGGTATTATACGAGAAAATCACCTCTTGACCATGCATTTTTTAGGCCGGTCGCGAAGCGTTGAACCATAGCAGTTTGAGGCTGTTTTTATAGTCGAATCTTCGATGAAACCGCCATTTTTCGCACTTTTTCCTTGTTTTTACGTTTATTTTGGGGGATTATTTCGGATGAAAGACCTAAGTGAGACCAATTTATGAGCGGTTTCGAGAAAAAATGGCGGCGGATTAGCTACATTTTTTATCAATAAATCGAAATTACAGACGGGATATGAGGAACGAAATACGTACTATAATTTCCTGAATATAATGGATTAGCAAAGTTTGTTAGTATGCAAGAGACCGCCAACGGCAAACAGAGGGATTACAGTGCGCGTAAGCTCCAAAAAGATAATTCTCGATGGGAAATGGCCTCGTTCTTTTAGAAGAATCAAATTTGATAGTTTTCGAGCAACAAAATATTGGCGAAAAACCACGAAAGGATCGAATTACCATTTTTGCATTTGTTTACATATGTCGCGTTTTTGAGACTACTTTTCCTCATTATCAGCGTTTTAGAATATAGCCCATGTCCGATTAGAGCAAGTCGAGAAAATGAAAAATGTCCGATTAGAGCATATTTTTGTCCGATTAGAGCAAGTCGGTTTGGGGTAAATCGTCCGAACTTTGCCATAGTCAAGCAGAGAAAATCTATGACGGCATTCAAAAACAAGAAACATCCGAGAAAAAGTTCGCAAGAACGTCAAGCGGCCGCTCAACGTTTTTTGGAAGATCGATTGGCGTGCTTGGAAACGATCAGAGATATGATCAACTCAGAATTGGATCGCCGCAAAGAAGAATTTACCTCGCACACCGAAGAGGAACATAAAAAAACGCCGTCCAAACGCTGCAAGTGGTGCAAATGGCTGGACAAATTAAGGGGATGACGCGCTCAAGCAACATATATGCGTGTAAGAAGGGTCATTCTAAAAATACTGAAAAGTAAACAGGCAATTCATTTTAACAACCGCAAACGCCCGAGCCTCCTATAAGGCGTTGCTCCAAAAGGAGTTTCACAGGGAGGCATATATTATATGTATAACACATTACGCAAGAACATCTACGCGGCGATAGCTGCGCTGTTCATTACGATGCTGGCACTGCCCATCACGGCGCAGGCGCAAGGCAAGGCAAGAATCATTCTCGAAGCGCACAACGTGTGGGGCGACGGCAGTGGCTACCAGATGCTACTCGATGCTGACCACAATCTCTACGGCGACAAGATTCCAGAGAAGGGAGCATTATGGGACAACGCCAACCCACCAGCCGACCTCTACAACAGCTTCGAATACAAAATTCCGGGTAATGCCGATCCGTCTACAACACCTCAATACATGGTTGTGGACGGCGAGGGTTACGTGGATATTCCTGCAGGCGTCTACGATTTCTGTATTGCCGCACCTGAGGCAGACAAGAAAATATGGATTGCAGGCGACAAAGACGGTCCCACAAGAGCCGACGATTACAGATTCGAGGCAGGCAAGACCTATCGCTTCACGATGTATGCCCCAGATGGCGGAGGCGATGCTGCCAAGCTGACAATTACCCAAACCGGAGAAGTTCAGAACTACGATCTTCAAATTTGCGGCACGCAGGTAACTTCAGACAACTGCGGCAACCTTTCCTGGATTACCGGTGTAAACGGAAAGGTAAGTTATGACCCTTCTACAAAAACCCTTACGCTGGAAAAAGCTACCATTTATGCGGGCCAAGAACAAGCGATTACATCGCGTACGGATGGATTGACCATCAAACTTATCGGCGAAAACAATCTCAATTCGTCGAAATCAACCATGGGCATAACCGAGGCGCTAACGATAACCGGCAAAGGAGCCACACTGAATGTGGTGAGCGAGAATTCTTGTGCTGTCTATTCAAATACAGCTGACATAACCATAGAGAATTGTAGCGTGAACCTCAAAGGCGAGTATGGATTCTTAGCAAGGGAAGACGACCATCCGGAAAGCCTCATCATTAAGGAGGCAAAAGTAACCATCGATGGAAAGCAGGGTACTATCGAAGATTTCACCCACCTTACGATGAAAGATTGCGGCATCATCCAACCTGAGGGGGCAGTATTTGATGAATCAAGGAAGACCGTAGTAGTCAATGGTGAGCGCGTAAAAGGTAAGCTGGTTATTGCCCCAAATGTCTACGATCTTCAGATTGTCGGCAATAATGTCTCTTTCGAAAACTGCGGCGACCTCACCATTTTTGACGGAGTAAGCGGAACGGTGAAATACGACCCGCGATCCAACATTCTTACGCTGAAGGATGCTTCCATCACTTCTACAACCACGAATGCCATCGTTTCGCACATCGATGGCTTAACGATAGAGCTCATTGGCACAAACAGCCTGACTACTCAAGGAAACTCAACGCTCAGCTTCACTCATCCGCTAACGCTTACCGGCGGCGGCACACTCAATGTGAATAGCCAGGCAGAATGTGGGATCTTCCTCAACAATTCTGATCTTACGATTAACAACTGTATTGTGAATGTCAAGGGAGTATATGGCATTGCAGGACGGGATGGTTCAAATGAAAAGTTACTTATCAGAAATGCAACGGTAACAGCAGAAGGAAAAGACGGCTCTATCTGCGACCTCGCTTCACTCACGCTGGAATACAGCAATATCTCTCAGCCCGCCGGAGCAGCATTCGATGGTAGCTTGCATGGTGTAGCTCTTGGCGGAGAACTCGTAAAGACCCAAGTTGTCATCACAAGAGATCCGGCCGGCATTGACACGCCAACCATCGACACCGCAGCTAAGCAAGGCATCTATACGCTCAGCGGCGCGAAGCTCGGCGGTAAAGTAGAAGACCTGCCGAAGGGTATATATATTGTCAACGGCAAAAAAGTAGTGAAGTAATGATTTAATGGTTAGTAATAATGAGTGAGTAGCGTGATGGTTGGTGGTGTGTGTTGACAACGGTTGAGGTAATACGTCAACTAAGCATCGCCAACCCCACGCGTCTTTCTTACCTTGCACTTGTTCGTGCGGCACAGCATCGTGGCGCTCCGACAATTCTCCCACACTTTTCTTCGCACCACCTATGCGGTCGGGCAAAGAAAAGTGTTCTTTTTCTGTCCGTTATTACGCCCCTTTAAGTAATTTTGCGCAAAATAAAAAGAACGACAATTATGAAGTTGCTACATACGGCCGATTGGCATTTGGGCAATGCCTTCTACGGCTATGATCGCGAAGCCGAATTTAAGCACTACCTCGCCTGGCTGCGGCAGACGCTTGCGGAGCAGCAGCCCGACGTCTTGCTCATTGCCGGCGACGTCTTCGATCATCCCAACCCTTCGGCCGAGGCCGAAAAGATGTTTTTCCGCTTTCTCTGCATGGCAGCCGAGGAGGTGAGCGGGCTGCAAATCGTGGTCATTGCCGGCAACCACGATTCCGGCGCACGCCTCGAAGCACCGGCCGGCTTGTTGTATCTTCATAATATATATGTGCGCGGCACGATCGAACGCCTGCCCGACGGCACGCCCGATTTCGACCGCCTGATTCTCCCTTTGAGTCGGCGCGACAATAATGAGGCGGAAGTCGTTTGCTTTGCCGTTCCTTATCTGCGTTCCGGCGATTATCCGGCCGGAATGACACAGGAAGAAGGCTTGCGCTATTATTTTGAGCAGCTATGGAAGCACCTGCGCAAGAGCGATTTCCGCGGTCTGCCCGTTATTCCCTTGGCCCATTATTATGCGGCTGACGCCCGCTTGAGCGAGACGGAGCACAGTGAGCGCCTTGTCGTTGGCGGACAAGACCGCGTCGAAGGCGACGTTGCCGGTCGCGATGCCGCTTATATCGCATTAGGCCACATTCATCGGGCGCAGGAAGTACGCGAACGCACCTTTTATGCCGGCAGTATACTGCCTATGTCCTTTTCGGAAAAATATTATGACCACGGCGCCCAACTCATAGAGCTTGATGAGGAAGGGCGGGCCGGCGTATCTCGACTCACTTACACGCCCTTACGCCAATTGAAGTCAATTCCTGAAAAGGGCGCAGCATCGGCCGGCGAGGTTTTGGAACTCATCAGTCGCTTGCCGCGTCGAGAGAAAGATGATGAAGGGCTCGGCTGGCCTTATCTCGAACTTCGCGTAAAAGAAGAGCAGCCTGAACCGCAGTTTTTACACGATGTCACGACGGCCTTGCAGACCAAAGCCGTACGCTTTTGTCGCATTCTGCGCGAGCAGCCCGAAGTGACCGATACTGAGCACTCGATACCCGACGTTGTAAATGTAACTACCACATCACCGCTCGAATTGGCCCAACAAGTTTTTCAAGATAAATACGGTAAGCCCCTTCCCGAAGCTTTACAAACGCGCTTCGCAGAGGCTGCTGAAGACGTAATTACCGATCGCCACGCTGATCAATAAGATTATTGCTGACACTATCACTACTTGCAGACTACGATGAAAATAGATAAAGTAACGCTCAACAATCTGACTTCCTTTGAAGGCCTTCAGACGATAGACTTTACCACAGAGCCTTTGCGCTCAGCCGGACTCTTTGCCATCACAGGCGATACGGGAGCGGGTAAGTCTACACTGCTCGACGCCATTTGCTTGGCCCTCTACGGGCGGGCGCCTCGTTTGGACGGCGTGGAAAAGATGAACAGCGAAGCCCTTGCGACGGATTCTACCGTCAAAGGCATTCAGACTGACGACGTTCGCAACATTATGCGCCGCGGACAAAAAGAGGCTTCCGCTGTGGTCGAATTTTCTACCCCCGACGGCGCTCGCTACGAAGCCGAGTGGTCTTGCCGCAAGAAGCGGACGGGCAATTATGATACCGTGGCGCGTACTTTTCGCCAAATTGCCCCGAAAAAGAAAAGCTTCGATGGGCGCAACGCAGAGATCCAAGAAGAAATCAACCGCGTAGTCGGTTTAGATTATATTCAGTTCTCACGCACCGTTATGCTGGCTCAAAATAGTTTCGCCTCCTTCCTCAAAGCGCGCAAAGAAGAAAAGTCGGCCTTGCTCGAGAAGCTGACGGGCACGGAAATCTACGGCCGTATCTCGATGCGTATCCACGAGAAAGCGGCCGCAGCTACTGCCCGCGTCAAAACAGAAGAAAGCCACATCGAAGGCATTCTGCATAATCGGCTCACGCCTGAAGAGTTGGAAGATTTGGAAACCGACGTGAACCGCCTTATCTTGTCTGAAAAACAATTGTGCAGTGAGCAGGAGATGGTAAAGTCGCAAATCAATTGGTTGGTCGACTTTGCTGCGGCAGAGGCTAAGGTCAAGCAACTCGAAGAGGCTGATCTCCAAGCGCGGAGGGCCAGAGAGGCGATGCGCACAGACCAGTTGCGTCTGCGTCGTTTTGATGAATTGCAACCCGTGCAGCAGCTCTATCGCGACATCGTTCTGCGTCGTTCTGACGTGGACCGCTTGCAGCGGCAGGGTGAGGCGCTGTATGGCGAGCGCACAGAAGCAAAGAAGACGGTACAAGCCGCTTCGGCGGCTCTCGATACGGCCCGCGAGCAGGAAGCGGCCGCTTTAGCGCAACTGCAACAACAATTGCCCGGCATCAATCGCGGACGCCAACTCAGCGGAGAGATTACCGGCAAAGAGGAAACCATCAAGCGTTTGGAGCATCGTAAGACGCAGGCCGAAGTGCAGCTGCATCGGCAATGTGAAGCCCACGCTGCCAAACTGGCAACCATAGAGGCAGAACATAAAGAGGAAAAGGAATTGCAAGTGCGATTTCAGGCACTCTCTACGCACCGCGTGATGTTTGATAAGATTGAGTTGATCAAGGACAAACTCAATTCTTTTGACAACGAGACTGCGCAGCACACGGAAAACCTCAATGCGACAGAGAAATTGCAGCGCATTTTGAGGGATATTTTCGGCAAACTTGAAGAGACAGAAAAGGAGCAGAACGAAAAAGAATCCGCGCTCAGCGTGCAAAAGAGCGAATTGCTAATGCACCGTCAGGCGAATAAGGGTTTGAATGGCGCGCAACTCCAGCAAAAATTGGCAGAAGAAAGCAATCGGGCCAATGGTTTGCGCCACGCGGCGCGTCTATGGACGCGTATCGCTAATGGCTATGAGGAGTTAGATGAGCGGCGAGCTAAGATTGCCCGTGATGCGACAAACCTCGACCAGCTTAAGAAGTCTTTGGAGCGATTGGAGACCGAGGCCGCCACAGCACACGATTTGCGGGAGCGCCGCCGACAAGCTTATATCTTGAGCAATAGTGAGAACATCGAAATCTTGCGCCACGACTTGCGTGAAGGGGCGCCTTGTCCCGTTTGCGGCGCGACGCATCACCCTTATCATACGGAGACGGAACGCGAATTGGGCAAATTGATCTCCAATTTGGAAACTGATTACAATGAGGCCTGCGATTTGGCCGACGCCAAACTCCGCCAATTAGATGACTTGCGCCTGCAAATGGCGCGGGCGGAGAGCGAACTGACTTTGGGACGCAATTACTTTGCTTCCTTAGAAGCCAAGCAAAAGGCTGATGAGGAGGAATGGCAGACTTTTGCTGCGCTCGACAATTCTTTTAAAGATTGCTCGCCAACGGTCAACCGGCAGGCACGCACAATGATGATAGAACTGCTCTTGGAGAATACGCAGCGTGCAGCTGAAGAAGATGACGTCACGCTCAAGACTTTCAACTTCCACCAAGGCTTTATCGACCGCCTGACGATAGAAGTGGAGCGCTTAGAGAATCAAGTGCGCGAAACCGCAAGCCGACTTGGCGCACTCAAAACGGAGCGGCAGGTGCGTATGGGTTCTTTGGAAGATGTGCAGGCGCGTTTGCGTAAATCCGAGCGTACAACGGAGGCGCTCTATGTCGATCTTGATGAAATGATCACGCTGTCGGGCTGGTTCTCGGAGTGGAAACACAATGCCGAAAACTTCCGCCGCCGCATCGTGAGTCTCTATGACGAATGGCTCTATACGACGAACAAGCTCAAAGAAAAGACGCAGCGCACCTTCCAGTTGGGCGAGGAGTTGAAAAGCGTGGAAGAAGCCGAGGCAGAAGCCAACCGCCAATTGGAAGAGACGGTCAACGAACTCTCTATGCAGCGCAACGAATTGTCGGATATGCAGGAGGAGATGCGTAGGCTTGTGGGCAAGGACACGCCGGCCGAATTGGAGGCGCGCCTCAACGCATTTATTCGCAAGACGCAGCAAGAAACGCAAACGTGCATCGCACGATTAGCCGAGGCCAACGACCGTTTGAACCGCTTGGATGGGCGACACGAAAACGTAGAACAGGCGCTTGAAGCCGGCCGCCAAGAATACAACCGCAAGAGTTCGGAAATGGACTTGTGGATTCTGAAGTTCAACGGCACGCATACGCCGACGCAATTTAGCGAGATAGAAACGCTCTTCACGGACACCACCGATTGGAATGCTATCCGTGCCGAAATAGCCCGTCGCGATGAAGCCTGCCTCTTGGCGGCCCATAATGCCGACAAGGCGCGTGAGGATTTTATACGCCTCAAAGCGCTTCCCGGACATCCGTCGGGAGAAGGAGAGGAGAGCATCGAGGCCTTGCAGGAGGGTTTACAACGCTTGCAGGAGCGCCACGAAGCCTTATCCGCCGGACTCCTGAAATTGCAATCGCGTCTCAAGGCTCATTATGATAGTGAGGCGGCAGCCGCGAAGCGGCACGAGGCTCTTCGACAATTGGAAGAAGATGCGACTGAATGGGGGCGCTTAGACGATCTCTTAGGAAGCAGTACGGGAAAGAAATTTCGCGAATTGGCGCAAAGCTATACTTTCCGCTTGCTCGTAGCGCAGGCGAATCATCACCTGTCTCACCTCTCTGCACGCTACCGCTTGGTCAACATTCCGGGCACACTCACATTGGAGATCGAAGATCGCGATATGTTTGACGAACGACGCTATGTTTCCTCGCTTTCGGGCGGCGAAACCTTTGTCGTCTGCTTGGCTTTGGCCTTGGGCCTGGCTTCACTCTCGGCGCACAATTTATCTATTGGCAGCTTGTTTATAGATGAGGGTTTCGGCAATCTTGATCAGTCTTCGCTCGATTTAGTGATGGAAGCTTTGAGCAATCTTGAGACGATAGAAGGGAGAAAAGTAGGCGTCATTAGTCACACGGATCAAATCCGCCGACAGATTTCGCCGCAAATACAAGTGCGCAAACTCCCCGTCGGCGGCCGTAGTGAAATTGTAGTGGTCTGATTGGACTTATACCTTGTATAGTTAGTGTCTGCAAGTGCCCAAATTACCAACTCTTCCGCCTAACTTTTCCACAAGAACACCCATAAAACAACCCTATCAAAGCACACATTTTCAACGGCCAATCTCCAAGTGCGAATCTTACCATCGCATTTCCACAAGCACACGTTTCCCAATAACCCCATCGGAGTTAGTCTTTTGGCAGGGCAGTGTTGACGCAAAGCGTCAACGCTGCCTCGGACTTTCAAAAATACGCCAATTTGTAGATACGAAAAATGAGAAAACAGTTTAATAAGGCCGATTTCATCGAGTGTTCAACAGAAAAACAAGACAGCGCCACAGGCCCTGTTTCCTCTTCCTGTTATACACTGTCGCAAAACAATAGAAATGGGAGATTATCTTATAAATAAGACGATCTCCCAACTATGTTAGTAAAAAAGAATATTAAAGTCTTTTGCTGACTGTATATATGAATTCATAGCCACTATACACATTTTTTTTAGTCTGTTTAGGGCGGATAGGCCATTCTATATCTAACGCACGTGTCTTATGGCGAACTTTTTCACATATTATCACAAGTTGATAGGAATCCATCTGAACCTGTTTTAGTCCAGGAAAATCATATACATATATACTATACCCGCGCTCGACATACTTTGACTTTGTTATTGGAACAAGAGCACATAAGGGAGATGGTCTTGAACTTACTTGTTCTCCAGCTTCAACATTATAGTGAGTTGAAAAGAGACGCCAGTTACATCTATATGTTTTCTTGGAACTAATTCTGCATTCAGGACTTACTACTTTGTTTATAGAGTCTACCATAGATCTACTAAACTTAGCATTAAATATTTCGTAAACAGAAGGATCAGATGCATAGTCATTAGTATAGTAGGGTATATAAACGGTATCAGTTCTTATAATTCTTTTTCCTTTTAGTATTGGACTTGCCGTAGTCTCTTCTAACTTTTCTTTGCGCCATCCTCGTTGTAATAACAACTGTTCTTGTCTTTCAGCGGTCAAAGTTAAAGCATTTTGCAAGTCTTTCGCAGAACCTATATAGATTACTGTTGTATCACCATTTTCTTCAGGAGTAATGTATTTATGTGTTGCCATTTGCTCATCACCTGCAATTAAAGTACTTTCACTTCTATCACAAGCAGTTAAGCAAACAATAGAAAGGAATACAAAAAGAAAATATCTAGCCATAATTTATTTGTTTTATTCTTGCTTTGAGATACTATATATCCATTCTATATCATTTGGAGGACAAGGATCATACTTATTTAATCTTCTCCCCGATAAATCACTTACAAGATGCAGAAGAAAAGTCCTCAGCTCCTTTGCATTACTTTCAGGTTCTTGATATCCACGTTTTTTTGTTATTGCAATATTTTTATTTCCCAATACAAAATCACCTGATGGTTTATATCCGCATTTCTCAGAATCTTCGGCCCAAACATCATACCCTGGTTTGTGTACATTTTTGTAACATAAAACATATTCAACAATATAAATACCTGGCTCTACTCCAAACTTTGCTGCCGATACTCTATCTAAGGCAACTTTGGCTTTCTTCTTTACTTCAGATCTATCGCAACCATATACAACGACTAATTCGTCCTCAACAACAATATCATTATTAGCCGTTCTTGATTGAAATGTTGACTTTTGAACTATAGGTGAGAATAATCTATTATAGTCTATAATAGATTCCATTTTAAGAGATCCCGGAGTTGAATTGTAAGCTCATTTATCTCTTCGGTATCACTACTGCATGATAATAGAGTAAGAGAAATACCTGTCAGTACTAATTGTTTAAGCATAATATTATAGTGTTAAGTGGTAAATATATTCTGAGCTTGATGGCTTATCTTTGAGGTCAAAAGCATGCATAACATGCGTTGTATCTAAAGATAGAACATTGTCAACAATTCTCTTTGTATTAATTTTTAGATCGTCCAATTGAGACGGCGATTTCATTCGTTTTCTGTAGGTAACACTTATGTAGACCCAATTAGATGCTCTTTGTTTAACCGATAAAGTAATCTGAGAAAGCTTTCCCATTCTTCCTTTTTCTATTTTAAATGCACCGTCCTTTTGAATTATCAAATCGTTTCCCATAAAAACAGATAAAGGGGTTTGATCTTCTGTATATGCAACAAACGACATCCAAGGATAAACCCTTTCAAAGTTTCCG
>ERZ772955.2100-NODE-2100-length-11265-cov-2.586441_pt1 | contig 11265 bp, 9 predicted proteins | sample MGYA00511133_ERZ772955 | MGnify/ENA primary metagenome ERZ772955 (study PRJEB29015, sample SAMEA2737914) | human oral metagenome | biome: human oral; feature: human-associated habitat; material: dental | place: China | collected 2149 ... | reverse complement strand
GCCGTCCTCCGCCCCTCCCTCCGCTAGGACAGGTCGGCGAACTTCTCCCTGTCACACAGGCTACTTCAGCCGAAACGTACACGCTTCCTCAGTCGAACGTATCGACTAGTACACAAGCCAAGGCCAAGGCGAAGGACTATTTATTTAGCCCTTCGCCTTGTCCGTATCTGACGCTGGCTATCGGCTGGATTTCCTCGACCTCTACAGCACCCCCTTTCTACCCGTCCTTCCCCCTCCCTACGGACACCCCCAAAAACGACCTACGGTAGGTCGTCAAAAAAACCTACTGTAGGTCGCATCGACGACCCACTGTGGGTCGCTGATGCGACCTACAGTGGATCCCTTTTTGCCCCCTCCACGACCAACCCCTTCGCCTTCCCCTCCTTCCCCAACTTCCCCTACCGCATCGCTTGTGTCGGTCGAACCTATACCTTCCTTCGTCCGAACGTATACGTATCGCGAGTAAAACGTATACGTTTTGCGTCGGAAACGTATACGTTTCGAGCGTGAAACGCATACGTCTTGGGCACGAAACGTATACGTTTTCTCCGCACAGGGTATACGTTCTCCCGCCACAGCCTTCTCCTGCCCCACCTGAGGACGATGGTCAGCTCGTCTGCACCCCCTACCTTCGCCGTGAACTTCGAGGCTGTGCTACTTGCCCTGTGCCTTTGCAGACGCAGAGCCTTTATCGTACCTTTGGGTACAAACAATCAATCAATAAGTTAGGACGATGAGAAAAGGATCGCTGAGGGTATCGAGATGGCTCTGCGCTTGTGGTCTGCTGTGGGCTACGATAGCCCAGTCAGAGGCACAGCAATTCATGGGGTACAGCCCCAGGTGGTATGGACCGAATGCCAATCCATCCCCGAGGTGCGTGAGGCTATCATCCCTTCAGGACTTCGCCTTCATAATAGCTTGAAATACCAGCTTTCGAACAAGGATAAGACAGCCACCTTGTTTACCGATCTAGAGATACCGATCGTCTCCGAACGAGCCTCCGTGCGGATCTATGGCTATGGGGCGGAGTACTTCCACTGGTCGCAGGAGAGCCTCAGCCGAAGAGGTATGGGAAGCGCCTCGGAGAAGGGGTTCGTCGTAGGAGATATATACGTGCAGACCCGACTGCGCCTGCTGTGCGAAGATGCTGGGTGGAAGCCTAATGTGGTGCTCAACTATACGCTGAAGACCGCTTCTCCTAAGCCGATAGCCAACGAGCATATGCGCTTCTTCGACACGCCGGGCTACTTCTTCCATCTGGAGGTCGGGCGTAATCTATTGTCCCCTGAAGCATCGCCCGTCAGCTTGAGGCTCAGCGGGCATATTGGCTTCATGTGCTGGGAGACCATCCAGAAGCAGAACGATGCCGTGATGTATGCGCTTGCGCTGTCGTCGCAATTCAAGGCTTGGGAACTTTCGCTCCAGCTCGGGGGATATAACGGTTGGATGAAGCATAGCTACGGAGCCGAATACGGCGATGAGCCGATGGACCTCACAGCCAGATGTAGCTACCGCCTCAATCGTCATCTCACTGCCACGTGTGGCCTGGAGCATGGGCTACGGGATTATCCTTTCACACAGCTCTCCCTGGGCCTCACCTACACCTCCCCCTTCCGCCTCTTCCCCTAAGGGGCTGGAGGTCTTCAGTAAGGGGACGTATAGAAGGAAACGGAATGGATATGGCACATAAAATAAGCATCTATGAGTATCGAAGCGAATGCTACTACCACGAGCACAGTACAGCATTCTATGCGAACTTATACGAGTTGCTGAAAGACCCATCAAGGGTCGAGCAACTAGTTAAAGAGGGGTATGTAGTCTTTAACTACTATCTGGATAGAGTTGATAGAGCTCCAGACATAGAGTTCTTGAAGGCGCTACAAGACCACTTTCTGGAGCTAGAGCGTAAGGGTGAACTATACACCACAGGACATCCAGATCCTTATAGGCTTTTCCTATATCAGCCAGGAGTTACCTCAAAGCTTCTGGCTAAGAGCTCTATTAAAGTGCAAGCAGTACTCGGTCCGCACACGATACGCTATGAGAACTCTAGAGCCTATATGAATGTGATCTATTGTGACACGAAATTCATCGGTCCCGAAGAAAAAGAGTACCTCATAGGGAGATATGGAGCGCCTACATGCACCAAGGAAAGCAGGGGAGAGCAATACGGTCCAGGAGGATATATCATCATCCCAGTAGAGGATGTCGATAAGCTTGTTGCCGTAGAGCGCTTTCGAGCACTAGATGACACTGATGAGAGACCAGTATACACGGGTGAAGAGCGGATCTACGAGCTAGACTTGAGGGCACCCGAGGAAAGCGTCTACAAGTACTTCCTAAAGCATAGGATTATCATAGAGTATGATCCCGAGAACTTCGCTCCGGAGTATCTATACCCTCCCCTAGAGGAAGAGGACACAGAGGAGCAGCGCTCCAAAGGTCGATATCTCCCCTCTTGGGTTAGATCTCTATGTCGTAAAGTGTCAACGCTATTTCGGGTCGAAGAGTAAGAGTCTTAATGGTCGGTTCTCATTATCCCCAAAACGGTAGAGTGGGCTTCTTTGGATATAGGTATAACAGTACCACAGGATAGGAATCGAGAACTTGGCATAATTGGCTAGCTTGTATTCCATAACTGATAGGTTCTAACGCAAAGAATATGCAGTCTGTTTCGCTGTTGACTCTTGCCTTGTCTGTGAGTGGACTCTAAGTGCTTTTGTTTTATGAATAATATCAAACGTTTGTTTTGTATGTTTCAGCGATTACTCTTATCTGAAATAATACTATTACTCCTTAGCTCTTGTCTCAAAGAGACGGCTGTGCCCATCGCCTCGTCCTTTGAGGTCGCGATTGCAGAGGATAAGACCTCTCCGGTGACGGTCAAGCTACAGAACAATAGCTATGGAGCCGACGAGTATGAGTGGACGTTTGAGGGCGGTGTGCCAGCCAGCTCAAGGGATAGAGCTCCCGAGTCTGTAACCTTCACAGAAGCGGGTGAGCATAAGATTCGCTTACGCGTATGGAATGCTGTTGATGAGCGCATCAGCGAGCAAGTTATCCGTGTGGACTCTGCGATGAGTATTGACTTTGACTATGCTATTGCCATCAATGATATTGCTCCAGGGGTAGTATCTATCAGCAATAAGAGCCGAGGGGGTAGTCGCTATGAGTGGACTTTTGAGGGAGGTAGCCCCAGCTCATCTACAGAGCAATATCCCTCCGCTGTTACTTTTGCAGATGGAGGCATACATCGCATTCATCTCAAGGTCTTCAATGGTAGTCGTTATGAGGAGCTAAGTAAAAGCTTTACGCTACAGCCTGCTATGCAGGCAGACTTCAACTATGAGCCCATTGCCGTAGACCAAGACTGGGAGGCACCGTTAACGCTACAGACTCGGAACCTAACCCGTGGAGGACTAAGCTATCGTTGGTCTTGTGAGGGAGCTACGATAGATAAGGCTACAGCAGAACATCCTTCGGTGCGTTTTGAGCGGGCTGGCATTTATCGCCTTAGACTGATTGCCAGCAACGGTAAGGAGGACAAGGTTGTTGAGAAGACATTAACGATAAAGCCCAATAGTGGTCTGGTCTTCCAGCAAGACCTTAAGTTTGGCATTAACGAAGCTAAGAATAGTATCGGTTGCTTCTATTCCTCTCGCTTAGGGGGCGTATTAACCTCTCAGCGTATCACACAAGAGAATGTAGGGGTAAGTATTGACTTCGGGTTCTTTGCGTTGAACTCCTCATTCAATTATTGCTATTTCTTCTCTCCACTTGAGGCACGAGCTAACGCTTTCCCAGCTATCCCCAATGCTATAGCCACTACCTTCATCAATAGCCCATCGGCTACGGGGATCCTGGTGAGTAATGATAGCTTTGAAGCCCTAAATAATGCACAAGCTCTTTCTCGATTTACTCAGTGGGCGGAGCCTAGTAGAAGGCACTTCACCAAAGCGCAGACCCCGCACTTCGTCCTGTTTAGAACCTCTGATGGCCGTAGGGGGATTATTAGAGTCAAAGGCTTTGTGGAGGCTGGAGCTCAATCATACATTCTTGCAGATGTCAAGATAGAAAAACGACCAGGAGAATAAGATTATGTCTACGCTACGTACATCAAGGATATACACCACGACAGCCCTCTCTTTATTCGCAGCTATAACTATGCTGGCAATCTCGCCAAGCTTGAAGGCTCAGAATGTGAACATAGAGGAGGTCATGAGCTTCCGGAAGAAGAAGCCCGTCAAGATTAGTGGTAGTATTTCGACGAGTGCCTCCTACTTTTCAGCCAAGCCACAGCAAGCACGGCAAAGCTTTACTTATCAAGTGACGGGGTCCGTTAATATCTCTGTGTATGAGCTCTTCAATATTCCCTTGTCTTTTAACCTCAACAACTACGGCTCTAAGTTCAGCTACCCATCTCTTCCTAATCGTCTCAGCCTACATCCCTCATATAAGTGGGTCAAGGCACATATTGGCGATGTGTCGATGACCTTTAGCCCTTATACGATGAGTGGGCATCAGTTTACGGGTTTGGGGCTAGAGCTCACACCCGGGAAGTGGCAAATTTCCGCGATGGGTGGTCGATTATTACGTCGGGTTGACTTCAATCCCGAGTTACCTAGTGTTAGACCAAGCTACGAGCGCTGGGGCTACGGGCTCAAGAGTCGCTATGATGGGGATAAATTCTTCATTGGAGGTACTGTGTTTACGGCGAAAGATAAAGCTGATGTTATCTCTTTTGATGCCGATGCACTTGGTCTTAGTCCCAAAGGCAACCTTGCATTGGGCATCGAGGGAGGGCTTAGCCTCATCAAGAACCTGCAGTGGTCTTTTGAGTATGGGCTTAGTCTGATGCAGCAAGACCTCCGCACCAATGCTCGTAAACCTTATCACGCTTTTAAGACCGAACTTAGCTATAAGCTACTGGGTAATCAGATCGGTCTTGCTTATGAGCGTATTAGTCCAGACTACGAGACTCTAGGTGCTTACTACTTTAATAATGACTACGAGAATTTAACAGTCAATTATAGTCGAAACTTCTTCTCAGATAAACTAAGCCTAGCACTGAGTGGTGGGGTACAGCGAGATGACCTCTCCGACGATAAGAAAGAAAAGAACAAGCGCTTTGTGGGCTCAGCCAATATCGGCTTCACGCCCAGTGATCGTTTCTCACTGTCGCTGTCGGCCTCAAGCTTTCAGGGGCATCGTAATATCAAATCCAGTTTTGACTATATCAATCAACAGATGCCCTATGAAAATCTGGATACGCTAAACTTTGTACAGCTCAACAACAGCCTTGACCTCAACATGAACTTGCAGGTCAAGAAGAGTGAAGCACAAAACCATAGTCTTTCGGCGAGCATAGGCTATCAAGAAGGTGCAGATAAACAGGGAGGATATATTATGCCAGGCAAGCTCACTCGCTTTCTTAACCTATCCAGCAACTATAGCATTGACTTTTCAGCACTCAAGCTTGCTATAAACTTTGGTGTTAATGGGAGTAACAACTATGCTCTTCGTAAGAATATGTTCACTGTCGGTCCGATGCTTAATCTCAACAAGCGTCTTTTGAAGGATGCGATGAGTATGGGGCTAACATTATCTTATAATCAAACGCGCGATGAAGGGGTGCTACAGGCTAGCATATTCAACCTCCGCTATCAAGCGAGTTATCGCTTCCTCAAGCGACATAGCCTAAATGCTAGTTTATCTTATCAGAGTCGTTCTTTCCATAACCTACAGACTCCGAGAAGCTCCTCTATTACGAGTCAAATTGCCTATAGTTTCTCATTCTAGAATGTCATTCACCTATATGCACCTAAGTACATTCATTAAAAGCTCTTGCCTAGCCATCTTTTGTAGCCTTTTGTGGGCTTGTGAGAAGGAGCAACCTACGGGAGAGATACATCCTCAGATACAGAATGCCTATCAGAATAAAGAGGAAGCTCAGGCTGCTGTCGATGTTTTGTATCATCTTGGCTATCCTTCCATCTCCCTAGAGGCCGATGCCAATGAAGGTCTCCCCTTAGCTTGGTCTGTTTATCTCTCTGGACTTATTGAGTGAAGCTAGCGAGGGCTATTATCCCAATCTACATCAAGGGAAAGTGAGTAGCCCTAAGGTAGAAGAGCTTAGCAAGAAGCTATACACGACTTATTTCGACGCTATTGAGCAAGCCGATACCATTATAGCACGCATAAATGACAGCCCGTCTGTGAATGCCCAAGATCGGGAGAGGCTACAAGGGGAGGCTAAGTTTTTCCGAGCCCTTAATCGCTTTTCCCTACTTAGAACATTTGGAGCCCACCCTACAGCTCGTACCAGCCCAAGATCAGAGACAGAGGCCACTCTTTATTCTTTAGTCGTTAAAGATCTTCAAGATGCTATTGCTCGCTTGCCACATAAAACATTTATCGAGAATAAATCTCGAGTTAGTGCCTTCATTGCTCGAGCTCTTTTGGCAGAAGTCTATATGCAGATGAGTGGCTTGCCACTGCGAGAAAACAAGTGGGCAGAAGCTACCGCTATCTTGAGGCCTATCTTAGCATCGGGGAAGTATCAACTTACAGGTCATGGCTCCAGTGAAGACTTATCTGCCTACAATAAGTTACGCCAGAATCCTATGGCTCCAGAGTATCTGCATACTTGGCAGGTAAAAGAAGGTAGATCACGGGCTATTTTCTCTTTTCCTAGCAAGGCGAAGAGCTGGGGTAATGTGCAAACCACTGTTGCCTTTAATGCTTACCAGCCCAGCAAGCTACTACAATCGTTCTATTCAGAAGAGGATATACGAGCAAAGGATAGACAATATTTCCACTCCTTCTTCAAGGTCCAAGAGGGTAATAAGACTGTCTTTGAGGTCTTTGATCCTGCTCCCTACTTTTGGCTCACCGGAGAGGGAGAACACCTCTCAGCACCAAGGGTAAATCAGCTAGGAGTCTATCGCTATTCAGAGATACTGCTCATGTTTGCTGAAGCTCTTTGCCAGTCTGAGGCTACTGTGCGAGAGGAGGCTGTTGATGCCCTCCTAGATGTACAGTTGAGAGCTATGCCACATCTAAATAAAGAAGAGGCAAAGGCAGAGTTGATGGCTCTGGGCATAGATGCCTTCTTGCAAAAAGTCTGGCTTGAACGCTTCAGGGAGCTAGTCCTAGAGATGAAAATGGGATATGATATCGCTCGTACAGGCTTTTATCCAAGTAAAGTGCGAGGTAGCGCTAAGATAGTTTTTATCCCCCTTTCAGAGGTACATAGTCCAAGTGGTGGATCACTACCTAGGAATTTAAGGCTTCCTCTTCCGTTAAGTTCTACTCCTTGATCAGATGTTTGAGATTTGGATCGTTCTTAATTCGCTCGATCTCACTTTCGACAATCTCTTGCTTCACGCGCTTATAGTTGGCTTCGATAGTCTCGCTGAGACTGTCGGAGCCATCTTCGTTAAGGAACTCCGCGATGATGGGGATAGGTTGGTAAGCCTTGGCTTCGGCTGATACCTTCGCGACATCGACGACAATCTCAGCGTGGAAGATCTTCTGCTCGATGCGCTCATCGAAGTTGTCAGATACGGCCCCGACGAACATCCCCTGCGTAAGGTTACTAATCTTGCTGGCCGGTATCAGGCTATCGAGCTGTGTGGAGATCGAGGTTGACTTATCGTTTCTGTTGATAGTCATGGACTGCCGTTGCTGTAGGACCTTCCCGAAGCGTTCGGAGAGGGTCTTGGCTGTTTCACCCACGACTTGGCCACTGAAAACATTCCCCACGGTGTTCTGAATCACTTTACTCTCCTTATCTCCGTAGTCACGTGTGAGCTGTGAGAAGTCCTGAAAACCTAAACATACAGCTACCTTGTTGGAGCGAGCTGTTGCGATGAGGTTGTCGAGCCCGCGGAAGTAGATGGTTGGTAGCTCGTCGATGATGACGGAGGACTTGAGCTGCTTCTTCTTGTTGATGAGCTTTACGATACGGCTGTTATATAGTCCCAGGGCAGCAGAGTAGATATTCTGTCGGTCGGGGTTGTTGCCCACGACGAGAACCTTGGGCTCACGCGGGTTATTGATGTCGAGGGAGAAGTCATCGCCGGTCATCACCCAGTAGAGTGCTGGGGAGATCATACGAGAGAGTGGAATCTTTGCCGAGGCAATCTGTCCTTGTAGCTGGTCTTGCGCTCCGCCTTCCCAGGCATCCATGAAGGGGGACAGGTAGTTGGCGAGCTCATCGTAGGCGGTGAGGATGGGGAAGATTTGGGCGTAGGGGCGGTTGAGGAACTCGATGGCATGGGGGAAGGTGCAGTACTTGCCGCCCTGGTAGATCTTGAGGAACCAGATGATGGCCGCCAGCAAGATGATGGGTGACTCGACGAAGAAGTCTCCCTGCTTCTGTATCCATGTCCGGTTCAGGTTGAGCATGATGGTGTAGGCGGACTCATAAGCATCGGAGATGTCCGTCATAAAGGCAGGATTGATGGGATTACAGCGATGTGACTTGCGCGGATCGTCGAAGTTGATGACAAAGAACTGGGGCTTCACTTCATAGGCATCGAGGAGTGTCAAGAGATGGTTGTAGGCGATCTCCGAGAGGTCTGGGAACTTGTAATCGTAGATGTACATGGCGAATCCCTTCTCGATCTGCTGTTTGATGTAGTTATTGACGATGGCGAAGGACTTCCCCGAGCCAGGGGTTCCGAGTACCATGGATGCACGGAAGGGATTGACAATGTTGATCCATCCCTTGTGCCATCGTTTCTTGTAGTAGAATCTGGTGGGTAGGTTCACGGAGTATTCGTTCTCCAAGAGGCGTGTCTCCTGCATGAAGCTCTCATTCTCGAGGTTGAAGACGTCGTCCATGAGGTTGTTCTTGAGCAGGCGACTCATCCACACACCTGCCATGAGGAGACAGATATATCCCACCGAAAGCGTGAAGATGTAGAGCGAGGCAGCACCTACCTTGCCGATGGGCAAAGCTAGTAGCCACCAGTTGAGAAAGAAGAGAACAAAGCCTACAGCGAGCACTGCCCAAATCTTTGGCCAAGTAATGCTCTCCCCTTTGACACCCTTGGTTCCGAGACAGGATAGCGCGAGGAAGACGAGGCTGAAGAGTTTCGTCCAAAGGATGGATGAGAAGAGGCTGGTTGTTCGCTGGAAGTTCATAAGGATCTTGTCCACGATACCGAGAGTGAAGCCCCAGGTGAGGAAGGCTTCATAGCAGAACCAATACGCATTGATAAGGAGGAATATCACGGAGAGCGCTCTCATGAAGTCCATGATCTTCCCGAGGGCTCTGAGGTCGTCTTCTTGTGCCATAGCTGTAATCTTATTAAAGTTAGAATAGGGAAGTTGGTTTGTTCAGCCTTTTCTTCTCTTGAGCCTAAGTTGATGTCGTCTACGGAGCTTGCGTTGCCAGCTTGCTTCCTTCCAATCGTCATTACCGGTTGCAAGGGGAAGATCTCCGATAAGTTCGTCTAATACCGACTCCATGGGGTTATCACTTTCTTCCGGGAGGAGGGGAATACTGTGGGTGAGATCCTTCGGTGCCTCCCAGGGGGATGATAAGTGGCCATAGAGCTTTTCGTCTAGGAAGCGATTAGAGTCAGGGGCTGAGAAGTAGGTTTCAAACTGCTTGGCAGCATAGCCCTTTCCTAGGCGCGAGCCATTGAGTGCTATACCTAGGTTGTCATCGATGAAGGTGATGCCATAGATGCGTCCGCCCTCACTTTTACGAATGAGGCAGCGTAGCCCGCTCTTCTCTAAGCTAGCTAAGAGTTCTTCCTCCGTCTGGGGGGAAGTGCGCATTACGTCCAGCACACGCTGGCGTATCCCAGGGAGGAAGGGCTTGATCCTTTGCTTGGACTGTCTCATTTTGTGCTGGAGAGCAGTGTAGCCTACGCCTCTTCCAATCTTAGAGGCGGGCAGGGGCGGGCAGAGCTTATTCCCCGTCTCGTCTGTAGGGGCGTAGATGAGACCATTGTATTCTCTGCCTCGGTAGGTGTTCTTGACCTCTTCGGCAGTCAGCTGGTAGGCTCCTAGAATGGCCTTGAATTCACCTAAGGAGCAGAAGTGGTAGTGTGTTAATACCCCACGAAGAGTTTGGGCGATCTCGCTTCGGATATTATCCGAGGTTAAGTTCTCTTGGGAGGCAGGGGCATTTGTCCTCTGCTCCTTGGTGGGAGTACTGGGGATGAGTCCATACTTACGCTCCAAGAGATCGGTGATTCGTTTGCTGCGTCTGTTCTCAAACTTATCGTTAATCTTCTCTCCAGCGTTATTGACACGGAGTGATACGATGTGGATGTGCTCTCGCTCGATGTCGTTATGCTTAAAGACAATGTAGGGCTGCTCGCCATAGCCGAGTGACTGCATATACTCCTGGGCGATTTGTGTAAGCTGTTCATCGGATAGCTTTTCGTCTGGGTGCGGATTAAGCGAGCAATGAAAGACCACATTCTTCGTGCGACACTTCTTAGGAATAGCCGCCTGCATATCGCTAAGCACTTCTTCCATGGTATAGCTACCTCCAGGATTGGCATACAAGCCCTCAGCCAGGAGAACACTCGCGTCCCCAGATACTACCTTTTTGAAGTTGTAGCCGAGGGCTCCAGCTAGATTTTCCGAGCTCGAGATCTTGGCAATCATCGCTTCCGGTAGTCTAGGGTTAGGCTGATAGCTTGCTGCTCGAGGGTGATAATTTGCTGGGAGTACTGCTCTAAGCGTTGAAGCATTACCTGTGCTGCCTTGACCGAGTGGTAGCTGTTGATAGCCTTTACTGTTTGGTTATAGAGGATGCCGATCTTATGCATCTGCGCTATGATGTTGGAGAGTTTGCGGTAGTACGCCACTGCAGATTTATCCTCGGTGATGGCCTTGAAACTTTCATCTAGTAGGCGAGCTCGGAGGAAGTCTGACTTCGTTTCAGCTCCCGATTTATGGAAGAGAGCGATGACTTTTGTTGGTCTTTGGGATTGGGTAGGCGTACATGCCAGTTATCCTAGCGTTCTATGCTCATATTTCTTTTGGGTTCATTGATTACAACTTCGGGGTAATCACTCCCTCGCACTGAGGCACGGTTTTTTTGTGGTACAAGCTGTGGTTTGTGTTACAAAGACACACCTTGCAGTAGAAAGAGTGGATGCTTCATAGCTTTGCTCTATCCCTCTATCTCTCGAGATGCAGTGCTTGCGATTGCTTCAGTGATCTCCCGCTTATTGTCTCGCTCGTGATAGGATCTGATTCATCACTCACTCTCTCGATATGTATAGCGCTTGGGTT
>ERZ772955.2099-NODE-2099-length-11268-cov-8.689824_pt1 | contig 11268 bp, 12 predicted proteins | sample MGYA00511133_ERZ772955 | MGnify/ENA primary metagenome ERZ772955 (study PRJEB29015, sample SAMEA2737914) | human oral metagenome | biome: human oral; feature: human-associated habitat; material: dental | place: China | collected 2149 ... | reverse complement strand
GGGACAGGGGCCAGGCCAGAAGGGTGGGGGTGACCCAGTAGGCGCGCTGCTCCTCGCTGCCCGCCACGGGTGGGAAGGCCGCGGTGGCGTCGAGTGTGCAGGTGATCGAGTAGGTGAAGGTCATGGTGGTGTCCTCCCGAACGGAGACGCCGCGAAGGGGCGTCGCCGGTCCTGCCGGGCGTGTCGCGTGCGGCCCCGTGGGGTGAGGGCCGCGAGTGGGTCCGTTCACCTCATAGTCTCCCCTGGGCCATGGGCCCCTGTCACCCTAATGGTGGGGCTTGTTCTCCCCAGCCTCCGGCTCGCCGCCCGCCCCTGCGCAGGGAACGCCCCCGTATCCGACCGAGTGGTTCGGGCTCCCCATTGTCTGCCGTGTCTTGGGAATTCGAGACTGGCTCCATGAGTGACGAGGAGACGCGAGAGACACGGTGGTCCGATGACCCAGATGAGCAGCCGGATTTGTCTCATGGTGTTTCCAGGCGGCCGTTACGGCGTCGGTGGCTGGTTTTCAGCTTTCTCATCGGCGTCAGTCTGGCGGCGGGTGTGGCGACCTTTATTCTGGTGCTAAGGGGGTTTATTGATGTTGTACGCTCGCCGTTGCTCGTGAGCGACGAGGCGTGGTGCATCTGGGCGGTGCTGATCGCGATGGTCGCCTTGTGTGCCGGTTGGGCGACGCGTCCATCTAAGCGGCTGACTGCTGGCAGCTTCTGGGGTGCGGCCATTGTTCTTGCTCTGACTACCGTTGTCGCCCATCCTATTATCGATCGCTTCTCTGATATCAGTCGGTCGGGCATGAGCATTCCTGGTTTCGTCGGTCAGCTGATGACGGCGTGGGGTTGTTTCGCTCTCGCTGTTCTGACCAACATTGCAGGGCGCGCATACGCTCACGCCTCCCTGCCGTCTCCGGAGAGCCGGAATAGCTCTGTCGCCTCTGAGTCCGATGGTGATGTGGAGCTTGATATCACCGTAAGCGACGTTCTATCCAGTGCGGCATCCAAGCTGCCGGTGCCCAGAGAGTCTCGGCACGAGGAGAGTGAGGGGAGTGGTGACCGGAGGCGTGTGGGCACGTACGCGCAGCGTCTTGGACTGGGGGTTGTTGGTGTTGCGACTGCTACGGCGCTCGCTGTGGCAGCGCCAACGACCATCAACCGACGTATCGATCCGTTCATCCACGTCACGGCGAACGCTTCACCTCATTATGAGGGTTATCCGAGTGTGGAGAAAATAGCGGAGGTGGCTGCCGGCCAGGAGCAGTCGGCTGCTGATTCCGATTGGAAGGCCTCCTTCGGTGACGTGAATGTGAAGCAGATTCTTGCCGGAGTGCGTGGTGCGGTTGTTGTCACTAACGCCGGTGTCTATGGTCTGGACTCCTCGACGGGGGAAGCCACGTGGACCTTCGCCACCACTGATATGAAGGACTCCTCTCATGAAAACAATGCCAGTTCTCTGGGGGGTGCCAACATTTACGCGAAAGAATCTGCCTTCACCTCGCCCAACGGTGCATGGCTCGCCTATGCCTTCGATGTCACGCCTGAAGGAAGTCTTGATAGCGGAGACTCTCCAGAGGACCTCACGCGTATCGTGGTCCTCAATACAGATACTGGTCAGATCGCTCTCAATGTCCAAGTTTCTGGATCGGTGCCGACCGTGCAGTTGACCGATTCTACGGCTGTCATCAACCGTCGGGTCTACGATACTGCCAGTGGTCGTGAGCTCGCGCCTCTGGATATTGAGAAGGCGGTGATCCCGGGGCCTGGAGGTCATTCCACAGTTCTTGCTCGGAGTAAGGAGGATGATCCGACGAGATATTCTTGGGTAAGTGTCGAAACCCTGTCCGATCAGTATTTCCGCGCACCCGTATCCGAAAGGTGGAAATACGATAATTCACGTAATAGAAGGTTTACGGCTCCAGTGATTAATGGACGAATCATTAATGTTGGTGGCTGGGTCGTCAATGATATCGATAAAGGGATGATTCAGGATATCGACACCGGCGGAACCGTGTCTCTCAACGATAAAGGAGGGTCGCGTAGCTGGCGCATTGTGGGTATTGAGGCCAGCGCTCAGTCCGTGTCCACCTGGAGTGTCAAGCGTGTTGACGAGGTGAGTGAGAGCGATACCTACCAATTGGAGCTGAATGTATTCGATGTTCGCGCAGGAAAGGTGGCGACTGTCGATTCAGCTGCAACGTACCGCGCCGTTATGGGGGATGATGGTCAGAATATAGACGCTCCATATTCTGGTGTAGTGGATTCTCCTGTTTTCTCAGAGAGTGTGGACAATGGAGGGCTATTCGCGTACGGTAGCAAGTTTGTTGTCAGGCAGAATGATGCGACTCGCCGGGCTCGTGGGGCTTCTCGCCACGATAGCGCCTCCGAATCGCCATGGGTCGGAGTTATGCTGCCGCAGTTTGGAGTCGGAAGCGATTCTGCGGCATTGTGTCCGGGTGGGATAATTGTTTCTCTTGATTCTGATCTCGAATCGAACGGCTCTCCGTCGACGGTATCCGCAAGAAAAGCGGTTCGGTGATGACGCCCAGAGGTTGGCGCCAATGCCTGCTGGCTGTGTCTTGTGGGGTGTTGTCTCCTGTGTAGCCCGGGCCCGTGTGCTTGGCCTGTTGGCGGATGAGGGCTAGAACTTTCGTGCCCGTATGTGTTGTATGTCGCTCGGGTGGCGAGGTAGGTGCGCTCCCCATTGTTGAATCCTCGTGGAGGTCTGACACTCATCCCATGAGCAATGATGCGACGCCGACGCTCGGCGGCTTCGGAAGCGGCCCGTCCGAAGTCTCGGTGAATCAACGTGGCTACCCGACGGTCAACGGTGCTGATGGTGCCGGATGGAGGCGGCCCTCCCCTGTTCCAGGTGTCCAGCGGAGCTCGCGTCGCCGGCGAGTGGTCTTCAGCCTTCTGGCCGGAGTGCGTCTGGCGGCAGGGGGCGCGGCCCTCATCCTGCTGGGTTGGGGGATCGCGGAGGCGCTGCGTTCACCGCTGCCGGTGCCGTTGGTCAGTGGATCATGGAGCAAACTCAACCTGTTTCCGTTGATTTTCATCATTCTCTCGGTTGTGGCTCGGGTGCGGCGTCCCCCCAGGTTGCCGGCTGGCGGCATTGTTGGATGCGCGGTCGGCGGATCGGTTATTGTCTCTATCCTGCTGTTCCTTTACGCCATAGCCGATGGAACTCTCGACAGAATCGTGCGCGCGGGCGCAATCGTCCCTGAATATATCGGCCTGGTGGTCGTTGGATGGGTCTGTCTGGTTCTCGCCCTCTTGAGCCATCTGGCCCTGCGTGTCTACCGGCCGGCTGCGCCGCCTCAGGCGGCGCAGGGCGCGGCGACGTCGTGGAGCGGCGCCGCGACGTCGGATAGTGCCGCCCTTGCGTACGGGAGGATGATCGACTCGTCGTCGGCATCCTCGCAGCAACCGCAGTACGTTCAGCAAGCGACTGCTGCGGCCCGGAAGCCTGTTGGACAGAGCGTGCGGGACGTGGGGATGAGCCTTGAGGCTTATTCATAGGGCTAGCCGACTCCAGCATCTGTGCAGGTCAGAGCGCCTTTGACGGATGCTGTGAATAAGCCTCCTTATCTGTATCGCCGTGGTCACCGTGATTGCGGTGACGGTCCCCGGCCTCATCAGCAGCTCCTACGATCATTTTGTTCGTGTCACGACCAGTGCGGCCGCCGACCATGACGGTTTTCCGACAGTCGAGGAGATGGCGTCCGCAACAACTGGCAAGACGCAGGTGGATGCCGACCCGCTGTGGACCGCCCCCTTTGACAGATACAGTGTTGACCAGATTCTCGCCGGGGTGCGCGGCGCCGTCGTCGTCACCGGAGACGGCGTCTACGGGCTGGACGCCTCAACCGGAAAGGCGTTGTGGACTTTCGCCACGACCAAGCTGAATGACCAATCGAGTCATGGGAGGCTCAGGCCTCTCAAGGGTGTGAGGCTCTATGGCGGACGGTCCGCCTTCACGTCCCCTGACGGTGCCTGGCTCGCCTACGCCTTCGACGTCTCGCCAGACAGCGCCTTCAATGACAGTGACTCGGGTAAGGATGTCACCCGCGTGGTGGTCCTGAGCACGGATACGGGCCGGGTTGCTCTTGATACCCAGGTGACCGGGGCGACTCCCGCGGTGCAGCTGACCGATTCGAAGACCGTCATCAACCGCAAGGTCTACGACACTGCCGGCGGACGCGAGCTCACGCCGCTCGACGAGGAGAAGGCGGCGATTCCGGGACCCGGTGGGCACTCCTCCGTGGTCGTCCGGGACAAGCGGGAGGACTCGCAGTTTCAGCGTCCTGTCATCGACCTCGAGGCTCTACCTAATGCCGGGAGCAGCAGTGGCTCTTATCTCTCCTCCCGGGGAATCAGGGCTCAGGTGATCGCCGGGCAACCCGTCAATGTCGGTGGCTGGATTGTCAACGCCGCCAAGGACGGGACGGTGGAGAACATCGACAGTGGAGGGACCGTGTCCCTCAAGGGGGAGGACAAGCCCGACAACTGGGCTCTGGTCGCGATCCAGGCCAGTGCCCAGGCCGTGTCCGCCTGGACCGTCCAGGACGAGGTCGAGGGGAAGGCCAAAGAATTCGGCCACCCGCTGGTGCTTAATGTCTTTGACACCCGCTCGGGAAAGGTAACAGCTGTCGATCCTGCAGGGACCTACCGCACCATCGAACAGGATGGTGACCGCAGTTCAAGCTCCCCGTACTCGGGCGCAGTGGACACCCCTGTCTTCTCGGCGCGCGTGGATGACGAGAACCACCACAGCCTCTCCGACCAGCTCGTGGTGCCGCAGAACGAGGCGGCCCGCCAGGACGCCGAGCAGGATCGCGGCGCCACCGACTCCGGTGGTCACGAGCCCGCGTGGGTCAGCGTCTCGTTGCCCCGGTTCTGGGCGATCACCGGCTCGGTGGCGCTGTGTCCGGGCGGAGTCATCGTCTCCGAGGACTCCAGCTCGAGTGCCAGTGCGGCGGTCACCGGCAGAAAGGCCCCTCAGCGGTAACGCCTCGAGAAGTGGACCAACGAGTGGAACCGAGGCTGTCAGCAGGCCGGGAACGACTGCGACAGACCTGAGTTGCACAGTTTTAGTGCCCTTTTAGTGCCCTGCTGGGATGTTGCGGGCGGTGAGGAGGTCTTCGGCTCGGGGGTCAGGGGATCGGCGGCTGTGAGGTGGTGGCCGTCGAGGGTGATGGTGACGTCCTGGAAGTGGCGGGATACGGCCAGGGAGGTCTCATCCAGGGTGGCGTCACCGGCGTGGACGGCGGGCAAAACGAGTGTCCTTAGGACGCTTCTCGCCAGCGATGACGGCCCGGGTCCGGTTGGCCTGAGCTGTGAGGGTCGGGTTGTCACGGGCCGCTCGCTTCTTGGAGTAGGCCCACACCGCTGGCCACGAGCCCGGACGACTGTCCTGGTCCTATACCGGCTGGGCCTTGAGACTCTTGTCCTGCTCGGGGTTCGAGCCTCTTTCGGGGTATATGGTGTCGCTCAGCTGCCCATCGGCGGGGGCTTGACCACCTCGCCCAGCCCCAGGCGGGTGTAGGCCGTCTTGATGGCCTCGATCAACCAGCCCGACCTGTGGGAGATGATCGCCGGCCTTCGCACCGCACCACCGTCACCCGGCTCATGACTGGGCGCCTGGCCGCCACCGTCGAGCGCCGGCCCCAGGTCCAGGACCTGCTAACCCGCCAGAAGCCTCTGGTGCCCCAGGTGCATCAGCGCAGCCGGCTCAGCCTCGTCATGAGCCGAACCCAGGTGCTCAACGATCCGGCGCACACCGCTCTCCTTGACCACGACCTGGACGGCCGTGGCCCCCGAGGCGGTTTTGACCTTACGCAGGTACGGATTCACCCACCAGATTCTACCGCCGCGTTAGTGCTCCACAACAACCGCCCCACCCCACCATTCCAACGAAAAACCTCGCTCTGAAACACAAACCAACTCAAGCTGTGCAACTCAGGTGTGACTGCCGACACATTGGTCTCGATGAGGTCACGACCGGCTGGTAGTATCACGCCGTTCCGTAAATTTGGTGCGTCAGTGTCCTCGATACGTGGGTGCGTCGTGCCGGTGCCGTAGAGGTTGCTCGATGGCGGGTGCGTTGAAGTGGGATGCCGAGTCGGCGTCGTCGGTGGTGTCCGACCTGAACTCCGCGAACTCGGAGGTCAGCGGCAAGAGTGTGGGGGCGCCATCCGGGTGCGGCTGGTCGAAGTCGGCGGCAACACCGGTGGTGTCGGAGCTTCAGTCGACTGTGTCTGATCTGCAGCGGACTCTGCCGGAGTTGTCGAAGAACATGTCATCGGCAGATGCGTCGATACGGCAGACCGACAAGGACAGCGCCAGCAGCACCCCGAAGTCCTCGTAAACCTCCCTCACCAGTTTCCAAAGAAAGTGACGTGAAGCAATGCCGATTGATACGCATCCGGACGCGACGCCAGCGGATATCACTGCCTCTGCGTTGGACGTGGGCAAGGTGAAGACTGCTGTGGATGAGGCTGAGATCGATGTGTCGAGAGCCAATCGCACCATGCAGTCCGGTGAGTTTGAAGGGGAAACCGCTAAGCAGGTCAAAAAAGCTGTGGGGTTGAAGCTGCAGCAGTGCCGGACCTTGTCCTCGAGCCTGGCGAGCTATAAAACCGCCTTGGAGAACTTTGCCTCGGGGCTGACAACGGTTAAATCCGACCTGGCTGGGGTCCGGGAGAAGGCGACTGCCGGTGGGTTGACTGTTGAGGGGGAGAAGGTGATGGAGCCTCAAGCGCCGCCGCCGCTTCCGGAGAATAACCCTGTCGAAAGGGACAAGGACCGACAGACACATCAGACGCTGGTTGACAACTACAACACCAAGAAGGCCCTGTACGATTCACTGTCCACCGAGACCAGTGATATCCGCATCAAGGAGACCGAGACACGCGACGCATTCGCTAATGCATGCTCCGTGATCATTGACAACCCGGTGTGGAAGGAGCTCAAGGGCGCACTCTTCCCGGACACATCTGCGGGCGGAGCTGTTGCTGTAGGAAAGACGGCGATCTGGGCGAACAGCACGGTGCAGCGTGCGGCGAAGCTGGCCGAGGGGGCCGGACTCAAGGCCACCAATGCCGTGGTCAAGCACCCCATGACGGATAAGCCCCACAAGTGGGTGACGTCCCACGACCCCAGAAGAGGTACGCCCAAGGGCATGAAACCCCGCTGGGTGAGAAATGATCGCCATCTCAGCAACTGGGAAGTCCCCAAGGGCAAGAGCGGGACCTGGGGAGGCAAGACTGTCGCCGCTGCGAGGAAAGCGGCGCCCTACCTGGAAAAGGTTGACAAGGGCTTCGTGGCGGTCGATTTCGCTGTCAGTGGCTATGAACAGTGGCAGAAGGACTCCCACAACCCGTCCCTGAATGAGGGAAAAAAGGTCGCACGTGCAACAACGACTGGAGCCGCGTCGGCGGTGGGAGGATACGCGGGGGCAAAGGCCGGCGCTGCTATTGGTGCATCGATTGGCGTGGCTGGTGGTCCCATCGGGGTTGCGGTTGGCGGGGTTGTCGGAGGTATTGCGGGAGGGGTAGCCGGTTCTTGGCTCGGAAAAACGGGAGCGAATTGGTTCAATAATACTTTTCTGAAATAAAAAAAGGATGTGAAGTGAGGTGAATCAAGAGTGCATTCCTCTGGAGTTCTCGCACCTGTTGGGTGTCTTGTTCTCGGTAGCATGACAATGGTGAACTGGTGGTTCATTATGTTTTCGGACCACTGGTATGGAGACTTGCTGCGCGCAATCTCAAAAGATTGGTTCAATTTAGGGCGCAATACTGACTCACTTCTACAGCCTGCGGCAGGTTTATCTTTCATGTTTTTTGGTGTCGGCATGTTCTTATATCCAGTCGATGCTGATAAGAGCGCTATGGGCTGGCTTTTAGGGGGAGGTGCTGTATTCTTTTTATTCGTGGCTGTGCTGGGTATGTTTCCATTTCGGTTGCCGGGGCCGATGTATCCGGAGTGGCAGCTGGAGAGGCGTCGTCGGGCGCAGGAGGCGGCTCGCGTCAAATGGGAGCATGAGGCTGGCAGCATCGTGACGCGGGGTCGGCATGCGGCACCCCCAGAGACGGCAACTGACGCAGATGGTCAGTACGGGTACGAGGGCGACGCCGGTGGTGAGGACCCGCTGAAGTCCAGCGACTCTCTACCAATGCGGGCTCGCTCTCCGCGTGACGAGGATAGTGGCGGCGGTCCGCGCGGCATAGAGAACGTGTGAGCCAAGCGTTGTGATTGATGTGCAGGGCGATGAGTAGGCTGTGGTCAGCATGAGGTGTGGAATGCTTGGTTCTGGTGGAGTGAGGTGACTGTTTGGTGAGTTCTTCTCATATGTATGGAGCCATTGGGTCTCTTGCTCTGGGTGGCATCACATTGGTGAACTGGGGTTTCACGATGTTCTCTGATCACTGGTACGCGGATATGGTGCGGTATCAGTCAAAAAGATGGTTCAATCTCGGTAGGAACACCGAATCGGTGATAACGCCTGCTGCTGGCATGTTTTTCGTTGTTGCTGGCTTCGACATGCTTTTCTTTCCGGATCCCACTGCTGGGAGTGTGTGGGGTGAGGTGCTTGCGGTTCTCGCAGTAGCTTTCTTGGCTTTGGCCGTGGTGGGGATGATTCCGTTTCGGTTGCCGGGGCCGATGTATCCGGAGTGGCAGCTGGAGAGGCGTCGTCGGGCGCAGGAGGCTGCTCGGGCCAACTGGGAACATGAGACCGGCAGCATTGTGCCGCGGGGTCGGCATGCGGCACCCCCAGAGACGGTGACCGACGGAGGTGATCAGTACACCCGGTACGCGGGCGACGCTGCTGGCGATGACCCGCTGAAGTCCAGGGACTCCCTGCCGACGCGGGCCCGCTCTCCACATGACGAAGACAGCGGTCCAGGCGACGGAATGAACATCTGAGCCAAGCGTTTTGATTGACATGCAAGGCGATGAGCATGGTGTGGTCAGTATGAGACATGGAATGCTCGACCATGCCGGAGTTGCTGTCGGCAGGGTTGTCGGAGGTATTGCGGGAGGTACAGCAAGATCTGCGGCTGGAAAGTATGCTGGTAGTTTAATTAACGACTTCTTTTGGAAGTAGTAGCTCATGGAGAGTAAATCTCCGATTGTGTAGGTCGAGCTTGCCATGACTGGAATATGGATGGGTGTGATTGCCCTCGTTATCGGCGTAGGTTCATTGGTGAACTGGTGGTTTGTCATGTTCTCTGACTGTTGGTATGCGGAATTTCAGCGGGAGCTTTCAAAAGCCTGGTTTAACCTTGGGCGTAACACTGAATCGCTGATAACTCCAGCTGCTGGAATGATGATGCTGGTCGGGGGTTGTCTTGCGATACTGGATGAGCTTTTCCCTGAGAATCGTGGGGCTCTCAAGTTTCTGGCAGCTGTATGTTTGCTCTGTTTAGGTGTCGCTGTTCTGGGTTTGATTCCGTTTCGGTTGCCGGGGCCGATGTATCCGGAGTGGCAGCTGGAGAGGCGTCGTCGGGCGCAGGAGGCTGCTCGGGCCAACTGGGAACATGAGACCGGCGGCGTAGTTCCGCGGGGACGGCACGCCGCACCCCCAGAGGCGGCAGCCGACGCAGGCGGTCAGTACGGTCAGTACGCGGGCGACGCCGGTGGTGAGGACCCGCTGAAGTCCAGCGACTCCCTGCCGATGCGGGCCCACCTCCCGCACCCCGACGACCACACCAGTGACCCGCAGTAGTGCGGAGAACTCGTGCAGAAACTGCCCGGGTGCATGTGCTAAGCATGACGATGAACCGCCGAAGCGGGCGAACCGCGCCGCGCAACGGCCAGGAGGGAGTCGGGACGCATGAGTGAAACAGTGCGTGTTCAGCTGGCGCCGGGGTGGCAGCCGATGACCGCGGATGACCTGCCTGCGGGGCTGCTACGGGGCACGCAGGACACGGTGCGCTACATCGCTGCGGCCGTCCCCCAGACCCGCGCCTACGCACCGAACCTGGTGGTCGTGCGCATGCCCTTGGGTGCGGATGAGGACCCCGGCGCCGTACTGGTGGGCTCGGGCCGGGCGATCGTGGACGCCATTCCCGGCGTGCGAATGATTGATGAGTGCCCGGCCGAGCACCTGCGTGAAGGCGGCCGGCTGCGCAGTGGCATCTACATCCTCGATGAGACGGCTCTGACCTTCATGCAGCTGGCCTGGATCCAGGAGACCCTCAGCGAGGGCGCCTGCCTGTGGACGGCGACCTTCACCTGCGCCACGCGCGAGTTCGGCGCCCACTTCGGTCACATGTATGAGATGAGCCAGTCCCTGGAGGTTGTGGCATGAGCTCCTTCGACGCCGAGCGCGGTGTGATGATCCTGGAGCCGGAGCAGTGGGACGTCCTCCAGAGGATGGTGACCGGTCCCATTGCTGACCGTGCTAACTATGCCGAGGGGGCCCTGGCGGGGCTGGAGGACATCGGCGTCATCGACCCCTACGGGCCGACGCTGGCGGCCTCGGAGGTCCTGGCCGGCCTCATGGCCGCCGACGCCCGCTATAGCCTGCGGCGAATGGACCCCAAGGACCCGGTGCCGGTGCGGGACATCGTCTTCTGGCTGAGCTCGCCGCGGTGCACCATCGAGCGCTACGACGCTGATGGTGTCCACATCTACGGCTGCGACGACGTCGAGGTGCCGCATATCGCCCTGGCCAACGACAATCTCTACCCCCGCCCCATGATCGATGACGGCCCCGACGACATCTACGACACCCTGGCCGCTGCGGTACGCCTGGCAGATGTCCAGGCCGCTGAGGCCAACATGCACACCATCGGCTACGGCGGGCCGAAAGCCTCTCAGTTCGTGCAGGACGCTCGAGACGGGCGGTGGACCATCGTGCTTCACAGCCGAGAGGACCGGGACCGGGATCAGGGCTTCGTCCTCACCGATCAGCTGATGACCCTCGGAGTGCGCACCATGGTCTACGTCATCGAGGAGGACGATTCTCCCGTTGGCGATCCCAACGGCCCCAGCCGGGGCATCCCCCTGATCCCCGTGTCCGCCACCGAGGTGTGGGGGCACCTGTCGTCATGGATGTGGGCCACCAGCTGAACCGGCCCTCGATCGGTCAGGGGCCGGTTGTCCCTGACGCAAGCGGCCGGAACTGATGTCGCCTCCGGGGCCTACGCTCGGAGGCATGGCTCGCCGTACGCCCGAACCCGACTCGCCCTCGCTGTTCGACGACGCCGGTTCCAACGGCACCGGCCTCATCGACGACCCGGCCCGCCCACTGGCCGACCGGCTGCGGCCGCGG
>ERZ772955.2089-NODE-2089-length-11330-cov-22.096940_pt1 | contig 11330 bp, 10 predicted proteins | sample MGYA00511133_ERZ772955 | MGnify/ENA primary metagenome ERZ772955 (study PRJEB29015, sample SAMEA2737914) | human oral metagenome | biome: human oral; feature: human-associated habitat; material: dental | place: China | collected 2149 ... | reverse complement strand
CTGCGCATCCTTCTCGCTGACGATCATAAAGAAGTATCTCCTCCCTTTCGACGTATTTCTTGAAGATTTTATTTTCCTCCGGGATTCTCGTAATCAGATCGATTTCCTTCCCGAGCGCTTCTTCGAGGCCTGCATAAATACCACCAAGCCCAAACAGCCCTATCTCCTTAGGAACTTTCATATAAAAGTCTACATCGCTGTCCTCGCGCGCCTCACCGCGTGCATACGAGCCGAAGAGCCATACCTTTTCGACCTTGTATTTCTCGCAGATGGGGCGGATTTTATCACGGATTTCATTAATACTTAGGATCATCGGAAACGCCCCTTTCGTTATGATTTCTTCTTTGCCCTGCGCTGCTTCATCTCTTCCCAGAATTCGCGCGTGGTGATGAGCTCATTGCGCAGTTCCCAGAAGGTACTCCGGATCTTCTTTGGCGTGACCTCCTCGGGGGGAAGTCCGCGGTGCAGCATGGTGAGCATGCGTGCATTCTCGCTGTCCTGCTCTGTATATGCCGTCTCGCCAGCAATCCGGCGGATGAGGTCGGCACGCTCGCTGCCGAGCATGAGCGCGTCGCAGGAGGGAATCCGCCGGACGATGTCCGCAAGCTTGATCCACGGCTCCCGGCGCAGAATGGCGCGCACCTCGCGCCGTACGCTGCGCTCCTCGCTGCGGCGGCAATCAAGGCAGATCCCCTGGACCAGCCGTCCGCAAATGGGGCAGGGAGTAAATCCGCGCTGCTCCTTGAGCCGCCGTGCCTTGCGCATATTTTGATAGGCACGCTGAATGGAGGAGGCTAGTTTCTCATCCTCCACAGATGCCGCCAGCGCAGAGCCATGCGCGATCTCCTCGTCCGTAAGCCCCGTCTGCACGAGAGCACGGGCATAGTCCGCAGGCATCTCCTCATCACCCCTGTCCCCGGCAGGGACGATCGGCAGACGCGCCGACCGTGCAAAGGCAATTTCACGGATCATGCGCCCGCCGGCGAAGTTGTTGACGCGCTGGACGATCTCGGGCGCGCTCATGCGCATCTCATTCTTCCAGACGGCATCGGGCGCATAGAGGTAGAGCTTGCTGTCCTTGACATAGACCGCACGCACGCGGCGCGCAACCATCTCACCCATGATGTCCGCCCAGTGCGCGAGCGTCAGATGCGAAATATAACCACGCTCAAAGGAGGGACCGAGCCGATGAATCGCTGCGCGCACATCATCGTCTGCAGCCGCCGTACCAAGCGTCGTGCGCATCGCTTTCCCTCCTAATCCTCCAAAACCTGTCCCGCCTGCACATGGCGGTACGTCCCCATGCGCTCAGCAGGAAAATACGCCGCATCCGTCGCGGTGATAAATGTCTGGATGCGCTCGCGCCGGATGAAATCGAGAAGCGCCCTGCGCCGATCGACATCCAGCTCGCTCATCACATCATCGAGCAGGAGAATCGGCGCCTCGCTCGTCTTCTCCCGCAGGTAGAAGAGCTCTGCGATCTTAAGCGCCAGCGCGCCTGTTCGCTGCTGTCCCTGCGAACCGTAACTGCGGAGGCTCATGCCGTCAACGCGCAGAACGAGATCATCCAAATGCGGACCCGTTCCCGTCGCGGCGCGCACAATATCGCGCGCGCGATTTTCTATAAGCATCTCATTATACCACAGTTCGAGCCGCTGCGCCATGCCCTCTTTCGCCCCCGGAACATCTTCGTCCGCACCTGCGATCTCATAGGAGAGGGTCAGCTCCTCGCCATCCGCGAGCACCGCCTGCACGCGCGTGGAAAGCGCACCAAGATCCGCAACCGCCGCGATGCGCCGCGTCACGATCCATGCGGCACTGCGCGCAAGCTGCGCATCCCACGGAAGGAGCGCATCCACAGGCGCGAGCCGCTCGCGGATGTCCTTCAGAACAGCACCCCGCTGGCGCAGGATGTGCGTATAGCGCAGAAGCTCGCCGTAGTAGGCGGGACTTGCCTGCGAGAGCTCCGCATCCAGATAGCGGCGGCGCAGCGCGGGCGCTCCCTTAACGAGGAAAAGATCCTCCGGGGAGAAGAGCACCATCGGCAGAATGCCGACGAGGTCGCGCTGACGGAGATTCTCTCCGGCGTACTCGATGCGCCGCCGCGCGCCGCGCTGAAAGGTAAAAGAAAGTTCCCCCGGCACATCGTGCCGCACAAAGCGCAGACCGATATGCGCCCCGTCGTCGCCCATACGAATAAGCTCCGCATCGCTGGATGTGCGATGGGAGCGTCCGAATGCGGCGTAGTAGAGCGCCTCAATGATATTCGTCTTGCCCTGCGCGTTCGCCCCGAGAAAGATCTGTGCCCCATCGTCAAAACCGAGCGCAAGATCCTCATAATTCCGATACGAACGCAGAGAGAGCTCTGTTATCTGCATCTGTCAAATCCGTACAACGCGGTAGACCCCGATGCCGTCCACCGCAACCACATCGCCGGACACAAGCTTGCGCCGGCGCGCCGTCTCCGGCTCTCCATTGCGCAGGATCCCCCCGCCTGAGAGAAGCTCCTTTACCATGCCGCCGCTCGGCACGGCACCGGCAAGTTTGAGAAACTGATCAAGCTGAATAAAATCCGTACGAATCTCTATATCTGTCAACTCAGTGTGTCCTCACCGGCGTTACAACGTAAATATAATTTGGATCAGCTTCCTCCCGGATCGTCATCGGAGAAAGATTCACGCCCTGCTCGTTCGATCCCTGGAGGGAAAGAATGCAGGTATCGCTGTCAAGCGACTTCAACGCATCCATGAGATAGGATGCGTTGAACGCGATCGTCACATCATCGCCTGTGACCTCCGCCGGAATCGTCTCCTCGGCCTCGCCGATCTCCGGGCTGTTCGAGGAGATGCGCATCAATCCCTGCGCAAAGGAGAGCTTTACAATATTATACTGATCCGTACGCGCAATGAGCGAAGCGCGGTCGACGGCAGATGCGAACGACGCGGCGTCGAGGGTTACCTTCGTGCGGATATTCTCCTCGCGCGGAATGACGCGGCGGTAGTCGGGAAATGTTCCCTCGATCAGGCGCGCAGTCATATAGATGCTGCCTGAGGACATGCTGACCTGATTGTAGGAACATGTGACATGAATGTCGGCGGGAACCTCGCTGCTGATGGTGCGCGTGACTTCCTCGAGGAACTTTGCCGGAATGATGACGCGGATCTGTCCGGCATCCTCTTCGAGCTGTTCGCTTTTGACTGCAAGGCGGTGAACATTCGTCGCGGCAAAGGTGACTTCCTTCCCCTCAACCTCGAGTTGGCAGCCCGTGAAGATCGGACGGCGGTCACGCTGCTCCTCACGCAGACAGGCAAATGCAGATTTTTTGACAAGACGCGCAAGAGTACGGTCTTTAATAGTAAAGTGCAGTGTTCCGTCCATACGGTGAAGTACAGGAAAGTCATTGATCTCCATTGTCCGCAGGGTGAAGCGGGCAGCGCCTGATTGGATGACGGCAAGGCCGTCGGCAGAATCCGTATCGATGGAGACTTCCTCTGCCGGCAGCTTGCGCGCGAACTCAGTAAGATACTTTCCGGGCAGCACTGCTGTGCCCGTATTGTGGATCTCGGCAGGGATGGTGAGGATAAAGCCGAGCTCATAGTTGGTAGTCTGGAGTTCGAGCTGTCCTTCCTTTGCCGTCATGTAGATGCCCGAAAGGATCGGCGTCTGCGGTTTGGTGGAGAGACCTTTGCTGACGATCTGCAGTGCAGAGATGAGGTCGTTCTTGGCAAGTGAGATGTTCATGGGCGTTCCTTTCCGATGGGAGAGTTTGCTGTTTTCCTATGATTGCGTGTTGTAAATAAATATAGTAACGGTAGTAGTAGGGATTGTGGATTTGTGGAAAAGAAGGAAGAGCTCGGATGGGGCGCGGCTGTTCCTGTGGATAAAACAGGTGCATTTGTTGCGCGGTTATCCACAGTTTGCACAGACGGAGGAGGAAAGACTTATTATCCACAAAGCGTCCACATGAAATTCTGCGCGCTGTGCACAGAGATTTCCACAGGGAGGGGAAGAGGGGGTTTATATTCCTCGGATCTGGATGCTCAGCGACTTGACGAGCGCGTCGGTCGCTGCATCCTCGCTTGTGAGGCTCTGAATCTTCTTGTGTGCGTGGATGACGGTCGAGTGGTCGCGGTTGAAGAAGCCGCCGATCGTCGGCCACGATACGTCTGTGAGTTCGTGGCAGAGGTACATGGCGATCTGACGCGGATAGGCGATGTCGTTGCTGCGCTTGGTGGAGCGGATGTCTTCGCTCGTCACTTTGAAATGCGTGCAGACGATGCGCTCGATCATCTCCATCGTGATGCGGCGCCCCTTCTCCCCGCGCAGATAGTTGCCGAGCGCGGCGACGCAGGTCGTCTCGTCGATCGGCATGCGCATGGTTGAGGCGTATTTGATGAGGCGCGTGAGTGCGCCCTCGAGTTCGCGGATGTTGCTGTCGACGCGGCTCGCGATGTAGGTGACCACATCCTCGGGGATGTCGACCTCTTCGGACTGTGCTTTTTTCTGCAGGATCGCCACGCGCGTTTCGAACTCCGGCGGCTGGATGTCCACGGGTGCGCCGCCGGCAAAGCGCGAGATGAGGCGGTCCTCGAGTCCCTTGACGTCCTGCGGCTGGCGATCCGAGGTCAGGATGATCTGGCTGCCGTTGTCGCGCAGCTTGTTGAACGTCTGGAAGAACTCGGTCTGCGTTTGCTCCTGCCCGGCGAAGAACTGGATGTCGTCGATCAGCAGGACGTCGATGCTGTAATATTTCTCACGGAACGCGTCCATGTTCTTCTCGCGGATCGAGCGGATGAATTCGTTCGTAAAATCCGTGCTCGCGATGTAGAGGACGCGCCGGTCCGGATGGTCGGCGAGAATCTTGTGGCCGACCGCGTGCATGAGATGCGTCTTGCCGAGCCCCACGCCGCCGTAAATAAAGAGCGGATTGTGCGAGGGGAGGCCCGGCGCGTCGGCGACTGCCTTTGCCATCGCGTAGGGGAACTGGTTGGAGCGTCCCGTGACGAAGGCGTCGAAGGTGTACTTCGGATTGAGCGTTGTCGCGTCATCGGGCGCAGCGGCGTGTGTGTCGCTCGGCGTCGGCGTCAGCGGGAGACTGCCCTGCGCCGGCGTGTCGGCGCTCTGCTTCGGCTCTTCTTTTGTCGGTGCGGGCTCCGGCCTCAATATGGACTCCTTTGCCGGTTCCGCCTTCTTTGCATCGACCACGAGACGGATCGTGTAGTCTGCGCCGAGCGCCTGGTGCACTGCGTCGCCGAGGAGGGCGAGATAGCGCGGCTCAATGTACTGCTTTGTGAACGTGTCTCGGACCGCGAGGACGAGTTCGCCGTTTTCCAGTGCGACGGGCATGATGCGGGAGATCCATTGATTTACAGCGTCCTTTGGCAGAATGCCGTCCGTCTTTGCGAGGACCTTTTGCCACAGGGGTTCGAGCGGGAGATTCTTTTCTACGGCCATGGGGGTGCGTCCCTTCAAAAAAATTTTTATGTATGCAGATATTTTCCTTATCCACAGTGTTATTCACAGATGTGGATAACTTTATCGGCGAAAAAACGCAGATATTGTGTGCGGGAACAAAATTGTACACGATTTTTTCACAGGTTTTCCACAATGCACAGGGAATATTTTAGCAAAAAAAAGACGACTTATCAACAGGGGCTTTTGGTTCATCCGCCGAAAAAAACGCGGAAATAGCGCGTGCGCGCCTTGACAGTAGAGGTTTTCTTCGTCTATAATGACCCCTAGTGAAATCATATAAAAGAAATTGCCGCTCGGCGGCACATACCGCGACTGTGCGCGGCAGAAAAGGAGGTGACGAGAGGTGAAGAGAACATTTCAGCCCAACAATCATTGGAGAAAAAAGACACATGGATTCCGTGAGCGCATGAAGACGAAAGGCGGCCGCCTCGTACTCAAGAGAAGGCGTCAGCGCGGAAGAAAGAAACTTTCGGCGTAATTTCGCTGGACTTTGAGCAGGAGGTCACCGCGGGTGACCTCTTTTTTAACGATATGGAAAAAAAGAGATACACGCTGCCGCGCGCGAAGATCATTAAGCGGCGGAGCGATTTTCAGAATGTCTATCAAAACGGCGCGGTTGTGCCGGGGCGGGGAATGATCCTCTACGTTCTGCGCGATCCGCGCGTTGCGGGCAAAGTCGGCTTTGCCGCCGGGAAAAAACTCGGCTGCGCCGCCGTGCGCAGCCGCACGAAGCGTCTCCTGCGCGAGGCATATCGCCATATGCAGCATGAGCTGCGCACGGACGTCGGGATCCTCCTCATCGGGCGCGCGGGGCTCGCCGCATGCAAAATGCAGGATGCGGCCGCAGAGCTGCGCCGCCTTGCGCGCCGCGCAAAGATCTTCGGAGAGGGGAGCACTGCACCCCGCACGGGGGAGCACCGATGAAGCGGCTGCTCCTTCTTCTGATTCATTTTTACCGCAGCGGCATCTCCCCGCTTATGCCGCCGCACTGCCGCTATTATCCAACCTGCTCGGCCTACGCGGCGGAGGCGATCGAACGCTACGGCGCTTGGCGCGGCGGGTGGATGGCGCTCAGGCGCATTCTGCGATGTCATCCGTTTCATCGGGGCGGCTACGATCCCGTACCGTAATGTTATCTTCCGATCTTGCACGAACACATAAACAAGCTGCTTTCCGCGTGGAATATTTTGTCAAATTTCCCAAACATTAGTAGGAGGAACTACCGTTGATCGAATTTTTCAGCAATCTGTTTGAACCCATCATCCATATTCTGCAGATGATCCTCGGCGCATTCTACAGCGTTACCAGCGCCGCAGGGCTCGAGAGCTACGGCTATCCGATCATCCTGCTCACCATCCTCATCAAGCTCGTGACCTATCCGCTCACTGTCAAGCAGGTCAAATCCATGAAGGCGATGCAGGAAATCCAGCCGAAGATGAAAAAGATCCAGGAAAAGTACAAGAACAACCCGCAGATGCTCCAGCAGAAGACGGGCGAGCTCTTCCGCGAGGCGGGCGTCAACCCGCTCGCCGGCTGTCTGCCGCTCCTCGTACAGATGCCGATCCTCATGGGCATGTACTACGCGCTCTTTAACTTTACCTTCCCGAGCGCGGCGGCGGCGGCGTTCTTCTGGCTGCCGAACATGTCGGAGCCCGATCCGCTCTACATCCTGCCCGTCCTCTCGGCGCTGACCACCTTCCTCCAGCAGAAGATGACCTCCACCGAGATGAATGCCCAGATGAAGATCATGATGACCGTCATGCCTCTCTTCATCGGCTGGATCAGCCTCAAGTTCCCGTCCGGCCTTGTGCTCTACTGGGTGACGATGAACGTCGTGCAGATCATCCAGCAGTGGTGGATGTACCGCAGCGAGGGACCCGTGGCAAAGGAGGCGATCTGAATGGCGGAGATCATTGAAGCCACCGGCAAAACCGTCGAGGATGCGCTTTCTTTTGCGCTCGACAAACTCGGCTGCGGCCGCGCTGAGATCACCTACGAGATCCTGCAGAAGCCCTCGAGCGGATTCCTCGGCCTCTGGGGCAAGCGCGAGGCGCGCATCCGCGTCACCACGCGGCCTGTGATTCCGGCGCGGCACACGGAGATTCCGCTCCCGGCACAGCCGACCGTCATCGCGCAGCAAAAGACAGACGCGCAGGAAAATCAGGGGGATGACGACGGATTTTCCCCGCGTCCGAAGCGGTTCCATACCGATCTGCGCTCACGTGCGCGAAAAAATAATGCGGAGCAGTATGCGCAGAGCGAAGGCCGGCCGCAGAACGCGCGTCCGGATATGCGCCGCGAACGTCCCGGACGCTATGAGAACACGGATGCAGGCGACGATCAGCAGCGCCGCCCGCGCAGCGAGACGCCGCTCGTGCCGCTGACGCCCGCAATGACCGCCGCCGCCGAGAAATTCCTCGGCGAGATCTTTGCCTCCATGCGTCTCAGCGTTGCCCTGCACCGCACGGATACGCCGGCGGGCACGGTCTTCAACATGCAGGGGGAGAACCTCGGCATCCTCATCGGCAAGCATGGTGCAACACTCGACGCACTCCAGTACCTTACGAATCTCGTCGTCAACAAGATTACGGAGAACGGCTACGCGCGTGTCATCCTTGACGTGGAGGACTACCGTGCGCGCCGCGAGGAGACACTCACGCGCCTCGCGGGACATCTCGCGGACAAGGCGTGCCGCATCGGCGAGGAGATCCGCCTCGAGCCCATGAGCCGCCACGAGCGCAAGATCATCCACACGGCGCTGCAGGACAACCGCCGCGTTACCACGTACAGCGCGGGGGAGAATCCGCGCCGCTACGTCGTCATCGTCCCCAAGCGCAGGCGCTATGGGCGGGACTATGAGGAGAGCATCGGCGAGCGCTGAGCGCGTGGCAGAGATATCGAAAAAGGCAGCGAAGCGCTGCCTTTTTTAAACGGTACACAAGGAAAGGGAGCGCCATGACCGAGGACACCATCAGTCAGACCGCAACGGCACCCGGAGCGGGCGGTATCGGCATTATCCGCATGAGCGGCGCACAGGCGCTCCCCATTGCGCGGCGCGTGTTCCGTCCTGCGGCAGGCGGCGCGCTCGGCGACATGGCGCCCTATACGGCGCGCTACGGTCATATCACGGCGGCGGACGGCAGCGTGATCGACGAGTGCATCCTTCTCTATATGCGTGCGCCGCATTCCTATACGGGGGAGGATACGGTCGAGCTGCAGTGCCACGGCGGGCGCGTTGTTCTGCGTGCGGTGCTCCTCAGGACATGGGAGGCCGGTGCGCGGCCCGCGGAGGCGGGGGAGTTCACGAAGCGCGCCTTTTTGAACGGCCGGCTCGATCTTGCGCGCGCCGAGGGGGTCATGGAGCTCATCACGGCAAAGAGCGCACGTGCCGCCCATGCTGCGCGTGCGCGCATAGAGGGGGCTTTCTCGGCGGAGATCACGGCGGTCCGGCAGCGTCTTCTCGGCGCGATCGCACGCATCGAGGCGGGCATCGATTTTCCTGAGGACGATCTCCCGGAGGTGCACACGGCGGTGCTCTCCGCGGATGTGGAGGAGGCGTCTGCGGCCGTGCGGCGCCTGCTTGCGGGCGCGGATGCGGGGCGCGTTCTGCGCGAGGGCGTCAAGACCGTTATCGTCGGGCGGCCCAACGTCGGGAAATCGAGTCTCCTCAACGCGCTCCTCGGCATGGAGCGCGCCATCGTCACCGACGTGCCCGGCACGACGCGCGATGTCATCGAGGAGGAGATCATTGTCGAGGGGATTCCCCTGCGCCTTCTCGATACCGCGGGGCTGCGCGCGGCGGAGGATGCGGTCGAGCAGATCGGGGTGCGGCGTACGGAGGAGCATCTCGCCGATGCCGAGCTCATCCTCGCTGTCTTTGACGCATCGGCAGCGCTGACGGATGAGGACAGAGATCTCCTTGCGCGGCTGCAGAATACGGCGGCGGATATTCTCGTGCTCTGCAACAAGGAGGATCGCAGCGCCGTTCTCACAGCCGCGGATTTTGCCTTGGATGCGCCCGTTCTCACGATCTCCGCGCAGGAGGGGACAGGCCTGGATGCGCTCCGTGCGGCCATCGCTGCGCGCGTTGCCGCTAGGGAGCGCGAACTCAGCGACGGGGTCCTGCCGAACAAGGAGCGCGAGGTCGATGCGCTGCGCCGCGCCGCCGGACATCTCGATGAGGCAGCTGCGGCGCTTGCGGCGGATATGGGCACGGACTTCGTCTCCATTGATCTGCGTGCTGCCTATGACATCCTCGGCGAAATCCTCGGCGAGACGGCGGACACGGATCTCATCGACCGCATTTTCAGCGAGTTCTGCATCGGGAAGTAAACATAACACAAATAAAATCAGATTTATGTTATAAAAATAGGGGAAAGTATATTCGTGAGCAGCAATACAAACTATGATATCATCGTGATCGGCGCGGGCCATGCGGGCGTCGAGGCAGCGCTTGCCGCGGCACGCATGGGGAGGCGTACGCTCATCCTCACGCTCTCGCTCGACAACATCGCGATGATGCCGTGCAACCCATCCATCGGCGGCCCGGGCAAGAGCCATCTCGTGCGCGAGATTGACGCGCTCGGCGGCGAGATGGGGATTGCGGCGGACCGGGCGAGCATCCAGCGCCGTCTGCTGAACACGGGCAAGGGACCCGCTGTTCACGCTCTGCGCATGCAGGCGGATAAATTCCTCTACCAGCGTATCATGAAGGAGACACTCGAGAACACGGAGAACCTCGATGTGCGCCAGCTGCTCGTAACGGAGCTCCTCTCAGAGGAACATGCGGGAGAAAAGCGCGTCACGGGCATTGTCTGCGAGACGGGGGAGCGTCTGACGGCACGCGCGGTCATTCTGGCGACGGGGACCTATCTGCGCGGGCGCATCATCCTCGGCGAGACCATCTACGACAGCGGTCCGAACGGACAGCGCCCGGCGATGTCGCTCTCGGACTCTCTGCGTGCTGTCGGACTGAAGCTGATGCGGTTCAAGACGGGGACGCCCGCGCGCATCGATCGGCGGAGCATCGACTTTGCAAAGACCTCCATGCAGGAGGGCGACCCCGCTGCGCCCGCATTCTCCTTTCTGACCAATGAGATGCCCGCGGAGCAGACACCGTGCTGGCTCACCTATACGAACGAGGAAACGCACGCCGTCATCCGTGCAAATCTGCACCGTGCGCCGATGGCAAACGGGGTGATCGAGGGCATCGGCCCGCGCTACTGCCCGTCAGTCGAGACGAAGATCGCGCGCTTCCCGGACAAGGAGCGGCATCAGCTCTTCCTCGAGCCGGAGGGCCTGCACACAAACGAAATGTATGTACAGGGTATGTCCACAAGCCTGCCGACGGATGTGCAGGAGGCGTTCCTTATGACGATCCCGGGCCTCGAGCATGCACGCGTCATGCGCCCCGGCTACGCGATCGAGTACGACTGCCTCGACCCGCTGCAGCTGGAGGCAACGCTTGCGGTCAAGGGCATCGCTGGACTCTACTCCGCCGGACAGTCAAACGGGACGAGCGGCTACGAGGAGGCGGCGGCGCAGGGCCTGATCGCGGGCATCAATGCCGCACGCAGCATTGCCGGGGAGGAGCTGCTGATCCTGCGGCGCAGCGACGGCTACATCGGCGTTCTCATCGATGACCTTGTGACGAAGGGGACGGAGGAGCCCTACCGCATGATGACGAGCCGCGCGGAGTACCGGCTCGTCCTCCGGCAGGACAATGCCGATCTGCGGCTGACGCCGCGAGGGCGCGCGGTCGGGCTCGTGACCGACGAGCGCTGGGCGCGCTTTACGGCAAAGCGGGACGCCATCGATGCGGCGCTCGCTCTCCTGCGGGAACGGCGGCTCAGCCC
>ERZ772955.2086-NODE-2086-length-11346-cov-5.015499_pt1 | contig 11346 bp, 17 predicted proteins | sample MGYA00511133_ERZ772955 | MGnify/ENA primary metagenome ERZ772955 (study PRJEB29015, sample SAMEA2737914) | human oral metagenome | biome: human oral; feature: human-associated habitat; material: dental | place: China | collected 2149 ... | reverse complement strand
TGACACCAAACGGTCTTGGTCGCATGCATTACGTTGGTTTCCCAACTGCACACGCAGGTCAAGCCCTACCAGACCCATATGACACTACGCAATTAGAAAAAGACTTGGCACAAGCCGAAAGCGACTTCCAAATGGCACTCACAGCTTTCAATGAAGCAAATGGAGTTCTGACTGCTAAACAAGCGGCTTTTGATACAGCTAGTCAAGCACTCGCTGCTACTCAAGCTGAATTGACTACTGTACGCAACTAAGCGCTCCAAACACCTAGCGCTGAAATGGCACACCGTGCAGCAGTTGCAACGCGTACTAGCGCAGAAACACGCAAAGCGAGTGCAGACAAAGCCGTTGCCAACCTCAACGCATCGATTCAAGAAAAACAAGCTGCATTGCAAAAAGCGCAAGCGGTCTTGGTTTCCAAAGAAGAAGCGGCTCAAAAGGCTGAGACTGCCCTTCGTGAAGCAGAAAGCAAAGCAGTGGAAGCGCAACAGATGCTCGACGCTACCAAAGCCAAATTGGCAGCACTCACCGGGGTGAAAGACGCTACACCAGCGGCTAATGAAGCCCTTGAAAAAGCAACGACTGCTCGCAAGGATGCACAAGCTCGTAAAGATGCGGCAGACAAAGCGGTTGCCAACTTGAACGCATCTATCAAAGAAAAACAAGCGGCACTTCGTACCGCAGAACAAGCCTTGACGGCAGCTGAAAACAACTTAGCAACCCTGAAAGCAAGCAAAGCGAGTGAAGATGCCAAATTGGTAGCCGCTGAACAAGCGGTAGCCGATGCTAAAGCCGTGGAAGCCAAATTGGTGGCGGAAGCGAAGACACTTGAAAGTAAGTTGAAAGACCAACAAAACTTGCTTGCCATGTATAAGAACGCTGATAAGTTGCTTGGTGAAGCAGTAGCTGAGTATGAAGTAGCAAGTGCGAAGCATAAGGAAGCTGTTGCGAAGGTGACTGTGGAGCGTGCGAAGCTGGCGGAGCTGTTGAAAGACCAAAAGGATGCGAATAGCCAGTATGAAGCGGTGAAGAAGGCTTATGAGGAGTGGGTTGCTTCTAAGAAAGCAGCAGAAGAAAAAGTACAAGCTCTTTCAATGCGTCAAGCAGGCAAGCCAATGACCACAAGCAAAAAGATTCGTCCAACCATTCACTCAAGTTATATTTATAGCCGAGCTGACAAACAACTCCCAAAAACTGGAGAAAAAGGTTCATGGCTGGCATTGATAGGTATGGGAATCTTAGCAAGTCTTAGCTTTGGTGTACGTAGAAAACGTGGAAGAAGAGGATAAGGGAGTATATAAAAAAAATTGTAAAAGTAATCTGTTTAGCTTTATCTGTAGTAACGATATTGAGTGCTTGCTCCACGATACAAAAGCAATCAGAAACTGCTCAAAAGACAGAAAAATCAGCAACAAATGAATTTAAAAAACCAGTTGGTATTTATGAACATTTTAAGACAGCAAAAAATGAATTATGGTATGATGTTTTAAAAGTAGATAAAAATGCAGAAATATCTGCTATTTGGTTGGTGAATAAAGGTAAGGTTAAAATTTACTCCGTACCAAGGAGTTTAAAACTTGGAGATATCAGCAAAATGTCTGACAAAGAAATCTTAAAACAGCTTCCAAAATGGTATGAACAAGTCAAACAAGATTGGATTACATCTTTAAAGGGAACTACTAATCCTGATGGGCAAGCTTCACTTGCAACAGCGCAGAAATATATTGGTAAGGATGCAATGAATCAAGATTTGAAAGTAAACATTAAGACAGATGCTTCTGGTAATGAGACTATTAGTGAAGAATTTGAATATGTAAGGTCTGACTATTGGAATGCATTGCCACGAGACACTCCACTTGATTTATGTGGTTATCATAGGTTTAATAGTGTCGGAAAGGCAACTATCTTTGATAGTCAATATATTACTTTTTATACATATGACTCTAACAGTGGGAAATCGTCAACTCATTTAATTACAAGAACGACTGGTCATATTGTTATGGATTCTCCTAATACAAAAGGAGTTAAAGTAGACTAGATAAAAAGCAAGAATCGTCATTGATTCTTGCTTTTTTAAATTTTGAAGTTGCCACAGAACTATATGGTAATAACTAAAAATTGCCCGTATTCATTTTTGTGCAGTTGAGAATTTTTAATATATCATTGTAGCCTATGATGTTAAACAATTATTTCTTAAATTTCTATCAATATTTTACAAAGTAGTTCTTCTAATTTTCCTAAATCTCCATAGACTGTTCCGTCCATATAAAGATTGTAAACCTCATCATCTTGCTCAACGCGTATTTGTGCAGAATACCCTTTTGATAATGCTAAGGAACGAATGACTTCTCGTTGAGTTCGTCCATTACCTTCTCGGAAGGGATGGAAATAATTAAGATTATCAAGAATTTTTGCTAATTGTTTAATAATCTCATCTTTTGAATTAGCAGTTTGATAATAGGTATGAATAAGGCGGTTTATATATGCTTGAGCAGTACTGAAAGATTGTATTGACATAAAAGGATTCCCATTTTTTGAGATATTCACCTTGCGATATTGTCCCGCCCAAGCATAAACATCTTGAAACAAATAGTTATGAATGGCTAAAATATCACTAATGGAGTAGACTTCAATGACTTTCAAGCGCAAGTCTGCAAGCCTTCTAGTAACGAATAAATGCTCATTCCGATAGGCTTCTTCAATATTTGTAATATTTTGTTTGTTGATTAAGACTGTAGAATTTGGATAGGTATATTGATGATTGGGGTCAATGTACTCATAGCCTTCGTATTGATTTTTAACCAATATTCAATTCCTTTCGTCTGTTGATAACATAAGTTTTTAAATCAATCACATCTTGAACAGTAGGTTCATAATTTTCAATCATTGATGACCCAATAGCATACCAGACGGTATCAAAATCTGAAAAGTTATCAAAGGGAATCCCTAAAATTGTTAATTCTTCTTTATTTACATCAAGAGTCATGGCACACCTCCTTGTATAAAGTTATCTTTATTATACCATAAAATCGGTATTTTCACCTAAAGGATAGAGACTGTTATTAAAGTATGAATTTATGATAAAATGGTTTTATTATAAAAAAAATAATGGGGGTGTAGCATGGAGCCATATATTACAGAAGCTTTAGTAAAAGCAGGGATTGAGTTGGGAACTCTAACATTTAAAGGAACAACAACACTAGTGAATAGTAAAATTCAATCATTAAAGGAAGAACGTAATGCTGATAAATTACGAAATACTTATGATGAAATTGTAAATGAGTTACTTTCGGAACGAGAACAGGCAATCAGAATTGCTCAGGCATATAAAGAAGAATATGAAAAAGTACATATTGATGATAAAGATATTGAGTATTTGCACAACACTTTAGAACGGGTTATTTCTCTGCTATCTTCATTTACTAGTGTTGAAGATGGGAAAGAAGATTCAATGAAACAGTTAGTTGCTTTACTTAATAAGGATACTTTAAAGACTATGCAATTATTGGGATTTAATTACAAGGAGGCAATAGGAGAACCTCTAACGGAGGTTTGCTCAAATGCTATAAGAAATAAATTAGGAGGTCTATCATCTAAGAAAAACGTACGTAACAAAAAATAATTTAACCAATGGTATGAACTTTTAGTATTTATCAGCTCAATTCTTTGTAATTTTGGGGTAAAATTCACACCATTCAGATGAAATTAGTTGAAATTGATTGAAATAACACTTTCAGAATAGCGTAGAAATGCTTGATATTAAAGACTTTTGAAATTTAGTCAAACAAAAGTTGTTCAAACCAGGTCTTAAGAAAGCTCGTAAAGCTAGCCAGTTCTCAAAACGTTAATCAATACGATACTATCAACCTTTACAGACATTCAAAAGAACTCTCTTGGATGTCTTTTTTGATGTAATATACGTAATGAATATAGGATGGTAACTTCGAAGATTATTTTTGATAATCTCTTCTATTTATTGACAGAAGGAATATGGCAATACTAATAAAATTCTTTATCATCACTTTTTAAAAGATAAGTACATTCAACCCTACATGTCAAGTAAGGTCAACAGTCAAAAAATAGTATGATAGAATCTTTCTTTGTTATTCTGAAATCGGAAGGGTTATATGGATATGAAATGATGTTTAAGTCAATTAACCAATTGGAACAAGTTGTTGTAGACTTTATTGATTACTACAACAAACGAATTTAATAAAACTAAAAAGACTTAATCCTTTAGAATACAGAACAAAATCCTTTGGTTGAATTATTTGTCTAGCTATTTGAACTCAATACATATTCCACCCCTCTTTTTATATGCTATAAGTGCATTTCACAAGAAACGAAATTATGAATTTGGTCCTAAAAAATAGCATCACCCATTTAATAATAATATTCAATTATAACTAGGCTATCATTGTCGAACATTTGGTTATTCGAAAATTCAGATAATCCATTTACAACGATATAAGTAACAGTTCGTTTCCTAGTAAATAGTTTCAAAAGACTTTTCTTACGAGGCTCTCTTTTCACATTTGTAAATCCTGCTTTAATAAAAGAATGTTCAATAGAATAAGCATCTTCTCCCAATGCTGCCTGAGATGATATAGGAGTGAACGCTTTATTCCTATATAATATCTCTTTAATACCTTCAGATACTTTTTCTAAAAAAACTTTTGGAATTGTAGAATCTTCGTTTTCAACATAACCAGTAAAGTATTCCCCGCTAAGCTTCCCATAGTCATAGAAATCAGCTGAAAAATCCCAAGTAGATAAGCCACTACTTGCTCTAACCTCACAAGAAATATATAGCCCATCAAATGATTTAATTTTTAAACGTCTTATTGATTTAGCTGCCTTACGACAAATTTCCTCAAATATCTCTTGATTTAGTCCATCCGGCCAACTAATTGGTATTTTTCTTCGTTTTTCATTTTCTTTTTCGGCTTTACTTATCTCCCTGAGTCCACCTAAAAATATTACAGTAAAAGCTAAGAGTGCTCCTAATGTTAAGATCATTTTATTCTCCTAAAGTATTTATGAAATATTTATTCAATTATATCACAAAAGCGCTCACAATGCTGTATAATAGAATATACTACGAGTGCTAAAAATTTGAAAAGACATTACTGGGGTGAAATAAGTTGTGTAAACGCAAAAAGAAAAAATCTCCTAAAGTAGAGTAGTGAAACGTTATTGAGTGTCTGTTCAGTTTTAGGTTCATATTAGTATGATTTCGTGTATACATTTTGATACAAGATAAGAGGATATTCTTTTACAATGATAAGTTTAGAGCTGCTGTCTGAAGAAAATAGTATAGATGTCTATTCTTTTGAAAAGGAAAATCGGGAGTATTTTGAGCGAAATTTACCTCCTAGACCAGGTCTATTTTGATCCAGAAGGTTTTAAGGAAATTACAAGGGAATTGTTAATGGAACAAGATAATCATGACGCCTACATGCATATTATTAGAGATGTGCAAGGCGTTATGGTCGGAAGGATCAATTTAAGTGTTTTAGGGAGTGATAGAAAAACAGCAGAACTTGGATATAGGATTGGAGAAAATTATACTAATTTAGGCTATGCAAGCGAAGCGGTTAAACTCGTTTTAGATAAGGCATTTCATACTTATGGTTTAAATAGAATCATTGCGGGAGCGGCAACGGATAATCTTGCCTCTAAGAGAGTGCTTTTAAAAAATGGTTTCACCTTTAGTAGGATCATAGAAAATGACCTACAAATGAATAATGGGTGGGTGCATACAGAGATATTTGACTTGATCTAATATTGGCTATCATTTTTATGTTCCAATAATATTTAAAAATACTTGATAAACCTCCATTATTGTTATACAATAACTTTAGAAAAGAAATTATTGTATAACAATAATGGAGGTGTTTTATATGAATAGATTTTTAAAAATAATCGGTTATGGTCTATCCCTTGCACAATATGTTATTTGGTTGCTTGTTTTTCTATTATTAATAGGAGTAGTGGGAATTTTCTTTGGAGGACAGACGAGCCACGGAAGTTTTATACTTGATTATGGAAATTTTATAATCAATATTCCAATTATTTTTCCTTTGTTGGTTCTTTTTATGACAATAGCTATGTGCTTTATTGTAATTAAATTGTTAAAAATTTGGAGTATTCTGCTGATAGATTTTAGTGATGGTAAATACTTTAATTTTAAAAATTTAAAATATTTAAAGAAATCTTTTCTATTTTTGCTTGGTTTAACAATTTTTCAACTCTCAATTAACCTAATATTTAATTACTTGAACATAGATAATGTTAGTGGATTATTTGATTTGTCAATAAAGAATTATTTCGTAAATATATCGTTTCTGATATTGAATTATTTATTGATTATCGTATTCAAAAAAGGAGAAAAGATACAGAAGGATAATGAGGAAATAATTTAATGATATGGAAGAAATAAAAATAAATTTAGATGAAGTGATTAAGTCTAGGAAGCTTACATCAAAAGAACTAGCTAAAAGAATTGATATAACCGAAGCAAACTTATCAATTTTGAAGACCGGAAAAGCCAAAGGGATACGGTTTTCGACATTATTGAATATTTGTAGAGAACTTGATTGCCAACCCGGTGAAATTATTGAATATAAAAGGAGTAAAGATAATGAGGAATAAAAAAATATTGATGATTCTAGTTGGTTTTTTAGCATCAATAATACTTGTATCATGTGGTCTAGGAATCAATGATACAGTACAAGATGTTACATCAGAAATTCATCAAGAAACTCCCAAAGAAGATACTGAAGGTTTAGGAATAAAACAGGTATTAGAACAAAAAAACGGTGAAAATGTGGATATATCTACTAAAGATTTTACTGGCTATATTTACATAATGAGCACAAAAGAAAATATTGAATCGATAAGAAAATCAGAATTTAATATTAATAATGATTCTTTTCAAGATGTTAAAAAAGGGTCTGAGCATGATTTCAATATTCGTCATAATAGTAAGACATTTTTTTCGGTAAAACAGATAAAAGTTGAATCAGTTAGTTCAGTGAAGATTTCTTCAAATTATTCAAAAAATATTTTATTGGTTTTAAGAGAAGAAAAATGATATCTCAGTTTATAAAAGGATCGTAGAAAAAATCTCAGTTTTACATTCATGGGATGCTTCTGATCTCTCCTGAAAAGTCAATGCCTTGGCAATATAGAAAAACACCCTCATCCATAGTTCTGCTAAAAGCATTGGATAAGAGTGTTTTTTATAAGAACGACAGACGATGATTATTCTTCGTCTTTTTTGATAATGTTTTTAACGCCTGCGATAGCACCTTCAACAGCGCCTTTTGCGTCTTCAGCAACTTCTTTCACTTTTGAAGCTACTTTTTCAGCAGTTCCTTCTGCTTGAGTTTTTGTATCGCCAGTAAGTTTACCGAAGCCTTCTTTGAGAGAACCCTTAGCTTGGTTGAATTTTTCTTCGATTGACATGGAAATTTCCTCCGTTTATTTAGTGTATTATCTAGGTTGGATGCGGTTTGATACTCATTCAAGCGAGATAATAGATACAAGTATAGACTCTTTACGAAGAAAAAGCAAATAACTGCTACGAAATGACAACTAATTTTTAATAGGTCACCACATTAATTTCACCTTTATCATACTCTGCAATGAAGATATCGGAGACATTTTCAAAGCCTTCTTTTTGGAGTTTGGTCATCAACCATTCTTCTGACTTGCCGATAGTTTCTAAGATTTCAAGTTGCACAACTCCATCGGTAATAATCGGATATTTCGGATTTTCATCGCCAATTCTTACGATAATCAATTGACCATTTTGCTCGATGACGGCTCTTTTGACTTCTTTCAGTTGGAAGACTCCTTGGGAACGTAATTTCAGAGCAACGTCTGATGCAGATAGCCCTTTTGAACGGCAGGCTTCAGGATCTAGTTTGCCGTTTTTGATGATAATGGTTGGTTTCCCATCAATCAGATGTTTGATATAGGAAACGTTGGTGTTGAGCCATTTTAAGAGCAAAATCAGAATGGTCCAGATGATTAAGATGACTGCATATTGAAGGATAGTAATGGAGCTATTGTAGATGACCCCGCCGATAATGCCACCGAGAACAAAGTTTTGTACTTGGTCTGTTGCGGAGCTTGGTGCTAAATTCCCTTTACCTGTCACATTGATGACAAAAACGAGGGAAACGAGTCCCAAAGCTAACTTAATTGCAATTGTAATAAAAAAGCTCATTATTTTTCAACCTCCACGAGTTCAACGTCCGATTTGTATAGTTCCATTTTTTCTAATAAATAGCTATCTTGGTCGGTTCCGCTAATAGCACGGTAGAATTGTTTGCCAACCTTGATAATTGCACCATCTGTCGTAGCTGAAGTATTGACGTAGACTTCTTCCTTTTCAACGCCTAATTCTTTTGAGACAACCTCAATAAAATGCAAGGAGCTACGGAATTGATTATCATTTGACTGATTGTTTTGGAAATTACTAATGCTAATCAAAACAGTGGCTACTAGGGTCAAGATAGAAATAATGGATAACTCACGGAACTTACTTCCTCGTTTATCTTTATAGGCTTTAAAGGCGAAAAATCCCGTCACCAAAACCAAGCAGGCTGATACAATCACCATAACCCAATTCTGCTGGCTAATCTGACTCAGTACATAGTCATATGAATAGAATTTCATAAGATCCCTCACTTTTTTTGAATTCAAGCTATTATAAAACAATTTAGCAACTACATCAATAGCTTTATCTCGAAAAAATAAAGTTTTCTAGAACTGGTTTGAAATATGGAAGCTGTATCTTCCTAAGTAAATATTGCACTTCATTCGAGTTTTCAAACTACCAATAGAACTTGACAAAATCATTCAGAGTGCTAGAATAGGAGACAGGTAGAAGCCGATTTAGCTCAGTTGGTAGAGCAACGCACTCGTAACGCGTAGGTCACAGGTTCGAACCCTGCAATCGGCAGAAAGAAAACCAGCACCTTTTTTATGGGGTTGCTGGTTTTGTTTATATAATTCTTATAAAGAAGTAAGAAAAGTTAGGCCACCTAATATCACTCCCGCAGCATTGGGAATAATGAGGATCCAGTCTTTTTTAGGTTCTTTTGTCCAACCGTAGATAACCCAAATCAGGCAAGAAACTGCTGCGAATAGTGGTTGGAAAGGTTGAGCTTTGGATCCTTGTAAGTTTGCGATAATTTGTGGAATATAAGCGACGAATACAAGAATTCCAATAAAAGCTCCAATAGATCCGACGAAACGATTAATTTTTTGTTTTGACATACGATACCTCCTGAGCGTCCATTATATCAAAACGGAAAAAATTGTCAAATGAGACATAAGCCAGTATGGAGAATAAGTTTTAGTTTTTATCTAAAACTAAGCGAAAGAGCCAAGTGTGGTTTGAGAAGTAGCGTTAGAATTGTTCAAACCTGATTTATCCATTACTAGGCTGGATAGAGAGCTTATGATCGTGGAAATAGTAGTAAATCAGTATTGTCGTGTTGAAAAAAATAGGTAATGATCAATTTCTTTGAAGCCTTATATTTGGAAAATTCAAGATTTTTTATTTCATTTTAAACTTTTAAAACAACCACTTACCAGCCTATATTGACCACTTACTGAAAGTCCCTTGTTTCTTTTCAAGAAATGGTTATAATGAAGATAGAAAGAGGGGAGGAGTGCTTATGAAGGTTCGGATTGAGCTAGACGAGCGTTTAGCTGACACAGAATTGGTGATTCGAGTATCGCGGATTGATGACAGGATTCAGAAGATTCAAGATGCTTTGAATGAAGCGACTGCTCCAGCTATTCTTTTTTACAAGGAAAATAGTGAGTATTTTGTAGACTTGGCGGAAATTCTCTTTTTCGAGACGGACGGAGCCAAAATCTTTGCCCACGCGCGCAATGATGCCTATGAGGTCAAGTTGAAACTCTACGAGCTGGAGGAATTATTGCCCCGCTATTTTTGCAGAATTTCTAAGTCAACCATTGCTAATGTTAGGGCGATTTACTCTTTAGAAAAGTCTTTCTCGGGTACCAGTTCCGTCCAGTTTTCTGAAACGCATAAGAAAGTGCATGTTTCAAGGCATTATTATCAACTACTAAAAGAAAAGTTAAGTGAAGTGAGGTAATCATCATGAAAAAAACAATTCTAGGCATCGGTTTCTTGGTTTTAGCCGGCTGGGTTTTGCTTCAGGGAAACTTTGGTATTCCCATGTTCAATTTTAATATCTGGCCCCTACTTTTGGTCGGCATGTTTGCGTATTTTGCCTTGGAAAATTTCTTGGAGCGAGATTTTGGGACTGGTTTGATTATGACGATTATTGCTCTGATGATTGCTAATTCTGCCTATCATTTCTTAGCCATCTCCACTGGTACCTTGATCATGGGTGGTGTTTTGGCCTGCATTGGGCTTAACATGATTTTTAAACCGAGAAGGATCTGGGGCGTTCGTTATTTGTCTAGAAAGGGCTTGTCTACAACGGAAGGAGAGATTTCCTTTGGCAGCGGGACTCGCTATATCAACTCGGATAATTTTATCCATGATAAAGTAGAGTGTGCTTTTGGCAGTGCGGCCGTCTATTTTGATAATGCCAGAATTTTAGGTGATTCTGCTAGTTTTGATGTAGAAGTATCTTTCGGCAGTGCGGTGCTTTACATTCCAAGCAACTGGCGAGTAGAGTTAAATGTGGACAATGCTTTCGGTACGGTTGTCAATCCGCATAATGTCAATGAAAAAGACAAGACTTTATATGTGCGTGGCGACGTCGCCTTTGGAGCTTTGAAGATTGTTTACATCTAAGAAAACGGATTATTGGTCAGAAATTGCAAAGTTTGGGAAAATTTACTTGCCAAAAGCCAAGTTTTTTGATAATATAGTACGGTATGTGGTGCTAGCACATCCGTAATATTAGATCTAATAGGAGGAAACACACTAATGGCTAAAGTATGTTACTTTACAGGTCGTAAGACTGTATCTGGAAACAACCGCTCTCACGCGATGAACCAAACAAAACGCGCTGTTAAACCAAATCTTCAAAAAGTTACTGTTTTGATCGACGGAAAACCTAAAAAAGTTTGGGCTTCAGCTCGCGCGCTTAAGTCAGGTAAAGTTGAACGCGTTTAATACATGAAAGGGATTGGAAAGATTTATTCCTTCCCTTTTTTGTTGTTGAATTTTCAGACTAGACAGTTTATTTCTGCCCTTCCTCTTTTACACCCTGTCTAAAATATGGTAAAATAAACTATAAAATACTTTTGAGGTACAAGTGATGACTGTAAAAATCAATACAAAAGATGGTCAAATTGAGCTGACTGATGACGTGATTGCAACCATCG
>ERZ772955.2083-NODE-2083-length-11356-cov-3.495000_pt1 | contig 11356 bp, 13 predicted proteins | sample MGYA00511133_ERZ772955 | MGnify/ENA primary metagenome ERZ772955 (study PRJEB29015, sample SAMEA2737914) | human oral metagenome | biome: human oral; feature: human-associated habitat; material: dental | place: China | collected 2149 ... | reverse complement strand
TCATCTTTTCTTGCCAATAAGATATCTTCCACTCTTTTAATTCTTTCTTGATTATATGATTTTACAAAGTTTTTATCATTTTTAGCTTTCTTTATATCATTATCATTATTAGCTTTTTTAGCTATTTCTAATATTTTATTTCTTTCAATTTTAAATTTATCTCTATGGTTAATAATATAATTAACTAATAAGAAATTTACTAAAGCTCCTTTTATACTAGTTCCTGGAATATAAGGTTTTCCTTGAAGATTTCTTAACATTAATTTTATATCGTTCATCTCTTCAATCTCGGCATCAATTTTAGTTAGAGTTTTTTTTCTAAATTCCTCTATATTTTTATAGATATCTCTACTTTTTAAAAAATCTATCAATTTTATATTTTTATCTTGTTCATTTTTTTTCAATTTTAAATTTCTTTGAATATAAGATATGTATTCATCAAAAAGATTTTTTCTTATTAAAAAGCTAATAAATTTTTCACTATCTATTAAAGTTAAAGTTTTTTTATCTTTATCAAATACATATTCCTTTTTGTCCAATTTAGATTTATAATCTGCTCCACCTATATGAAGTGGAGTTAATACTTCAAGTTTCATTTTGTATTTTATTATATTACTCATATTTTAACCCCCAATATAATAGGTTTACCCATTCTATATATACTGTGTTTTCCATGAAGATTTAAGTCTAATATCTTTCCTTCTGGTTTAAAATTTAACACTGAGCCTGATGAAAGCATATACACTTGTTTTCTTTTTTCAGCTTGTTCACTATACGAAGAACTATTTACAAAACCACTTCTTTTAATTAGTTGATAAAAATTTCCATTTTCTTTTATTTTCTCTATTTCTTCTATTTTTGGTGAATAAGATGAAAGAATTAAAAAATTTTTTTCAACTGAAAATAAAGCTCTATTTATATAAGCATCGGATTCTGATTTAATAGCATCAAAGTCTTCTCCATTAAAAAACATAGGGTCTTCAGCAATAAATTGACCAAAACCAGAATTTTTTTTCCCACCAATCCCAGTTAAAGAAAGGCTTTCTAAAATATTTTTAAAAATTTCTTGCCATTTTTCATCTTCAGGAAGTTTGACTATAAAGTATAATCCTGATTTCTCATTAAATTTAAAAATTTCTATATTATAAAGTTGAGTATCTTCATTTTCTAATGAAACTTTAATTTTTGTATATAATTGTTTTCTTCCAAAATTATCATCTATTTCGGGAAAATTCTTTCCAGTTTTTAAAAAAGAAAAATATTCTTCTAATCTATCTGCTGGAATAAAATTAGTTGCTTTTACTTTTTTTCTGTCAACAACTTCTTCATCATTTTTTTCTTTCTCATCTCTTTGGATACTAATAAAAGGTTTTGGTAGATAAAAATCTGTTGATATATCTTCTTTTTCCTTAAATGGTAATAAATCAGATACTAAAAAATCTCCACTTTCAGAAATTTTATATAATTCATCATTATTGTATATTTTCATATATTCATTAAATAAAGCACTATAAAAAGTATCAGAGTAAACACTTATCATTGTTTCTTCTAATGTATTTCCAGAAGCTGTTCCAATATGAATACCATTTGGAAACCTTAGTTTATATAGTAAATAAGACATTATTCCACCTTACTTTCTAGCTCTTTTCTAAAATTATTTATTTCTTTTTCTATTGTTGTTAATTCTTTTTTGTTTTCTTCTGTATAAGTTTTTAATTCTAAAGATAGATTTTTAAATTTTATACGACCATAACCTCTAGTTCCATGTCCTCCAAGATAGTCATCTTCTAAAACATCCATCATTAATAAAATATTTCTCATATCTTCTTTAAAATCTTCTATTTTCTCTATATTATATACAATTTTAAAATCAAATTCTGCCTCAGCAGGAACCCTTTCTTGTTGTCTTGGATTAGCTATACCATTTGCATCTATAGTGTTTTCATATTTAATTTCTGTGTATGGTAAATCAAATTCTATACCATTAAATATTTCATTTATGGTTTTATCAGACAATAAGGAATCTTGAAATTGCAATCTTGATGCTATTATAGGTTTTGAACTTCCAAATAATCTATACACTTCTTTCTGTATTTCTTTTATTTCTTCTCTATCTAAACTAAAATTTTCAAAATTACTATATTTAGTTCTAGCTAGTAAATATCTCATCTTTCCCTTTAATGATGACCCTGGAATCATAGGTTTATTTGTAACACTATCTCTTATTACTATACTATCAACAGCTCCAATAGCTGAAAAGTCTCCTGATGTTCCTATATGTAAACCTGTAATTAATTTAATAGTTCCATTTATTAATAATTTTCCTTTTAATGTATCCATAAATTTCTCCTCTCATATTTAAAATTCTATATAGACTATTTATCAAAACCATAATATTTCATATAGGCAACTATTTCCTCTAAATACTGATAAAACCTATTAAACTTTTTAGCAGAATTTCCTATTTCCTTTAAATTATTTGAAATACTAAAAATTTTATCAAACTCTTTTACTTGTTTATCTCTACCACATTGATAGATATGTTTTACAAGCAAATATTTGATATCTCTCTTAATTTCTTCGTTTACATCATCTTCTTTAAACCTTTTTGCTTGAATTTTATTTTTTACTACTACTGCATTAGATAGCAACAATCTTAATTGAGTAGTTGATATAAGCTTCTTTTTTATTTTTTCTTTTTGTTCTTTATAATCTTTTATAATTTTTTCAACATCTATATCATCTATATTATTCATATTTTATTCTCCCCTTTCTTGATAAATTAATATATTAATAGCTGTAAGAAGCTGTTTAGCATCTTCTTTTTCTCTTAACCATAGTAATAGATTTTTCTTAAATTTATTGAAATTATCTTTATTTTTATCTGTATAATTTACTCTTCCTAAAATATATGCAAATCTTGCTATATCTAATCTATTATCATTTTTAGTAAGTCTATTTATTATTAAATCCATTATTTTATACCATTTAGATTTCCCAATAAATATTTTATCAGGTTCTTTTAGCTTATCCTCTTCATCTAAAATAATTATAGATTTTATAAATTTATATTTTTCTTCTAAAACCTTATCTATAAAAATATCCCAAGTATATACATGATTTAATTCTGCATTTATCTCCCCAAATAAAGCAACCGAATTTTTAATAATCTTACCACTAGAATCTTTATTAGCTTTTGCTAAACTTTCTAAATTACCTGTTTTCTCTGCCATTTGATGAATAGGATAATTTTCGGAAAAGAAGCCAATTCCAGCAGACAAAGTGATTTTGTCATTAGTAAACTCTTTAAATGCAGTTCTTAAATCAATAGAAAATTCTATAATATCATTCCAAGTTCCAATGGCAAAAATATCATCTCCACCTGAATAGACTATAACAATATCTCTTGGACTTGAATTATTTTCACAGATAATATCACAATACTTTTTAAATAATTCATTATTATCTTTTGCAGCATCTTTTTTTTCAAGTATTAAATTTATCTTTCTTTTAAAGAAATCAGAAAGGTATCTTGAAAGAACCACTGATTTTGAAAGAGTTACATTTTTATATGGTTCTTTTGAACCTTTATTTTCAAATCCTGATTGAAAAAGAGTTCCTAAATTATCAACATCAGCTCTAAACACAGCTAATCTTTCTATACCTTTTGATTTTTTAACTAATTCTTTAAATTCAATAAGATTTCCTTTTCCATTTTCATCTTTAACTGTTATATTATAATTGCCTACCCAAATATTTTTACAAAGTTTATCTCCTATATAATTTGAATTTATAGCATAATATCTATGTATTTTACTCATATTTTTCAAAATATAATTTTTATCATTGATTAAAATATTAACATAGCCTTCTAAATATTTTGGAAAAATAACTCCTTTTTCAAGTTTTTCACATTCTTTTTCTATTATAAATCTATCATTATTAGAATGATATAAACTAGAAATATCTTTTCCTAAATCAATATATCCTCTACAAGAACTGCATAATTCTATTCCTTTCCCTTCATCACCAAAGTCTAAGGTATTTTTCTTTAATATACTCTCATCTTCAGCCTTTTTACAAATAGTACATTCTTTTGTGTAACTATATATTTTATTTATAGAGCTATTTTCATCAAAAAGTTCTTTTAACTGCTTCAATGAATATCTACTTAACTTAGCTTTAGAAACTTTACTAGATGTTTTTCTAAATAATTCTCCTACTTTATTTTCTGTCTTTATTTCTTTGGTTAATCCATTACCCAATTCTTCTGCTGAAGTTTCGGTATACACCATTTCAAAATAAATTGTTGTTCCCATTCTTTCTAAAATAAAATTATTAATTTTTTCTTTATATATATCCAAAATTTCTTTTGTTTTTTCAGTATTAGGTAACAAAAGATAAAAATGGCTTCCTCCTGAATATAAAAGATTTATTCTTGAAAGCTCTAATGTTGATAAAATTTCATCTATAATATGTTCAGCAAATAGCTCTAAATAAAATGACCTTCCTCTTAAAGATTTCATAGCCATTTTTGAAGAAATTGTATAGATAAAATTTTGTATTCCACTAAACTCACCTGAAACTAAAAGAAATTTTTCTTTACTTCTATTGATGGCAAAAAAATATTCTTCTTTGAAATTTTGAATATTATTTTCCTTATCATAGAGATAAAAACAAGCTGAAATCGCTGCTGTTAATTTCACATGATCATAGTATGAGATATCTGGTGTATCAACATATGAACTTGATGGAAAATAAGAACAGCAAGCCTCTAAAACTATTGCTAACTTTTCAGGATTTATATTTTCTTTGAAAGTATTTAGGTTATCTTTTATGTGATTTATAATTTTTTTGTAGTCTGAATTATTTAATTTTATGCTACTTGATGTGGGCATATTAAATCCATTTTTATCAAAATCAAAAAGTTTAAAAGTTTTTTTTAAATTATTCTTTTCAATTCTGATAACATTGAAGATGGAATTTAAAGAGTCCATCTCATTTCCTCTTATTTGTTTATCTTCATATTTTACACGATCTATACCTGAGGCAATGTTATCAGCTTCATAGACTATGTAAGCTAAAGAATCTTCTTTTAAATCTGCTGATGATAAATATTTAGCATGATGATAATCAATCATATCATATATTTCTTTGTATCTATCAGCTAATAAGTTATTATTCTTCAAATAGTTCGAACCTGCCTTTGAATGTTCTTTGCTATCTAAACCAGCTCTTCTGATAATTTTTCCAATATCATGAAGTAAAGCCCCTAATTGAAGACAAATTAATTTTTCATCCATTTAACCCCCTCCAAAAAATTATTTTTAATTTTGATAATTACAATTGTCTACAGTAAGTTGTGAATTGTTTAGTCCAAAATTTTGGGCAGAAGTTAAAAGAGATGATGTTATGACAGGCAAGGAATATGATACCAGAACAGGAAAAACCTCAATTGATAGACCGCATTGTCTTTTAGATAGAAACGGACGTAAAAAAGAGTGCAGTAAAACACCTTATAAGAACAAAAGATTTACAGGTTGCAGCGGATCAAATACAGGTATGTGGGGAATGGGAAGAATCTGTACGTACGAAGATTATTAAACAATTACCCCAAATAATAGTTAGGAGAGATTTTTATGAACAAAATATTTAAAATATTAATTATAGGCTTACTTGGATTGACTTTAATCAGATGTTCAACGCCAGATGTAGTTGGATATGAAGAAGAATGTAATGGCGCTAAAAAGAACAATTGTGAATACTATTACTATTCTCATTAAGAAATAGACACAAATTATTAACTTAACTGCACCCAAAAAATTATATACAACATAAAAGGTGCAGTTTTTTTTTATTAAGACAGTTTTTCCTAAACTCTATTTTAACAATGAATTTACCACAAACTTTTTCAACAAATAAAAATTGGGACATGTAAAAATTTTTGCATAAATAAAATAACAAAGTACTGAATTTACTGGATTCATTTATTAGTTTATACAAAATTCTGGACACTATCCCTCTTAACCTATTTTGTTTTCTGTTCCATCCCCATTATTTCATAAACCTTCTCAATATCCACATTTTCCCTCAAAATTTGTGCCAATTTATCATATTCCCTGTTTTTATATTCTTTGAAACTAAAGTTTTCATCGACTTTGTCTAGCCCTTTAAGTTTTCTTACTTCGTTCAGAAAATGATTTGTAAATTCAGAATTGTCAAATATTCCGTGAATATAGGTTCCGACAACATTGCCTTTTACAGCACCTTTTAGCTTTTCATCGTCAAAGATACATTTTATCTCGGTTTTTTCCTCATTTACAGGATAACTGTAGCCTTGATGTATTTCATAGCCTTTTATTTCAATGCCTTCCATTCCAGCGAGTATTCCGTCTGCATTTTTTATTTTATTTTCATACTGTGTTGTTGTTTTTGCCGTTTCCATAACTGTTTCTATGTCTAATAAATCTAAGCCTGAAATTTCTTTTAGATTAGATTCGATATTTTGAGGATCCATTATTTTTTGTCCCATTATTTGAAAACCGCCACAAATTCCAAATACTATTGTTCCTCTTTTTGCAAGCCTTATAATTTCCCTGCTTATATTTTTATCAATTAAGTCCTTCATGTCTTCCACAGTATTTTTTGAACCAGGAATAATAATAATGTCCTCATCTCCAAGTTCAGAACTTTTTGTAACATATTTCAAGGAAACATCGTTATAATGGCTAAGTGGATCAATATCAGTAAAATTCGATATATGCTTTAGTTTAATAACCGAAATCCGAATTTTCCCTTCTTTTTTCACATTATACTTGTCGATTCCCAGACTGTCTTCCTCCTCAATTCCTAGTGGCACAAACGGCACTACTCCTAGAATAGGTACATTTGTCAACTCTTCAATCATCTCAATTCCAGGAGTCAAAAGGCTCTTATCTCCTCTAAATTTATTTATAATTACACCTTTTATACGTTTTTTCTCGCTTTCTTCAAGCAGCATAATTGTCCCGTAAATTGCTGCAAAAACACCGCCTCTGTCAATATCAGCAACCAAAATAACAGGCGAATCAGCCATTTCCGCCATCCCTGTATTTACAATGTCGTCTTCCTTCAAGTTAATCTCCGCAGGGCTTCCTGCCCCTTCCAGCACGCAAATATCAAAGTTATCCCTTATGTGATTGTACGCCGCCATTATATCCTTTTTTAAATTATGCTTATAGGCAAAATATTCCCTCGCATCCATATTTTTGTAAACTTTCCCATTTACAATAACTTGCGATTTTCTATCTGTCGTAGGCTTTAGCAAAATCGGATTCATAAATGCCTGTGGCTCGATATTAGCGGCTTCAGCCTGCACCACCTGAGCTCTTCCCATCTCTTTTCCATCCCTTGTAATAAATGAGTTCAAAGCCATATTCTGCGACTTAAACGGTACCACGCTATACCCGTTCTGATAAAATATTCTGCAAAACCCCGCATTAATTATACTTTTTCCCACATTAGAACCTGTCCCAAGCAACATTATATTTTTGTGTTTTCTTTTCATAAACTATACTCCTATTTTTAATTTATATAAAAAATTTCCAATTTATTTATAAACAAATTACCTGCTTCTACTAAGTATAGCAGATAAAAATGCCATAAACAAATTGGATTTATAAAAATAATTACTATTTTCTTTTAAATTTTATACTGCCTAAAATTTTCTTAACTTTGTCGCTATAAAATACCCCGATTGTATAAAAAATATGTGATGCTGTACAAAAAATATGTATTTCCCGTGCTGTTGGTGCAAACATTGCTGTACTCTCATCTGTTTCTGTAAAAATTTTATATACAAAATAAATCAAAATTGCTATCATTGCACCACCTAATACAGTTTTATTTATTTTTTTCAAAAATTTACTGCACAAATATCCCAAGTAAGATACAAGTATAAGCACAATTATCAAAGCAATTCCTGAAATTACAATACCAATAATATTAATAACTATTTCTGGAAGATGTAAAATTTCTAGAGAATTAATAATTACGCCTGCTAACGGCATCGCAAAAATCAGCCAGAACAAAAGTGCTAATATCGGATATATTGTTTTCTGAAAGAAAAAGTAAATTACTGTAAATAAAACTAATACTAAAAAGCTTTTTGCTTTTGACATAAATTTATTTTCATTTTTTTCCATCCTTTTTTCTCCTTCTAACCTTTATTACTTTTTGTAATTTTTCTATTTTTTATAAACAGATAAATAATTTCCATAAGCAACATTACACTCCAAAACATCAAATAGAATGCTCTGTCTTTTTTATACTTTGTTTCCAATTTCTTGCTTAATTCTGAATTTAAAGAAATATTTTCATCTAAATCTCCTGTTATTGATATTGATACAAAATTTCGTTTTTACTCCCAAATTTATCAACAAAATTCTCAGCATCCTGTAATTTTATTTCTTTTAGATTTAATTTTTTTTTCTAAAGTTTTTTTATCTAAGTTATACTCAATCTTATTACCGTTAATCAAAAAATATGTTTCTGGTTTGACACCATATTTTCCTTCGTAAGAATCTGTTTCTTCTATATAACCAACCCAAGTATTATTAATTTTAGATAATCCATCTAAATACAAAGTTATATCTTCAGGCTTTGTCTTATCTACAAGTTTATAAACTTCATGTTCCGAATCCGAACTCAAAGTTCTTTTTATCAAAAAATTTTTTGATATTTCAAGTTCGCTGTTACGATTAACTGTGTCATAAGGAAAACGAAGATACCTAACAAATAATAATGATAAAATTGTAAATGCGATAAGAAAATTAAACTTTCGTTTTGAAACAAAAAACCAGAAAGTTAATAAAATTAATATTGGAATTATAAAAGGGGATAACAAGAAAAATCCTCAAGTTATATTTGCATCTGTAAGCATATTTACTCCTTAATTTTTATATATTTATGACCTTTTCATTTTTCAGAAATACTTTTTAAAAAACTCTCATAAATCTCAAGTTTATCATCAAAATTTTGTAAATGTTTTTGCCACTTTTCAATTTCTATATTTACATATTTTTTATGATTTGTCAAAATTTTCATTCTTTCTTTTATCGTTCCGTTCCCTTCATATCGTAAATCTGAATATTTCTTAATTTCACTCAATTTCATTCCCATATCTTTTAATCTTTTTAACATTTTTATCCATTCAATATCAGTTTCATCGTATATTCTTCTATTCTTTTCGTCTCTTTTTACACGAAACAGGTCCTTTTTTTCATAAAACCTTATTGTATATGGAGTTAAGCCTGTTTTTTCTGAAAATTCCTTTATTTGCATTATTTTTTGTTCATTCTTTTTCATTTTATTTTCTCCTTTCAAAAAACTCTTGACTTATACTATACTCTAACTGCTATCCTTTATTTATCAAATTTATGGAGGTAATAACTATGAAAACAAAATATACTGTTATAACAGGAGCAAGTTCGGGAATAGGTAGAGCTGTGGCTCTAAAATTTGCAGAAAGAAATAAAAATCTTATTCTGATTGCACGAAGAAAGAATTTACTAGAAGACTTAAAAAGCGAAATTTTGAAGAAAAATCCTAATTTGGACATTATTGTAATAGATTTTGACTTAACTGATGTCGGTAAAATCCCTGAACTATATTCAAAATTAAAAAATTATCACATTGAAACTTTAATAAACAATGCAGGTTTTGGAATGTATGGCGATGTAAGAGAGCAGCCTTTAAATAAAATTTTAGATATGCTTCATCTCAATGTAGAAGCATTAACTTTGTTATCTTCCTTATACGTCCAAGATTACCACAACGAAAAAGGCTCTCAATTAATCAATATCTCCTCAGCAGGAGGCTACACAATCGTCCCAAACGCAATTGTCTACTGTGCCACAAAATTTTACGTAAACGCCTTCACAGAAGGACTTGCACTAGAATTAAAGCAAAACAACGCACAATTAAAAGCAAAAGTCCTAGCACCCGCTGCAACCAAAACTAACTTTGGAAATGTCGCAACTGGTAAAACTAATTTTGATTATGATAAATCTTATCCAAACTATCATACATCCGAAGAAATGGCAAATTTTCTCATTCAACTTTACGAAAGCGACAAAACTGTCGGTTACATCAGCCGTGAAACTTTTGAATTTGACTTGTCCGATGGATTTTTTCAAAATGCATTTAGTTCTAAAAATAATGTGAAATTTTAAATATTAGTTTTTATTGTTGATTTTCCTAAAAAAATATTATAAAATATATGCAAAATTTATTATTTAGGAGTGATTTTATGAAAAAAATTATATTTGCGTTGTTTTTACTGACTTTTAGTTTAAGTTTTTCTAATTCTGATATTAATATATTATCTTCCAAAGTTTGGAACTGTTCCAGTCTAGATAGTACGCTTAGAGGACTTATCTATGTAAAATTCTTAACTAAAGAAAATGAACCTTATATTGCTTTTAGCCAAATAGATTCTCGTGCAGCTTTAAAAACAGGAAAAGTTACCCTTGAACTTTCAGAATTAAATTTTGAAGTAAAAGAAGATGAAAATGCCATCTATTTTACAAATTTGAATGAAAAAACCAAAATTTTTTCTAATTACAAGTTAGTTTATTCATTTGACAAGAAAAATAGACCTAAAATGTCTATAAACCGTATTTCAGATAACAAAAAAATTTGTAACCTTTCAACAAATTAAATTATCAAAATACAAAAAATAATTAATAATTTTTAAGCAACGATTTCTTAGTGATTTTCGTTGCTTAATTTTTTTCCGACGGTTTTACGATTGGGTTTTTCCGACGGTTTTTATATATCTGATATTTCTAGTTGCCCCTATTTTTTGTAATATATCATTTTTCACCAAATATCTTAATAAATCTCTCGCATGGCTTTCTTTTGTATTCAAAAGTTTTTCTAATTCTGATCGTGTAAGTTCATCATTAGTTTCAAAAAACTTCATTATTTTTTGAATTTGCACTTCTAAAATCTTTCTTTTTTTGATTTCAGCTTTAATTGTAGATTCCCTATTATTTAGATTTTTTATAAAATCATAATTTAAGTTCTTCATTACCACTCTAAATCCATTAAAATCTGAAAAAAATTCAACTGATTTGTCTTCTGTATAATTAAAAGCATTCACAAAATCATCTTTTATTTTTTTGAGTCCACTTCCACATCTTTCCATAAATAAGTCTGTTATTACATTTTTCTTTAATAATAATCGCTATAAATAACCTCTCTTATTTCTTCAGCTTTTATACTTTCTTTCCATCCATTTATTTTTTTTTCAATAAGACTACGATGCTTAATAAATTTTATTCCAGTAAAATAGGGTAATATTTTTTCTAAAAAT
>ERZ772955.2082-NODE-2082-length-11359-cov-4.239296_pt1 | contig 11359 bp, 9 predicted proteins | sample MGYA00511133_ERZ772955 | MGnify/ENA primary metagenome ERZ772955 (study PRJEB29015, sample SAMEA2737914) | human oral metagenome | biome: human oral; feature: human-associated habitat; material: dental | place: China | collected 2149 ... | reverse complement strand
CCAGCTGCTCGGTGTCCTCGATCGTGCCTATGAATTTACAAGCCGGCAGATTGTCCTGAAGAAAAAGTAGCCCCGGCTACAAGCGAAGCGCTTCAGGGCGGTTCCGGCCGGTATCCGAAGGCAGGAGGGGATGCCTTTCTGTATGCGTAGAACCTGCAGCAGGACGGGTGTCCCCTTGGATCCCCTTGCTTGATATGCAAAAAAAAGTGCATCCGGAAGATTGCCACCGACAATCTTCCGGATGCACTTTTTCTTTTTGTCGACCGGATGCTATGCCACCTTTTCCAGCCGCTTCATCATCAGGAACATGAAAGCTGCGGAGAGGAGGCAGAGTACAATGAATACAGACCAGACAACCGTCAGGGACAAACCGCCCCAGAGGTAGCCACCCACACTTACGAGCAGGTTGCCGATGGCCGTGGCAACAAACCAGCCGCCCATCATCGCACCCTTGTATTTCGGAGGAGCGACCTTGCTGACAAAGCTGATGCCCATCGGACTGAGCAGCAGCTCGCCGAAGGTCAGTATGAGGTAAGTACCGATCAGCCAGTTGGCGGAGGCATACGGAACAGTCTCACCGGCAGCCTTTGCCATTTTCTGTCCTACCGGTGTGAGCAGACCTTGTGAGGCCATTACCATGAGGAAGTAAGCACTGCCGGCAACGATCATTCCGTATGCAATCTTGCGGGGGGCAGACGGCTCTTTGCCCTTGGCTGCCAATGAACTGAAGATGGCCATGCTGATAGGAGTCAGCGCAACTACATAGAAGGGGTTGAACTGCTGGAAGATCGGTGCGCTGACACTGACTGTGCCGGAAATGTTGTTGTACTTATAGACCAGGATGCCCAGTGCAAAGAGGAATACGACAGCCGAGATACTTTTCGCCTTGGGGGTCTTTCCCTGGAAGAATGCCATCAGGCTGTAGACCATGAAGACGATCATTACGAGATTGACGACGTCGAATGCCATGCTCTGGATGCCCGAGGAGGTCGGATTGACAAATTCGTCCGCGAAATACGTCAGGGTGAGTCCGTTCTGGTGGAATGCCATCCAGAAGAAGATTACGACTGCAAAGACAAGGCAGAGGGCGACGATCCGCTCCCAGGTCTGCTGCGGTGTCAGTTCTTCTACGGCTACCTTCTGGCTCTTGTCTTTCTTGGGTTCGCCGCCTTCTACGTGTTTGAAGGTGCTCCGGAAAGCATAGTAGATGGCCATTGACACAATGAGTGATATGCAGGCTACGGCAAAGGAGAAATGATAGGCATCATTGCCCGCATAGCCGAGCGAGTTCTCTGCCCATTCCTTGATTCTTACGGCTGCTGTCGGTGCGAAGAGCGCACCGATATTGATCGCCATATAGAAGATGGAGAATGCGGAATCGCGCTTGTCTGCCAGCTCCGGTGTGTCGTAGAGATTCCCTACCATTACCTGCAGGTTACCCTTGAACAGACCTGTCCCGAAGCTGATGAGGAACAAGGCCGCCAGCATGGCAATGAATGCCACGGTCCCGCCTCCCAGAGGCACGGACAGGAAGAGATAGCCGGCAAACATGACCAGAATGCCGATGGTGACCATCTTGCCGTAGCCGAACTTGTCTGCCATGATGCCGCCGATCAATGGTAGAAAATAAACAAGGCCTAAGAAGATGCTGTAGATAAGTCCTGCCGTTCCCGGCTCCAAGCCGAAATTTGCTCTCAAGAATAATGCGAACACGGCAATCATGGTATAGTAGCCGAATCGCTCGCCTGTGTTGGCAAGAGCCAATGCGTACAGTGCTTTTGGTTGGTTCTCAAACATAATGATAAAAATTTAGGTTAATGATTACTTTGTTCTTGTTAGGTCGAAGAGGTAGGTTGCCTTGATGACGATATTGCCATGGTTCGATTTCCCGAAATAGTCTTTCTTGGAACTGCCGTAGATGTTGCCGAGTCCATAGTAATAGCGTCCTTCGAAGAGGAAATGGCCGATGTGCCGGTTGCTGTATTCCATGCCCAGTCCGGCGGCGATGCCGTAGTCGAACTTCTTCTCTACCGGCATGGTCTCCTGTGCGACCGTCACATTGCTGCGCCCTGTGCCGTCGGTTGCAAGATTGGGCGTTTCGAAGTTCCTGGAGGTTGACTCCTTCAGGTAGATGCCTATCTGCGGTCCTGCCTGGAAGAAGAAGTTAAAACCGTGCTGTTCGCACCCCCATGCAAGATGGGCGAAGACCGGTATCTGGATGTAGTCGACTGTGCGTGAATAGGATTCGGCGGTCCCGTTGGCATTGATGACAGGCTGGTCAGTGCCCGTCTGGATCTTCTCTTTCCATCCGATGGAGGCATAGTTTACTTCTCCATAGATGGAGCAGATGGTATTGAAATACTTTTCACATACGTACCGGATGCTCAGTCCGCCTGTTACGCCGCCGTGTAAAGACTGTGTTACGCTGGGGCTGAAGCCTACGTTGGAGAGCACGCAGCCGCCGTTCACGCCGATGGCGAAATCGTTCCGGTGCTGTCCCACTTGCGCTACGGCGGTCATCGGCAGCAGAAACAGAGCGGCAAACAGTATTTTTGAGATCTTATAATTCATCTGTTCAGAAAAGTGCTGTTACACTTCGCAGGGATTAGTACACAAGATTCTCCATGGTCTGGTCTGTCTTGAAATGAACCAGCTGGAAATGGTCGTTGACATATCCGCCCTGCCCTACACGCACAAAGTCGTAGCGTGTCTGCAAAGGCCGGTACTTCACCTCGGCGGCGGTTCCTTTGAAGTTCTTCCCATACGCCTTCAATCCACGGACAAAGAACTCCGCCTGATCGTATCCGGTAAGTGCCATGCGGGGAATATACTGTTTCGACATAGGCTCTCCGTACCTCTCGCTGTATTTTGCCTCCAGGCTCTTCGTCTTGTCCGCAGCCTTGTTATAATAATAGGTGGACGGAATGTAGGTGTTGTACCTGAAGAACTGGTCGAGGTCATAATCCTGATAGACAAACCACTGGTTGTAGCCGAAGAGGCTGACGGCAATCCCCGGACGTGTTTTCTTCATCTGATCGAGTTTTGCGAACACCTCATTGAGCTGCGGGCTCTTTTCGGAATTGACGATTACGACATTGGGACGGGTCGCATCAAAATGCTTGGAGAAATCGGTGGCAGAAGAACCGGTGCTGGTCAGGTCGTACTTGATCTTCTGTAGTTCAAGCTGTCTTCTCAGGCTGGAGGTGAAATCTCCTACCTGGCTGCTCGTATCCTTGCAGTTGATGAATACGGGGTGATGCGATTTCTGGAAACGCTCCAGGAAAGCGGCTATTGCCTTGTTGTTCAGTGTGGCGTCGGTCTGATAGACCTGGAAGACGTTGGGATTCGACCCGACCTCGTTGCTGGTGGTGGAAAACGGAATGACGAGTTTGATGCCGTTGTTGCGGCAGAAGTCTGCCAGCGGCTTCACCTGTTCTGAATATAGCGGCCCGAAGATGATGTCCAGCTTGGCTGCGTTCGGTTCGAGCAGTGTGGTATGGATGTCGGCCCCTTTCGGCACATTCCAAGCATGCACGTCTGTCGTGATTCCCTCGCTTTTCAGCTGGTCAAGAGCCAGCAGTACGCCACGATAATATTCCACCATCCGTCTGCCGTCGCCGTCCTGATTGTGCAATGGAAGCATGATGCCGACGCGGACGGCATTCACGGGGACTGGTGCAACGGGATTAGCGGGCTTTGCCGTTCTGCCGGTTTTCCCCATGATGGTACCGTCAGGCTTGAAGTCCCCCTCCTTGGAGAAGGGAACGAAGATGAGTTCTCCTTTCTTCAGCTCGTATCCGGGCTGCTTCATGGAGGGATTTGCTTCAAGAAGCTGTGGTATCGTTATGCCATACTCTTTTGCAATGCCGAAGATCGTCTCCTTGCGCTTCACCTTATGCTGGTCGCGCCATTGGACGGTTTGTGCAAGGACACTATAACTGAATGTTACAGCGAATAATAATAAGAGATATTTCAGATAACTTCTCATGCACCTATGTTTTGATTTGAAAAGCAACAATTTAAAATCACAAGTGCAAATATACAAAAGAAATCTGTAACCAAAAGGGGTAGAGTGAAAAAAAACACAAAAACACAGCTACCCCGTTATTATAAAGTTCTGGCAGGTGCTTTTGCTTGTTTGAATGAGAAAAAATATGTACTTTTGCATGATTCTACAATTTACAGTAACGCATAAAGAGCAGACAGGATATGAAACCACGTAAGACAAGTTTGCTTGCTGCAATGCTGACAATCCTGTTGTTCTCCGTATCCAGCCGGGCGCAGGACTGCCAGCCTTCAGGCAAGTTCACAGATAAGGAGGGAGAAGCAGGTACGATAGCAGCGGGCGAGACCTATGCCGGTTCGGCGCCATTGACGGTGACCTTTTCGGCCAATCCGCCATCCGGCCATGATCCTGCTACAAATTATGAGTGGCATTTCTTCAACCAGAACAATCCCCGTGAAGCCTACCTCATCCGCTATGATGAGGATACGGAATACATCTTTACGGAGGCTGGAACGACACGGGTTGTGCTCTATGAGATTCTGAACGGCGATACCACACGCTACAATGCGATCAACGTCTCCATCAGTGAGAGCAGTCTGCAGATGCCGAACGCCTTTTCACCGAATGGTGACGGAATCAATGACGTGTACCGCGCCAAGCCCGGCTACAAGAGTATTGTGTCGTTCAAAGCAGTTATCTTCAACCGCTGGGGACAGAAACTCTATGAATGGGACGACCCCGCCGGTGGCTGGGACGGTAAATACAAGGGCAGGGACGTTGCCCAAGGGACATACTTTGTCAATGTCACTGCCAAGGGTGCTGACGGGAGAGAGTTCCGTATCCGAAGGGATGTCAACCTGCTTCGAGGCTATACGCAGGCTGCACACTGATTCCGCATCACTTTTCCCGCTCTCCTGTCAGAGGTCATTATCACTTTTCATCGCCTATTATTTCCCTTTTAATGAACGAAAAAATTGAAGTCTTCGGTGCCAGAGTGCATAATCTGAAGAATGTTGATATAACCATTCCCCGCAACTCCCTTACTGTCTTCACGGGACTGTCGGGTTCGGGGAAGAGTTCACTTGCTTTCGACACCATCTTTGCTGAAGGGCAGCGCAGGTACATCGAGACTTTCTCGGCGTACGCCCGCAACTTTCTCGGTAACATGGAGCGTCCCGACGTAGACAAAATCACCGGACTGTCTCCGGTCATCTCCATCGAGCAGAAAACCACAAACAAGAACCCGCGCTCTACGGTCGGTACGACGACGGAGATTTACGATTATCTCCGTCTGCTCTATGCCCGGGCCGGAGAGGCCTACTCCTATATGAGTGGTGAGAAGATGGTGAAATACACGGAAGAGAAAGTCGTCGATATGATCCTGTCAGATTATCAGGGTCGTAAGATCTATATCCTCTCCCCGATTGTACGCAACAGAAAAGGGCATTACCGTGAACTTTTCGAGCAGATGCGGCGCAAGGGCTACCTGTATGTCCGTATAGACGGAGAGGTGCAGGAACTGGTACGGGGCATGAAGGTCGACCGCTACAAGAACCATAACATCGAGGTTGTTATAGACAAGATGAAACTTGGCAGTACTGAGGAAGAGACACTTCGGGAACGGCTGGCAAAGACGGTGTCGACTGCCATGAAACAGGGAGACGGTCTGATTATGATCCTTGACAGTGAAAGCGGGGAGGGCAAGTATTTCTCCAGACGGCTTATGGATCCAGTGACGGGGATCGCCTATAAGGATCCGGCTCCCAATATTTTTTCTTTCAACTCTCCGGAAGGAGCGTGTCCACGATGCAAAGGGCTTGGGGTCATTGACGAGATAGACTTGAAGAAGGTGATCCCCGATGACAATTTGAACATCCATGAGGGGGGCGTTGTCCCTCTTGGGAAGTACAAGAACCAGATGATTTTCTGGCAGATTGATGCCTTGTTGAAAAGATACGACTGTAATCTCAAAACCCCCGTCAAGGATATTCCCAAGGAGGGAATGGAGGAGATTCTATATGGTTCACTGGAGAAACTGAAGATCCCGAAGGAGCTGGTTCATACGACATCAGATTATTTTGTATCTTTCGACGGCATTGTCAAGTACCTCCGTACGGTCATGGAGAACGATGCCTCGACTGCCGGAAAGAAATGGGCGGATAAGTTCATTGCCGAAGCTCCCTGCCCGGAATGTCATGGGCATCGTTTGAACCGTGAAGCACTGTCCTATCGGATTGCAGGAAAGAATATCGCCGAACTGGCGGAGATGGACATTGCTGACTTGAAGGAGTGGATCGGTCATGTCGAGGAGTCCATGAACGAGAAACAGCGTGTAATCGCTTCCGAGATCGTGAAGGAAATCCGCAAGCGCATCGACTTCCTGCTCGACGTGGGACTTGACTATCTTTCCCTGAACCGGCAGAGTGCCACGCTGTCCGGCGGTGAGAGCCAGCGTATCCGACTTGCCACGCAGATCGGTTCTCAGCTTGTCAATGTCCTGTATATTCTTGACGAACCGTCCATCGGGCTGCACCAGCGCGACAACGAACGTCTCATCAATTCGCTGAAAGAGCTGCGCGATATGGGCAACACGGTGATTGTGGTAGAACATGACGAGGATATGATGCGTGCTGCGGACTGGATCGTAGATATCGGACCGAAGGCCGGGCGCAAGGGAGGAGAGGTTGTATTTCAAGGTAAACCTTCTGACATGCTCAAGACGCATACCCTTACCGCCCAGTATCTGAATGGTGAACGGGCTATTGAAATTCCCAAGAAGCGTAGGGAGGGAAACGGAAAGACGATCCGGCTTGTCGGCTGCAGGGGGAACAATCTTCAGGATGTAGACGTGACGTTCCCTTTGGGCGAGCTGGTCGTCGTTACAGGTGTATCGGGTTCGGGCAAGAGTACGCTGATCAATGAGACCCTCCAGCCCATCCTTTCGCAGCATTTTTACCGTTCCCTCAAGCGCCCGATGCCGTACGAGAAAATCGAAGGCATCGACAATATTGACAAGGTGGTGAATGTAGACCAGAGCCCTATCGGACGTACGCCCCGCAGCAACCCTGCGACCTATACAGGTGTGTTCTCTGATATCCGTCAGCTTTTCGTTAATCTTCCCGAGGCTAAGATACGGGGGTATAAGCCCGGACGTTTCTCCTTCAATGTAAAAGGTGGACGCTGTGAAGCCTGTGGAGGGAACGGCTATAAGACCATTGAGATGAACTTCCTGCCTGATGTGATGGTTCCCTGCGAGGTCTGTCATGGCAGGCGTTACAACCGCGAGACACTTGAGGTACGCTTCAAGGGCAAGTCTATTGCTGATGTTCTGGACATGACGGTCAATATGGCGGTGGAGTTCTTTGAGAACGTACCGCAGATTCTTCCGAAGATCAAGGCTTTGCAGGATGTGGGCCTGGGATACATCAAGCTCGGGCAGAGTTCTACCACGCTTTCCGGCGGCGAGAGCCAGCGTGTCAAGCTGGCGACGGAACTCGCAAAGCGAGATACGGGGAAGACCCTTTATATCCTTGATGAACCGACAACCGGCTTGCATTTTGAGGATATTCGGATCCTTATGGATGTACTGGAGAAACTTGTCGACAGGGGCAATACCGTTCTTATCATCGAGCATAACCTTGATGTCATCAAACTTGCTGATTACATAATCGACATGGGGCCGGAAGGTGGTCGTGGAGGTGGCCGCCTGATGGTCTGTGGAACACCGGAAACTGTGGCGAAGAACAAGGAAAGTTACACTTCCCGTTTCCTCGCCAAGGTGCTGAAATAGATATTCCTTGCCTTTGCATTCCAAAAGGTAAGGCGCGAGAATGATGCCCCATGCCTTTCTGTTCCAGGGATGACGGCTCTTTGCAGTCTCGGCAAGTCTAAGATGAGGCAAGGCCAGGTTACTTCTACTGATTTGCTCTAGTGCTCTCTTTTTCCCACCAGCCCGCAAGGAATCCTCCTCGGCAGCTGGGCTGTTCGGGAATGGGAGACACCATCCTGCCAGACGATGGATAGTAAGGACGGGCGTCTCTGTTGGGATAGTGCCTTCTCCTTCTTGGCTTATCTTGTCTGTCTATACGGTGTACCGGCCCGGTTCTTCCGGTATTCGGCTAAAGATCAAACTTGTAAGCTACTGCTACTTCCAGGACATTGCTCCGTCTGCTCGCATTGCCCTTGAAAGTGTTGGTCAGTCCCACATGATAGCGGGCATCCAGCACTACATGTTCATACTCGTAGCTGATTCCGACAGGAAGCGAGAGCGCAAAGGTACGCAATCCGCTCCTGATGTTCTCGTTCATTTCAATCTCATGGGCATTGGATCTTTTCCCCTCTGCATCTTCGTCGAAGAACAGATGCTCTTCATGTGATTTCCCCCTGACCAGACAGGATGGCTCTACGCCGACTTTGACGGAGAGTCCAGAAGTCACGTGACTGTGGAACAACAAGGATACTGCGATATAATCCATGCGCACATAATAATCGTGAAGTATGTCACCCTTCTTCATCATGTCTTTGTACTTGCAGCCGCCTTGTACATAGGATATGCCGGCTGACAGCCCGACCAGATCCGAAGTCTGATACATCACTTCCAGCCCGCCGGTAAACCCCAGCAGGGTGCGGGGCTTTGTCTCCAGAGATTCTCCGTCTGCATTTTCGTAGATTATAGAACTGTTGGTCAGAGAAGCGATTGACACTCCTGCCCGAGGCATCACCGACCATGTTCCTGCTTTTCCCTGTGCCATTGCCGTCAGTGCTGCTGCAATCGATAATACTAAAAAGACTGTTCTTTTCATTCATTTTCCCCGTCAAGCCGATAGGCAAGCTGTTTGTTTTTTCAATATAAGAGCCTATGTAACACAAGGCAAGGATCTCTTTCACATAAAAAAGAGCTTCTGTCACATTCCCTAATTAAACGGTTTATACGCGTCCGGCCGGAATTTCGCATGCGGATTCTTCTTCCGAAGACTTTTTTGTTTCCGCCACTTGACAGCAATTTGCATAACAGCCTTTATTCCTCCAGACACGCCCTTTATGTTCTTCGGCATAAGAGGCTTCGTTTTTTATTGTCCGTTTGTTTCAATAGAGGTCTTTTATCGTCCACTGTATCTCCACACACAGTTCGGTTTTCAAATCATCTGCAGGATATTCAAGTGTTGTATTTGACACCTGAATGTCCTGCCCGATTCAGCCCTGCCATTTGTTCCATCAGTTTTCCTCGTCCACCTCCGTAGCAGAACAGCTGGAATCATGCCTTTTTCAGGCTCAAGCATACATACGGTTTCAGACGTAGTCTGCCGTGGAGGAACATAGAAGGAATGAGGAAGATGCGATTTGTTATAGAGGCCGTCAGAGCCGTTCCTTTCGGGGCAGGCAGCAGTGGACGCTTGTGTCAGCGCACCCCGGCAGACGTTCTTCCTCATCTTTTCTTCATTCTTTCTATCGTCAACTCATCCTTGTTTCCTTTGTAGAAAGTGTCCAGGACTTTTCCGAAGACATCGTTTGGACAGACAGCATCAAAGAGCGTCATGGACGACCTGAGCTTCAGCGTGTCAATATGGCCGCCCATCACCGCTTCAATATCCTTTCCGCCATGTGTCAGTACGGCATGGGCAGCCTCGCGCAGCCGGCTGTCCAGAAGGGGATGAGCAAGGTAGGCGGATGCCTCGTCGGCATCAGCGATACCGTAGTACTGGGCATAGGCACTGTGCCCGAGACCTTTCAGCTGCGGGAAGACATACCATATCCAATGCGTCGTTTTATGCCCATGCTCCAGTTCTACAAGAGCCTGCTGGTATTTGCCGTTTGTCTCCTGTGCCTCCACGAACCGTTCAAGACAGAAAGGATCGCTTTCACGGCAGCCCAGCATCTCCTCGAAGTTGTCAAGGATAGTGCGGAGAGGGGGTGTCAGGAGGGCATAGCAATAGGTGGCGAGTTTTCGCGGAACACCATAGAAAGCCTGTGCGATACCGCCTGCCATGGCCGCTATCGTGTCGGAATCACCTCCCAGGGAGACTGCAAGGCGGATTACTTCCTCAAAGTCATGACCCTCCAAGAACGCCAGAATAGCCGGAGGAACGGTCTTCTGGCAGGACATATCGTAAGTGTAGGCGGGGCGTAAATCGTTCAGAGACCGGTGCAGATCATACAGGAAGTTCTCTTCCACATAGGACCTGATTTCTTCCTTCGTCGCCTCTGTGCGGGCAAGGTAAATCGCCGATGCGATGGCCTTTGCCCCTTTAATGCCCTCGGGATGATTGTGCGTGACTTCCGCAGACAGCTCGGCCAGGAGCAGCGTCTCGTCAAGACTGTGTGCGTAGAAGGCAACCGGACTTACCCTCATGCCTGATCCGTTCCCGTAACTGTAATAAGGTTCCGGCTTCGGATTGTACAGCCACCGCATGAACTTCCCGCCATAACCGGCAGTCGGATACTGTCTGCCTAATGTCTGCATCCGGCGCACGAGTTCTTCTTTGCCGTGACTTCTGTCTTCCGTCAGCCATTCGGCCACAGCCAACGTCATCACAGTATCATCCGTAAACCTGCTTTTCGGCGTGAACAGATGAAAGTCTTTCCGTTTCGTATTATGGAACTCGTACACGGAACCGATAATATCACCAATGATTGCTCCCAGCATAATGAACAGAATTTCAGTAAATAGATTCTACTGCAAAAATAATGTTTTATTTTTGATTCTCCTAATTCTTCCAGACCTTTTTCCATGTACTTCCCGAACATTGATTCATACGGTGGGAATGTTGTTCATGCCATCTTTCCATGTCATCGGAAAGAAAGTGTAAACTTCTAACATGATTGAAACAAGATGCGGCAGACGACGTTTAAAAACAAGTTCTTGCCCCGCCATCCGGTTTAGAAGTAAGACGAAAAGCAGCCAGCCAAAGACATGAGACTGTACAATATGTCCTGCAAGCGGCTACATGGGAATGATATTCCCGACCGCTTGGGAATCCTGTTCCCAACGTCTGGGAATGAGCTTCCCAGGCACTGGGAACAGGATTCCCGGCGTATGAGGGCGGTGTGTAGTCTGTCCCTGGGCATACCTGGATACATCTTTCTCTGCCCTTTCTTTCATCCGAATGGGCTGTTGTACAGCTTTCAGGGAGAGAGCCGGCTAAGGACAGACACAGGGGAGAGTTCCACCGGAAATCCGCCATGGGGGAGTGCTTGAGGAGGGCAATGATTGTAACCGGGATTGTACCCGGGAGGTGTTTCTGACTAAAAAAAAGCGGAAAAGTTTGGCTGGTTCACGGAAAAGTTATACCTTTGCACTCGCAAAACGAAAATGAGCGCCCTTAGCTCAGCTGGTAGAGCAACTGACTCTTAATC
>ERZ772955.2080-NODE-2080-length-11361-cov-4.583230_pt1 | contig 11361 bp, 7 predicted proteins | sample MGYA00511133_ERZ772955 | MGnify/ENA primary metagenome ERZ772955 (study PRJEB29015, sample SAMEA2737914) | human oral metagenome | biome: human oral; feature: human-associated habitat; material: dental | place: China | collected 2149 ... | reverse complement strand
AGCGATATATAATAGAATGCATCAACGAACTGCTCAAGAACAAGGCCAACCTTGTCCATTCACGCCATCGCTCCGTACATAACTTTCTCATGAATCTCTGTGCGGCATTGGCTGCATATTGTTTCTTCGAGAATAAGCCCGAGGCACTTCCCGTGCGCATTGAAAAGACTAGGCAATTGGAACTTTTCTAAGCAAATCCTTATCCCGAACTGGCGTAACAACTACGAAAGTCATCAAGCATACCACCCCCTCTCCCCTTTGGAGAGGGGCAGAGGGGTGAGGCTTTTTCCCTACTTCTAGGTATTGCACTATTCCTTACAACATCCTACCTTTGCATTAACAAATCAAAGGCGAGCTCTAGAATCATTGATAAGGTCACAAAAAGCCCTATGGGGCGTGCTGTGACTATATCAAAGATTTACAGAACATGCCTGAATTTAAAACAATTTAAAATGATAAAGAAAAGAACCGTAAAACAGATTTTATGTAAATCGGCGTTTGTTTTCGCCGCTACGTTCGTTCTTTCGCTGCCCACTTACGCAAGGCACGAGAACGAAGTGAAAGTTAATACCGAAGCCAACATTAAGGGACGCGTAGTGGATAGTAAAACACAACATCCTCTTTCGCACGCGAGCGTGCTGGTTTTGGGTACAGTTATCACTACCACCACCGATGCCGATGGCCATTTTATGCTGCGAAATCTGCCTGTGGGAAAGGTGATTGTGGAAGTGCGCTCGGCTGGTTATAGGGCTTACAAACACGAGGTGACAACGCAAAAAAATAATACCCATGAGCTGAATGTGATGCTCAAACCCGACGAAATTGCGCTCGACGAGGTTGTTGTGTCGGCCAATCGTAGTCAAACACTTAGACGTGAGTCGCCTGTGGTTGTGAATGTTCTGGACACGAAGTTGCTCGAGTCTACCCATTCTACAACCTTGGTGCAGGGTTTAAACTTCCAACCGGGCGTGCGAACCGAAGATAATTGCACCAATTGCGGATTCTCGCAGGTGCGCATCAATGGGCTTGATGGTCATTATTCGCAAATATTAATCGACTCGCGACCCGTTTTCACGGCCCTTCAAGGTGTTTATGGACTCGAACAGATACCCTCTAACATGGTGCAACGTGTTGAAATTGTTCGCGGTGGTGGCTCGGCGCTCTTCGGTGCTTCGGCCATTGGTGGCACCATCAACATCATTACCAAAGAACCTAGCGAAAATTCGGCCGATGTGGCGCACACCATCACAGGCGCAACAAATGGCTCTACTGCTTTCGACAACAACACCACGGGCAACCTATCGGTTGTTACAACCAATAATAGAGCTGGTTTTTATCTCTATGGACAAAGCCGACACCGCGCTGCTTACGACCGCGATGGCGATGGTTACACCGACCTTCCCACGCTAGATAATAAAACTGTGGGGCTTAGCTCTTTCTTCCGACTCACCGATTACTCCAAAATAACCCTTAAATACCACGGCTTGAAGGAGTATAGACGTGGCGGAAACAAACTTTACTTGCCTGCTCACGAGGCCAATATTGCCGAACAAATCGAACATACCATCAACGGCGGAAGTTTGGGCTACGACCTCTTTAGCCTTAATGGTAAGGGACATTTCAGTGCTTATGCCTCGTTTCAAAACGTTGACCGTAAGAGTTATTACGGCGGACTGGGCGAACTGGCCACCGCTGCCGATGGACTTAAGGCCTTGAACGAAGCCTATAAACTGGGACTTAACCTCGATATGAGCGAAGACGATGCCGCCACGCTGCCCGCCAACCAACAACAAACGCTGGCCGATGCGCAAGCCTACGACAAAGCACAACGAGCCTATAACCTTACGCATAACATCAATTACATAGCTGGTGCGCAATATGTGCACAATTTCGACCGTCTGTGGTTCATGCCTTCGAGTCTTGTTGTGGGGGCCGAATATAGCTACGACCGCATTAAAGACCACTCGCTGGGCTACAACAGCCTGATGGAACAGCGCGTGAATATTGGTAGTTTCTTTGCTCAAAACGAATGGAAAAACAACCATTGGGGCTTGCTTCTGGGCGGACGACTAGACAAACACAACCTTATCTCGCATCTTATCTTTAGTCCGCGCGTTAATCTGCGCTACAATCCCACGCCCAACACCAATTTCCGACTTACTTACGCTGGCGGATTTAGAGCCCCACAGGCTTTTGATGAAGACCTTCATACGCGTATTGCTGATGGCGACCGTGTGAAAATTGCGTTGGCTAAGGATTTGAAAGAGGAACGTTCGCACAGCTTTAGTGCATCGGCCGACCTCTATAAAAGTTTTGGAACAGTACAAACCAACGTTCTTATTGAGGGCTTTTACACACGCCTTAACAACATGTTTGCTACACGCAAACTGGCTGATGATGTGATTATTGATGGCGCACGTGTTGAAGAACGCTTCAATTCTAACGGTGCAACGGTGTATGGAATTAACCTCGAGGGCAAGGCTTCGCTCTCGTCGTGGGCGCAATTGCAAGCTGGTTTTACTTGGCAAAGCAGCCGTTATCGCACGCCCGAAGAATGGGACGACGATGCTGCTCTCGAGTTTAAAACCACTAAACGTCTGCTGCGAACGCCCAACACCTACGGATATTTCACCCTTACTGTGCATCCCACCATCGATTTTGCCCTATCGTTATCGGGCGTTTACACGGGTAGAATGTATGTTGGCCACCCCAAAGGGGGGAGCGAGTGCACCAACGACTTTGCTATCATTGAGCACACTCCCGCGTTTCTCACGCTTAACCTGAAGCTTGCCTATAATTTCTACATAACTAAGCAGGTGAAATTGGAGGCTAGTGCGGGGGTGCAAAACATGCTCGATGCTTACCAAAAGGATTTGGATAAAGGGGCTTCGCGTGCCTCCGACTATGTTTACGGACCTACTCAACCCCGCAGTTTGTTTCTTGGGGTGAAGTTTTCGTACTAGGTATTATGTCTTTTTTACCCAAAAACAGTGGGTAGAGTTGTTTTGATTTTGTGTATTGCTGGACACATTGCCGATGTTGTTATTGAAAATGTGGTGCACTACGCTCAAACAATATCATAGGCAAGATGCCGACAAGCCAACAAAAGATGAACTGGATGAAATGTAAGCAACATCAATTGTGTGATTAGTGGTCTTACAATTGATTTGGGTTTAAAAAGCTGGGTGTAATGATTGAAAGCTACGGTAAATAGACTTTACAAAACGCATTTCAGTACTACACCACTTCTAGAAAGGCAAAAACGCCTGTAGGCGATGCCAGTGGCACAATGAGCGACGGAGATGAAGCGTACAGATTCCTGATAAGTTTTGGGGTAAATGCTTTGGGCATAAAATCTCTAATAAAACTGGCAAATAACCTCCGTTTCTCCACGCACCGACGGTGCCTCTGTGACTTCCATTGCCTTGTATGCAATAAGCCTCTGTACACTCCTTTTCTCTGTGTGACATTCCGTCAGAGTTCAAAATTTAGGCGGACAGCCTTATGATTCCAAGTTTCAGAAGACCCAACAAAATGAGTAATTGCACAATGAAGACCTATGATTTCCATTATTCTGTTCACGAGGTGGACGGAAAACTATTTAAGTTGATTGAATGCTCTACATGGCCTCGCCTGAATGTTCAAGTCATACACACCACACCCGAACGCTTTGAAGACGACTTAAAAGTGATTAAAAGCCGTTTAAAAGCCGTTCTCTTTGCGGTTATTCTCCCCATGATAAAACCTTTATTCTCAAGCATGCAGGTGGAGAAGGCAACGGCGAATTAAAACAAAGTAATATCGATGAGATTTTAGACGGCATGAAGGAGATTATGAATGCTGCTGTGAAATGGTGGATGAAAAATCACCCCACCCCCGCCCCTCCCCAAAAGGGAGGGGAGTAGAATGCGCGATACCCCTGTGAGCAGGAAAGAAAAGATGTTTGTTATAATTGCTAATCGGGCATTAAAAAAGAATACAATGGAAATTGAGTGAAATTATTTATCGCTTTTAATAAAGATACAAAAAATAAATGTACCTTTATGGCGAATAATTATTAAACCTTTATTGACATGAAAAAATCTTTTTACTTTCATCCCTTGTACTGCGTACAACGTTCTGTTTTGGGGATGTTCTAATGACGAGAATGAGTTTGTTATTCCTTCTGAAAAATAACAAGTGTCGAACAATGCTTAAACATAAAAAGGTGATAAAAATGAAACTAAATAAAATAATATTATCATTTTGCGTCTCTATCTTAGGGCTTTACTCTTGTTCTATTGCACCTACATTGTCTAAATTTCCGGTGTCAGACATTCGTTTAGGACTCAATAAAGCAGATGTGAAAAAACAATGTGGTTTTCCATTTAGGACTGATGTTTTTACAAGAAACCATAAGAGAATAGACGTTTTGTATTATAAGGAACCTGCTCGTGTCGAATGTGAAAGATTCATTATAACAACGGCATTAACATTTGAAAATGATTCGTTAGTTTCTATTATACAGAGTGACAGACTAATATCTGGGCTTGATCTCTCTGTAGATTCTATTCGAAGGAGATAAGAACATTTATAAGGACGGTGTGTCAAAATGTAAGTTCCATTTTGATAATCATACTGTTTGAAACAAATCTTTAAGAATGACCATTTCTGTACTTGCTTTTGAGTATAGAAATGGTTTTGTGCAATGGCGGCTGCTCGCCCCCCAAACCCCTCGATGGTTTTTAGTATAGATGATTAAGCTACACCTACACGTGGGATTGCAGTTCTATGTTGAACTTGCGAAAAATATATAAAATAAAATTTGTAAACATAAAATAACGATATGTCAAACAAAGTCGCTATATTTGTAGTTCGGCACTTTAAAACAAACTTTCCTGTCACTGCTGTCATCATTTGTGGACGTTTAACTTGTTGATTTACAATGAACTCTACGCAAATGTTAAAATGACAGCAAATGAAAATAAAAGTAAGTTTGTGAGAAGTGTTGTAATTGAGGCAGACTTTATTAGCCTATTTTGGATGTACCATAGGTTATAGTGTTTACTTTGCATATCTATCTTCTTTTAGGAGATTGTGATAAAGACTTTGTTGTAGAGTAGATAAAGAAATATCTGCTTAATCAGACAAGGTGCTGTATTGGATATAAATCTGTTGATTGGTGTGTACAGATTTTTCTGATGCATATGTATGAATGAAAATATAACAGTAAATTGAAACAAATATGAATTTTACTTGGATTCCTTTCTACAAAGAGTTTGCAGAAAAACTTCTTCAGTTTCAAACGGATAGGAAGAAACTGCTTAAACTAATATATAATAATAGAGCAACTCTCTTAGCGGACTACCTTCACGACGAAGGTGGTAAGGATGATTTATTCACAGACATTGATCCGTTTACTACTTTCGGAATATTTAATCGAGGTGTTAAAAAAGAAAATAGAATCCGCTCTGCAGAATTATTTAAGGATCTTCTGAATATGTCAGCTAATGTTCCAGAAGACTTTGTAGGTATTCCTATCCTTAATAATCAGAAGTCTCATTTCTTTGGTTTTAGAAGGGATCGTGAAGATGATGATATTGATAATCTTTGGAGTTTGTTTGTAAAAGTAGTTAAGAAAGAGAACTTCGAAGACGAATATAATATAGTCATAAGGCAATATATTATACGTGTAAATATAACAATGGCTTTGTTCTGGATTCGTCCAGAAGATTTCTTGGCTTTTGACAGTACGAATAGAGCATATTTGAAAGAACATTATGGTGTTATATTACCAAATAAAGCTCCAGAATATTCAGAGTATATGAGTATACTTAATGATATAAAGGCGAAAATGAAGAAAGGTGTTATAAAGGAAAAAACATTCTATGAACTTTCTGCAAATGCGAACAATGGAACATTAGATGAGGCAGAACTAACATGGTATGATGATGTTGTCCATATATGGGAGCGACGTAAGAATATAGTATTGTATGGTGCACCGGGTACTGGTAAGACTTATGACGTACCAGAGCTTGCTGTTCGTCTTTGTGATCCAGCGTTTATGGCAACAGACCCGATTAGGGAGGAGATTGTAAGCAGATATAATCAGCTTAAAACGGAAAAGCGTATTGCCTTTACAACCTTTCATCAGTCCTTAGACTATGAGGATTGGATTGAAGGATTGCGCCCTGTGGTAAACGAGGCGAGTCAGGTGACCTACGAGATAGAGAACGGTGTGTTCAAGAGGCTTTGTGAGGCTGCCGAACGTTCTAAACTCGAGGGTAATCAGTACGGTATCAATTCGGAGTCTGACGTTTGGAAGGTTTCGCTTAAACGGACAGGAGACAATGATGTGCGCAAAGACTGTATGGAGAATGGCTATATCCGTATCGGTTGGGATGAGTATGGAGATGAAATCTCAGACGAGACAGATGGTAGTAGTCGCAATGATAAGGGTAAGACGATATTAAATGCCTACATCAATAAGATGAAAGTAGGGGATATTGTAATGTCTTGTTATTCAAGTAAAGAGATAGATGCGATAGGTGTTATCACGGGTGACTATCGGTATGATGAAAGCCTACCAGCCTATAAGCGTATCCGACCAGTACACTGGCTAATAAAAGGTAAGCGAGAGAATATCGTGGAGACAAATGATGGTAAGGAGATGGTAGAGTCTACTGTCTATCGTTTGAAGTCGATTTCTATCGGAGATGTAGAGGCCATCCTTGAGAAACACGGAGTGTTTATCGATCAGGAGAAGGACGATAAGCCCTACGTTATGGTCATTGATGAGCTAAACAGAGGGAACGTCTCAAAGGTGTTTGGCGAACTGATAACACTGCTCGAAGCAGACAAGCGTAAGGGACGTATTAATGCTGAGAGTGTGGTGCTGCCTTACTCTAAGAAAGGTTTTCATATCCCAAACAATGTCTATCTGATTGCAACCATGAATACTGCCGACCGATCTTTAGGTTCGCTTGATTATGCTATCAGACGACGTTTTGCCTTCATTGCAGAGAAGCCATTTGGCTTAGATGTAGAAGGGTTCGATAAGAAGCTGTTTAAGAAGGTTAGTAGTCTGTTTGTTAAGAACTTTGATAAGTATAAAGAGAGTGGTTGGGATAAGACCATGAAACTCGAACCAGCAAAGACCCTGTCTGATGGATATAAGCCAGAAGATGTTTGGATTGGTCATAGCTACTTCTTAATGCAGGATGAGGAGGGTGAAGATAATACGAGCAATCGTCTTCTCTATGAGATTATCCCACTTTTAGAGGAGTATATTCGTGATGGTGTGCTGACAGCAGAGGCACAAGGAGTTATCGATGAACTATATAAGCAAGCAACCGAGTAATGAGAGTGGTGCAACTTCAAGAGCAGTTGTTGGAGAATAATCCTCTTCAGCAAACTGAGTGTGAGGCTATCATCCCTTATATGGATGATGGCTCAGAAGTTGTGTGTGGCGTTAAAAGGGGTCGTGAGGATAATGAACTCTGTCTTAAGCTATCTCGTAAAGCGGATAGGATCTGTGCTACTGGCTCTTATTTTGTTGGTGTAGACTGGATTAAGGAGGAGGAGTTAGCTGTACAAGTTAGTCCTAAGATGAATGACGGATTTGAGATAGACTATGTTCGTATGTTAAACGAGGCATTGGCAGAACCCGATAACATGGATCATCTGAAAGACTTGCTCACCATTCGTTTTGATAAACCTTCTATCCGTATCAGTCAGCAGCAAGACTTGTTGAGTATCTTCTTGATTACAGAGTATCTGAATATTCTTCAGCGTATCGTAAGAAAGGGCTTGAAGAAGAGTTACTATAGGGTTGAAGAAAACCTAAACAATAAGGTTAAAGGACATATCCTTGTCAGTAGAACGATACAACGAAACCTTGCGAAGGGACGTATTACAGACAATGTCTGCCGTTACCAGGTGTATGACATTGACTCACCAGAGAACAGAATACTAAAGAAGGCGCTATCTTTCTGTAGAAAACAGTTAGAGGTATATAAGCATGCACTTGACATAAAGGCTTTGGAAAAGAAGGTCAGATATGTTCTGCCTTATTTTGAGCGGGTGGGCGATGAGATAAGTGTTAAGGCTATGAAGACCTTTAAGGGGAATCCTGTATTCAAAGAATACTTCACGGCTGTTGAGTATGCGCAACTACTGCTAAGGCGTTTTAGTTATGACATTACCCTTGCTGGTAAAAGCCAGATAGTCACGCCTCCGTTCTGGATAGATATGAGCAAGCTCTTTGAGTTATATGTCTTTGGTAAACTTAAGAAGATATTTACAGGGAAAAGAGAGATTCAATATCATGTTAAAGCTCATCGTCAAGAACTTGACTATCTCCTGAAACCGACAGAGTGGACTGAACCCTATGTTATTGATGCGAAATATAAACCACGTTACAAGCAGGGTGGTGGTATAACTATGGACGATGCAAGGGAGGTGAGTGGTTATGCCCGATTAAGCAAAGTCTATAAAAAGTTAGGCTTGAATGAAGAGACTGCACTGCCTATTAAGTGCCTCATTATCTATCCCGACCAAGATCAGGAAGAACGATTTACCTTTACAAGAACGGAAGAACCAGCGTTTGACAAGGTTTCTAATTATGTACGTTTCTACAAATTAGGAATCAGGTTGCCTGTTATTTCTGTGTGAACCATTATTAACTCAATCGTTTTTTCCTTTTATTTTCGTCCCTTTTTTAGGTCTTTATTGTTTTATAATGTTATTTCTTACTTTATATTTTTCTGTAAAGTAGTGCTTTTCTATTGTCTTTTTATTAGTTGTTATATGTCTGACAATAAGGAGATTATGATTTGTATTGAGGTTTAGAAGGCTATTGAAAGACTTATATTGATTTATATTATAGCCGTAGGAAGTTTGTATTCGCTTTTAGTTTCGCTTTTTCTTCGTAATATTGTAGTTGAAAAGGAAAGATAAGAAACCTAAATCTTTGTTGATAAGAAAAAGGACTTCGAGTTGTATTACGAAATAAATCTGATTTTAATAACCTTTTAATATATAAGTTTATGGGATTAAAAACATTTACAAAATCTATTTTATGTTGCGCTTTATTCGTTGTTGGCGCATTGTCTGCAAAAGCTGCTGACCGCTTAGTAATCGTCGGTGACGCTACATGGGGTGGTTGGAATCTTAGTCAATCTACCGTTATGCAGAAGTCTGATGATAACGCTGATGTCTTCAAGGCAACTGTTCATTTGGATGCAAACAAGGAGTTTAAGTTCTTGACGGAGCTTGGTTGGGGTAACTTGGAGTATCGTGCTGGTGCTGGTCCTGTTACCTTACAGTCGGGTATTGAGGCTCCATTGGTGAGCAGCGAAGATGAACCTACCGATGGTAAGTTCTTTGTTTCTGAGTCTGCCAACTATGATATTGTTTGTAACTTGGCTACGAAAAAAGTGGTTGTTACTAAGGCTGCTTATCAGGCAACAGATTTGAAGCACACTGCTTTATGGATGATTGGTAGTGCAACAAAGGGCGGTTGGAGTATTGGTGAAGGTACGATTATGAAGGCAGATGTAACTAATCCTGCTAAGTTCTCAGCACGAACAGAGTTGAAGGCTGGTGAGTTGAAGTTTGGTACGAATGTCTATGCTGGCTTCGATCAGATGTTCTATTTGCGCGACTTGTCAGACGAGGGTAAGATTGTCTTCGGTGGTGATGATAACAAATGGAACATCACAGAGGAGGCTACATACGACGTTACCATTGATGTTGCTGCGATGACAGTGTCATTCACTAAGGTTGATCCAACAGCGATTAGCACTGTAGAGACAGCGAAAAACGCACCTGCAGTTTACTATACATTGAGCGGTGTGAAGGTTGAGAAGCCTGTTGCTGGTGTTTATGTAAAGCGTCAGGGTGGTAAGTCAGTGAAGGTTGTAGTGAAATAAAACCTTGTTTCTTACCATAATTGGGTAAGAAAATAGATTCTTCCGTTAAATCCAAATCGGTCATTAGAGGCTAAACATATTGTGGTCTAATGACCGATTTGAGTTTAATGTGTGTGCTTTTCGTATTGTTTTAACGGAAGAACCGAAGTTACTCATTAAACAAAAACATAGTTAAGACAGTCAATTATTTGTCTTATTATCATCCTCTAACATTGAAAAACACCTCGAGAATCTGCAGAAAAGGGTTTGAAAAACTATTACAAAAATTCAAATAAGACATCTATAAATAACGGTAAAAACACATACCGAAAGTAGCTTTGTAACCAACAGCAAATCAATAAGTTATAAAGTAATAAAGTAAAAGTTGCTTAATTGCATTCTAAAAGGGCGTTAGTTAGCGTTCAAAAGGGCATCTTTTGCAAGTCAATTAGGCGCCTTTAAGAAGGCAAAAGAGCATGTTTTGTGTTTGAGCTGTATGAAAATAGCTTACAGAAGTCAACGACATGGGAATAAATTGGGGTCTTCAGGATTTTGAGTGATGAGTCTTACCACTTAAGATTAGGTTTCTGATGAAATGTCACACGGAGGGACGGAGAGGACGGAGGATTATTAAAACAAAGCAATGGAAGTCAGGGAGGCACCGTCGGTGCATAGAGCGACGGAGCTTGTTTGCCAATTCTATTAGCAATATATATACAAAGCATTTATCCCAAAATCGTTATCAAGAATCTGTACGCTACACCTCCGTTGCTCTTTGTGCCGTCGGCACCTCCGTAATATTGCATTACCTCCGTCCCCTCCGTGACTCTGTGTGCCTATTATATAAGACTTTTAGTTTATCACTTCATATTTCAAAAGAAGCAAAATAAAGCCATATCGACATCTCCCTACGGAGATGAAGATATGGCATTTTGATTTGTAGAAAAGGTTTGTTATATTTTATGCGTACGGTAAATTATGTAATCACCGTCCGCTTGGATTGTAAATTCATTCGATAAGGCTTCGTTCAGTGTTCCCTGCCATAGCTCGCTGAATGGATAGATATCCCATTTTAGTCCGTTACTACTTAACTCCTTGCAGGTAGCATTGAAGATACTGACTTGCTGTCCGGGGAAAGAATCAAAACGAGTTGTACCTGATGCTGCGACAAAATAACCATAATCGGTTATCATCACTGGGTCGATAGCCAACTGACGATAGTAATAGAGCATGAGAGAGATGTTGCCCAAAGTATGATCCTCACGCTTTCCCGTTGCTCCGAGATAGCAGAAGCGAGGGCGAGTATGGGTAGATGCGTCCATCTTCAGATGTGAACGAGCAAAGAGGGTAGCCTTGGTCAGGTCGTTAAACTCCTGCTCGGAAATCGGATGATAGATGTGTGCATAGCGTTGTTTCAGCTCTTCAGAGAGTGAGTCGCCGTCGCCCACCACTGCCGTTGGTTCTATCTTAT